>Ga0207675_100005358_pt1 | contig 12314 bp, 10 predicted proteins | sample KBSSwiS42_FD_184305 | JGI IMG/M metagenome (GOLD analysis project Ga0207675, IMG submission 184305) | Switchgrass rhizosphere microbial communities from Kellogg Biological Station, Michigan, USA - KBS Switchgrass S4-2 (SPAdes) (version 2) | ecosystem: Host-associated > Plants > Roots >...
CTCTCCGTCTGTCAGTGAGGTTAAGGGGTCGAGGGGCCTAGGGGCAGCCCAGGGGGCGAAGCTGGGCGGCGACCGGAGAGCAGGCACCAGTCGCCGGCGCGGGTCTGCTGGTGCAGCACGATGCCGAGCGAGCGGTAGTGCTGCACCAGCTCCTGTGCCTGCTCCTCGATGAAGCCCGCGAGAGCCAGCTCCGTCGTCGTGCCGCAGCAGCGCGCGATGCCGGAGCTCGCAGCGCGCAGCACCGGCGCTTCGATGTTGGCCAGCACGTAGTCGAAGCGCTCGTCGAGATCGGCGGCCGATTGCTGCGCGAAGCTCGCCGCCAGAGCATTGGCCGCCGCGTTGGCTCTCGCGGCGAGCACGGCCGGCTCGGAGGTGTCGACGCCGAGCACCCGTCCGGCGCCGCTCTTGCAGGCCACCAGCGCCAGCACGCCAGTGCCGCAGCCCACGTCGAGCACGGAGCAGCCGGGGCGCGCGCGGCAACGCGCCTCGACCCAGGCGGCCAGCAGTCGCGTCGAGGCGTGCTCGCCAAAGCCAAAGGCAAAGGCGGGCGCCAGATACAGCGCGCCGGGGGCGGGACGCGCGGGGGAAGCGCTCGGATAGAGCGTCAGTGCAGGCGTGAGCTGGACCGGCTCCAGGTACTCCGTCCAGCGCAGCGCCCAGTCGCTCGCAGCCAGCTCGATCCAGCCGCCGAGCACAACCGCTGGCCGGCGTGCCGCAGCGCTGGCGCGCAGCGCGCTCTCGAGCGACGCGAGCCGCGCGCGGCTCGCGTCGTAGACCATCAGGCACGTTCGCCCCGCCCGGTCGCGCTCTTCGAAGGCGGAAAAACCGAGCTGTGCGAGCTGTGCGGCGAGCCAGTCGCGATCCCGGCGCGGAAGCTCGAGGCTGAGGCAGAAATATTGATCCACGGAGCGTCGTTCGTGCAGCCTACTCGAACACCGGCAGATCGAGCGTGGTCGCGAAGATGTCGAAGCCCTTGCCCATCAGGCGGTCGCTGGCGAAGAAGAAGCGCGTATGGTCGCCGTTCACCCAGGGGTCACGCTCCCGCGCAGCCGTGTTCACGAGCGGGAGCCGAAGCTCGTTCTCGTTCTCGAACGGCTCCTGGAGCGAACGCCGCCAGGAGAGATACAGGTCGCCCTGGTCGCCCTCACCCTCCGCGTCACGCTGGAAAAACAGCATCAGTCCATCGTCGGTCAAGAACCCACCCTGCACTGTGCCGCTGCTGTCTCCCCGCAGGTTCGGGATCGGTTGGGGGTCGCCGAACGGAGCCTGCAGCGAGGTCCTCCGGGCAAGGTAGATGTCAAACTGACCCCCGTCGCGCTGCGAGGCGAAGGGCATCACCAGCTCGCCCTCGCCGGGCGGCCGCGGAACGTCGTCGCTCGTGCTGTTCAGATTCGTCAGGTTACTCAGGGGACCCCAGGGCGCGTCGCGCGAGCTGCGCTCCGTTTGCCAGATGTCGAGCCCTCCGAGCCCGCCGGGGCGATCGGAGGCCAGCCAGAGCGTGAGGCCATCGCGCGAGATGGCTGGGCTCAGCTCCTGATACTCGCTGTTCACTTCTTCGCCCACCGCGGGATTGAGCGTATCGATATCGAACGGCAGGGTGCGCGAGGCGCGCGTGGCGAACCAGATGTCGCCGTTGCCGGACCCCCCCGGGCGGCGCGAAGTGAAGTAGATCTGCAGCAGGTCCGCCGTCAAGGTCGGATCTTCGTCGTCCCCGTTCGAGTTGATCTTGTCCACGGGGCGACCCCCGTCGCCAAACAGGGGATCCGGCGCCGCGCGTCCGAGCGTGACGGTGTCGTCCGCGCTGCACGCGACAAAGGGCAGGGCGGCCAGCGCGACGACCCGCCGTCGCACCGCGCAGCGGCCGGCTGACGTTCGCCACTCCATCAGAAGCTCAGACCCGCCCCCAGGGCGATCGACCAGACGACGGGGGCCACACGGTGAAACGCAGCCTCGTCACAGTCCTCGCTCCGGCACGCGCTGGAGAGAAACCGGTAGCCCTCGCGCTGAAACGGGTGCGCCGCGCCGCCCGCGACGCGCAGCGCCAGGCTGCCGATGCTCGCCATCAGCTGCGCGCCGCCGCCGAGCGTCAGCCAGGGGCTCGACTGCGTGTGGCCGCGGAACGTGCGCCGCCCCGAAGCTCGTAACCAGCCAAACGTCGAGGCGACGCACGGCTGCAGGCGCAACCGCCGAACGCCGAAGCGCATCGGGCACAGCTCCGCGCCGGCGGCGCTGAGCGCGAAGTCGGCGTCCCCCTCGGGCCGTTCGAAGCCGCTCGCGCGATCGTGAGCCACGCTGACGGAGAAATCGGGCGAGAGCATCGATCCCCGCTCCCAGCTCGCGCGCAACCACAGCTCAGCGCCGAACATTTGCGCGGGTGCGGCTCCTTGAAGCCAGCGCGCGCTCGCGCCTGCCGCCCAGGCCCAGGGCGCGGACGCAGCTACCGGATTCGGCTTCGCTGCGTGAGACGCGCGCGCGCTCGGCGGCGGTGTTGCGACGGGCCGCGTTGCGCTGAGCGGTGGGGCTAGCGCGATCGTGCTCGGCTCCAAGGTCACGCTCGCTTGCCAGTCGTCGAGCGCCGGACCCGGCTCCGGACTGCCAGAGGGCAAGGGCTCCGCCGGGCGCGCCCGCCCGGGCTGCCGGCGTGGGGAAGCGGGCCGCGGCGCGGCAGCACGCTCGCGCCAGCGCTCGTCGACCCCGATCGCCACGACCAGCGCCAGCGCATCGAGCGCGTCGTCGCAGTCGGAGCTCTCGATCCTTCTCAGCACGGCTGCCTTGCCGGCGACACGAAAGGTGACGTTCGCACGCAGCACCGCACCCCGAGGCTCGATGCGCACGACCAGCCGCAACTGCTCCCCGGAAGGCACGAAGCGCACCCGTTGGGTGCGCCCCGAAATGCGGGCGGCAAATTCCGCAGCGCTCCCGCAAACCGAGCCATGCCAGTCGATGTGTGCCGAAATCGGTCCCGGTTCTGCCCCCAGAGCCGGCCCGGCAATCCAGGACACGCCGCACCCCAACGCAATCCAGCGCGCGGGCGCGATCCAGCGCCTAGGGGTCCCCCAGCGCACGAAGCCGCACCATAATCGCACCGCGAAGTCATTCGTAGCGGCTGGCCAGCAGCACCGCAAGTGAAGCGCGAACTTCGCCCCGAGACTGCATTTTCTCGCAATGGAGCGCCGCCCCACTCGAGCTTGCAAGCCGCTACTGCCGAGCTCCCGAGCCAACTCGAGTCATACTGAAGCCAACGAAATTCATGATCGCCGCCCGCTGGAGCCGCATGAATTGCTGAATCGGAACCCATGTCTACGACCACTTCGACTCGAGCAGGGCGCGGGGGCTGTCGGCGTTGGGCTGGGCCGTGTGCCATGGGCCTCGCCGCTGGCGCCGCCCTCCTCGCGTGCGGCACAGCAGAAGGCAGTTACGCCTCGTTGCAGGTCAACGAGGGCGACCCCGAGGGCCCCGTATTCTACGACCTCGGAGGCGTCAAGGGCGGCAAGGACAGCGCTGCGATTAACCCGGGCAACAGCGCGATGGACAATAGCTTCGTGGACGGACAGCTCCCACGCCCGAACGGCCCCATCAGCCCCGCGGACGCCTGCGTCAACCAGCAGGAGCCGGCGCAGCTCGTCAAACAGCCAGTGGACATCATCGTGCTGCTCGACAACTCCGGCAGCATGAAAGAAGAAGCGGCGGCGGTCGAAGCGAACATCAACGTCAATTTCGCCAGCGTGCTCGCCAACAGCGGCGTCGACTATCGGGTGATCCTGATCTCGCGTCATCGCGAGGAGCCGCGGGATGCGGATGCAAACGAAGAGACGCTCACCTCGATCTGCGTGCAGGTCCCCCTGAGCGGCCTCGCCAGCTGCAACGGCTCAGACGAACCGGTGTTTTCGGATCGCTTTTTCCAGTACAGCATCAAGATCGAGAGTGACGACTCCTTCGACGCCGCTCTCGATACCTACGAACCTCCGTTCGAAAGCTCAAAGCGCGAGGAAAAGTACCATCACGCGCCGCTTGGCTGGTCAGCGTGGCTGCGGCCCGGCGCCAAGAAGGTGTTCCTGGAGGTCACGGACGCCGACGAGCTCGAAGACGCCGACGATCCCGCCCAGGCCATTTCAGCGACGAGCTTCGTGAGTGAGCTGCAGCGTATGGCACCCGAGCACTTCGGGGCGGATCCGACTCACCCGAGCTTTGTGTTCCACAGTATCGTCGGCCTGGTCGAGAAGGATCCACCGACGGCTCCCTACTTGCCTGCAGACTCCGTGACGCTGGAGACTTGCAAGGGCAACTTCGACCCGAGCAACAGCGACAGCGACAGCGACAACGACACGGTCACCAACGCCGGCCAGACCTATCAGGAGCTGAGCCGTCTCACCGGCGGATTGCGCTTTCCGCTGTGTCAATTCGACGCCTACGACGTGGTGTTCCAGCGCATCGCGCAGGACGTGGTGCTGACGCGCGGAGTGGCCTGCGACTTCCCGATCCCGCGGCCGCCACCGGGGCGGGAGCTGAACCTCGACAACGTGGCCATCGCCTACGCTTCCGGCACGGTGGGCACGACGGCTCAGCTCGGTCAGGCTCCGACGGTGGACGCCTGCCAACCCGATGCCTTTTACATCGCGGACGGTCGCCTGAATCTGTGCCCCGAATCCTGCAGCCGCGTGCGGAGCGACCCGTTGGCCGCGGTGACCGTGTTGTTTACCTGCGAGAGCCAGATCATCGTTCCGCGCTGATCTGCTAGGGTTGCCTCGTGCCGGTGTCGCGCGTGGCTGGTAAATGGCTCCGCCGGGGCATGGGGCTGGGTGGGGCAGGCACGCTGCTGCTCTGGCTCGCGCCCGCTGCGCTGAGCGCTGCCGAGGATCGAGAGGGAGCGGCTGGCTCGGGCGGCCTCAGCTGTACGCCCGGCGAGCGAGAGCTGCAGACGCGGCGGCCCTTGCCCGTCGAATGCCATGCCGACGCCGAGGTGGTACGCATGACGCTGCGCTACCGTGAGCGCGGCACCGCGCAGTGGTCCACGCTCGACATGCAGCCGCACGATCAGGGCTTCCGCGCGCAGGTGCCCTGTGAAGCGACGATGAACGGTGGGGTGCTCGATCTGTTCGTGGTCGCCACCGATCGCCTGGGCGATCCGGTCGACACCTTCGGCACCAAGACGCAGCCCGAACGCTTCCGTGTCGACGGCCGCTCGCGCGTCGCCCCGGCTTTTCCCGACGAGGATCCGCCCGCTCGCTGCGCCGAACCCGTGCTCTGCCCGCCCGACTTCCCCGGTTGCGAAGACCGCGTGTCCGATGAGGATCGATCTGCCGAAACTGCCGCCAGCGTGCGCGTGCGCCAGTGGCTGGGTCTGCACGTCGCGGCGGACGTGGGCTTCATCGGCGGCTCGAACGTGTGCGCCACCAGCAATCACGACTTCGATTGCTTCAGCTCTGGCGCAGACGCCCCCTATCCAGGGCCCTTGGCCACGGGTGTCGCGCGCGAACCCGGCGAGCTCGGCGACGTGTATCCCGGCACCGGCATCGGCATGGGCGCGTCCGCCGGCACCTGGCGTGCGCTGATCAGCTACGAGCGCGCGCTTTCGCAACGGGTGTCGTTCGGCGGCAGGCTCGGCTACGCTTTCGGCGGCGGCCCGGCGACGCCGGAGGGGCGGAGTTTCCTGCCCGTGCACGCTGAGGGGCGGCTCAGCTACTGGCTGCGAGAGCTGAGCGCGGGCGGCGTGCGGCCGTATCTGCACCTCGGCGGCGGCATCGCCGAGGTCGACTTGAAAAAGTCCGACGTCACGGTGCGCGACTGCTCGACGGAAACGGCGCGCGATGCGTTCCTCGCCTGCATCGACGCCCGGGACGCCTACGACGCTGCCAATCATCCGGAACTGCCACAGAAGCGGCTGGACGCGTACCGCAAGCTGGGCAATGCGTTCGTGACCACGGGCGGTGGGGCTGTGATCGGCCTGAGTGGCAACACCGGTCTGCAGCTCAACCTGAACGCCATGCTGATGCTCCCCTCGGTCGGACTCGTGATAGAACCGTCAGTGGGAATGGTGTACGGCTTCTGAACATACCCTTCAGCCCGCCGACCGCAGCTGTCGCAGGGCTGGCCGATTCGCAGGCGCTCCCAGCACTTTGCGTGATCCCGAAGAGCTCGGTCGGCATGGAAGGGTGGAATGGCCAGCGCGACGATGATGATCGAAGGGACGGTGGATGAGGTATCGCTCGGAGCACGAGCTGCCGCACGAATCCGTCTGGAGCGGATGTTTCGTGCCCATCACGAACTGATCTGGAGAACGCTCCGTCGCCTGGGGTTGTCGGCAGATCTCGCCGCCGACACGACTCAGCAGGCCTACTTGATCGCGGCGGAGCGTCTCGGCGACATCCGCGCCGGCTCCGAGCGAGCGTTCCTTTTCAGTACGGCGATCGGCCTGGCCCGCACCAACTTTCGCCGCAGCCAGCGCTGCCAGCTGGAGAGCGACATGGACGTGCATGTCGACCCCGGCGTGCGCGCCGAGCAGGTGACCAATCGCTGCAGCGCCATGGAGCTGATGGATCGCGTGTTCGCCAAGACCGACCCCGATCTCGCCACGGTGTTCGTGCTGTTCGAGCTGGAGGGGCTGTCGGCGCCTGAAATCGCGCAGCTGGTAGATATTCCGGTAGGCACGGTCGCGTCGCGCTTGCGGCGTGCTCGCGCCACCTTTCGAGCCGCAGCGCGGCGCATGGAGCTCGCCTACGCGGGGCAGCTTCGCTGAGCCGGCGTTGCTCGCGTCCGCGGAGGCGGGAGCCGGCGAGCACCGAAGATGGGCAGCGTAGATTGAGAGCCTTGGACTAATGGAAGTGGGACGATGAAAGAGCCGAAGCCTTTGCTGCGCGAAGGCGCCAGCGACTTCGAACGCCAGTTGCTGGGCGCCGTGATGGGGGAACGCCCGTCGCCCCAGCTCCGTTCGCGGATGCGGCGCACGCTCGGACTGACGGGTCCGCTCGCCTGGGCGAGCAGCGTCAAGGCCATGCTGATGGGCTTGGCAGGAAAGAGCGCCCTGGGCGTAGCCGTGGTGGGGCTGGTCGCGACGGGGGTCGTGGGCGTGCGTTCGATGCAGGCAGAGCGCGACGAGACTCGCGTGAGCCTGGCGCCAGAGGCCACCGCCGTCGTGATCGAGCGAGCGCCCACGGTACGAGAGCCCGTTACCACGCCCGCGCCCCAGAAGAGCGCGAAGGCGCCCGAACAGAATGCCAGCGGCGGAGAGCTGCGCGAGGAGATCCTGCTGCTCGATCAGGTTCGGGCGGCGCTGCAGCAAGGTTCTGCCGCGGCCGCGCTCGAGCAACTCGATCGCTACCACCAGCGCTTTCCGTCCGGCATTCTGAGCCGGGAGGCGGCGCTCTTGCGCCAGCAAGCCGCAGCCAGGCGCGCCCCGCGTACGGCACGCTGAGGCTCGAGAGCCACTCAAAGGCAGCCGTGGCCAAGCGCGTGCCGTTGCGCGAGTGGGTCTACTGGAACTAACCTTTCGTCGAGCATCCATGCGGCCCCTCCTGCGATCCGTCGAGGCGTCTGGCCTCCCTCTGCTGAGGGGCCGCTGCCCCGGTGCGCGTCGCCGGCGGGAGACGCGAGCAGCGGCAGCACTACTGTGTTGCCTCGGCGCCACGGCGGCTTGCGCGACCGTCACCCAAGAGGATCCGACCTCACACTTCACAGGGGGCGGCGCGACTGGCAGCGCTCTGCCCTCGAGCTCGGGCGGCGGTGGCACGGCTCCCATTGCTGACGTGGCTGCCCCCGTGGACCGCCCTACCGGGCCGAGGGGACCGATCGACACCGATCCTGGTAACCAGATGCCCCCTGTGACGGGCGGGCCGAACGGCGGCGGTGCCGGTAGCGCTGGCGTAACCCAAGACGCCGGGCCGCAGTTTCCCTCCGGCATGCTGCTGCTGCAAGAGAACTTCGAAAACTTTCAGAGCGCGCAGGGCTGGGCCACTAGCATGGGTAGCGTTTGGGCAGTAGCCACCGACGCCGAGCTCGTCAGCAACGTCTACACGCAGACGGAGACGGCGAGCAGCAGCCCGGACCTCGCCACCGCCGGCAACGTCGCCTGGCGCGACGTGGTGGTGGAAGCAGACATGAAGATCCTCTCGTTCAACGGCAGCAGCAGCTCCTACATGGCAGGGCTGTGCGTGCGCGTGCGCGATGCCCAGAACTTCTACCTCGTCGGCATCCGCAGCAACGACGACAAGCTGGGGCTGCGCCGCTACGCCGGCGGCGGCACCAACCTGGTGCAATCGAGCTTCGATCTGGGCATGACGGGTGTCTGGTACCACCTGAAGGTAGAAGTGGTGGGCTCCACCATCAGCGCCTTCCTCGACGACGCCCTGATGTTCAGCGCGTCGGACACCACGCACGCGAACGGCGGCATCGCGCTGTGCACCGTGCGAGCAACCGCCAGCTTCGACAACGTGCGTGTGACGGCGCCCTAGGGCGCGCCGTCGGCGGCGCGCAGCGCCCAGGCGTCGAGATCGCCGGCTCGTTCGCAGACCACGACGCGGGTCCGCCTCTCCTGCACCTCGACCTGCAGCGCCCCCGCGTCCGGGCGGAAGCTCGCCATCAGCTGCGCGAAATGCGTGGCCGAGACCGCATCCGACCAGTCGCTCCACCAGACCACTGCGGTGGCGAGCGCGGCATCTTCGCTTTGATAGACCCAGAAGCGATCGCCGCGCCAGTGCAGCGAGAGCTCTCGCAGGCTCTCAGCGTCCTCGCGCGCACCCGAGAAATCGAGCAAGCGGCTGAACACCACCCAGGCTCCGGCCACATCGTCCGCGACGAAGCGGTAGCCAGCGAGCGGCGTGGGCATCAGCTCCAGCGGCTCGATCTCGGGCACGTTCGCCGCCGAACCCTGCCACATCACTGCCAGAGTGCTGGCCGGAGGCTGCTCGAAGATCTGGTCCAGCTCCTCGTGGCTGCCGTCGAGCCAGTGCTCGCCCATGTAGCGCGCGCCGTAGGTGTACGGGAAGATGCCTGACGCCGTCACCATCGGAGAACCCTGCGTCGACGCGAGCTGCTCTCCCTGGTCCACGAGCGACTGGAACATACCGACGTAGTTTGCCTGCTTCAGGTTCACTCCCTGGTAGGCCAGGATCAGCAGCAGCTGGTACAACATGGCCTCCCCCTCCACGACGGAGTCGAGTGCCAGCAAGCGATCGGAATCGGCATCGCTGTCACCATCAAAGCGCGCGAGATCGTGGCGCCGGTCCTGCCAGGCATGCACGAACTCGTGCGCGAGGGTCCCGTTGGCGTCGAGGTCGTCGAGCCGCTCACCGCGATCGATGATCACGACCGCGCGCGTGGACGGCTGATAAAACGCCGCCACTGACGAAATGGTGACATCGACGACGTCAGATTGGCTGGAGATCAGCCCAGGATCGACCAATCCGAGCAGCTCCAGGCCGCGCACGGCCGCCGAGAAGTCCTGGTCCGGCGCTGCATCGATCGGCGCGTCCGCTTGCTCGAGTACGAGCGCCGTGGCCTCGGCCTCGCTCAGCAAGCTCACCGGCGGCGGACCCGCCGCTGCGACGTCTTCGCCCCGCAGGCAGCCGACCAGGCGGAACAGCTCGCTCTCGCAGTCTGCCGAAAGGATGTCACAGCTCTGGTAGCTGAACTGCTCGCAGCCCTCGACGGGGCGTCCCATACCATCCGCCAGCAGGGGTGGGCGCTCGTCCCCGGAGCAGCCGAACAGAACCGAACCCCACAGGACCAAACCCCACGGGCCGCCCCCGCGGCGCCGGGCTGTCCGCAGCCCCACCGGCAGCGCCCGCGGCCCTCGCTGCCGTTCAGCGCTTGGTTTGGCTGTTCTGCGCTCCAGCATTCGACAAGAGCTTGGCAGCCGACGCCGCGCAGTCAAACGCCCACGCCGGGCGCAGAATCACCCACAGTGACTCCGATTTCATTTCCGGACAAGAGCCGGCGCGAGCTCGGCGCATCGGCGCTGCAGCGGCTCGCAAAGGGCTAGCCGCCGGGCGGCGTCGCGCGAATACTCGCCGACATGTCGCTGGGCGGCCTTCTCGTGATCGCCGGCGCCGCTGCCGGCGCCGTGGGCCTGCTGCAACGCCTCGCGCCCGCGCCCGCTCCGCGCCGCTTGCTGGCCCTCGGCGCGCTGCTCGCGGGCACCTGGCTGTGCTGGTGGAGCGGACGAGAGCCAGCCCTGGCCGCGCTCAGCCCTCTGGCTGCAGCAGTTCAGACCACACCGCTACCGGACGGATACGTCACGTCAGCCGCCTGCCGCAGCTGTCACCCGGCTGAGTATCAGAGCTGGCACCAGAGCTACCACCGCAGCATGACCGAGCTCGCGAGCGCCGAGAGCGTGCGCGCCCCGTGGCAGGGGGTGCTGAGCGACGAAGTCGGGCGGGAGTATCGCTTGTTTCGCCGCGCCGCCGAGTTCTGGGTCGAGCTGCCCGATCCGGATCGGCTGGCGGCCAGCGTGCGGCAAGGGCGAGCCGGCGCGCGCGTGCCGCGTGTCGAACGTCGCGTGTCGATGACCACTGGCTCCCACCACTATCAGGCGTATTGGCTGCCCGGGTTGCGCGGCAACGAGCTCTGGCAGCTGCCCTTCGTGTACCAGTTCGAGAGCCAGCGCTTTCTGCCTCGGCGTGCGGTATTTCTCGAACCTCCGGAAGATCCGCCGCACTGGGCGCGCTGGAACTCGAGCTGCATCCAGTGCCACAGCGTCGCCGGTGAGCCCGCGCACGACCAGGCGAGCGATCGCTTTGCCACCCGCGCCGCAGAGCTCGGCATCGCCTGCGAAGCCTGCCACGGGCCGGGGGCAGCGCACGTCGCCCGGCAGAAGAACCCTCTCACCCGCTATCAGACGCGGCTCGCCGGCAGCGGCGATCGCAGCATCGTCAATCCCGCTCGCCTCGGTGCCGAACGCGCGTCGGAGATCTGTGGCCAGTGCCACTCGTACTTCGTGCCCAGCGACCCCGAGCGCTGGTGGCAGACGGGCTTCACCGAGAGCTACCGCCCGGGCGACAGCCTGGCGGCGTCGCGCCGGGTGCTCGACTACGAGCGCGATCGAGAGCAGGCCCCCGCGCTCATCGGCAGCGACCTCGACAGCTTGTTCTACGCCGACGGCAGCGTCCGCGTCGGCGGGCGCGAGTGGAATGGGCTGCGCCGCTCCGCCTGTTTCGAGCGCGGCCAGGGCGCGCGCCAGCTCAGCTGCCTGTCTTGCCACGAGCTGCACGGCGGGACACGGGACGGCCAGCTCAGCGACAGCGCGCTCTCCAATGCCGCCTGCGCGGCTTGCCACCAGGAGCTCGCGGCGGCGCTGCCCGAGCACACCCACCACCTCGAGGCGTCGAGCGGCAGCTCGTGTGTCAACTGCCACATGCCCTACACCTCCTACGCGCTGCTCGGTAGCGTGCGCTCGCATCGCATCACCCGCCCCAGCGTCGAGCCCGATCGCCCCGGGCTGGCCCCGAACGCCTGCAACTCCTGCCACCTGGATCGCAGCCTCGCCTGGACCGCGCGCTGGCTCGAGCAATGGTACGGCCAGCGCACAGCGGCCGCGCGCCAGGCGCCCGAACCGACAGCAGGTCTCCCGCCAGCGCGGCCCGAAGCGGCGGCGCTGGCGCTGCTGACCGGGGACGCCGCCACGCGCGTGGTGGTCGCGGCGCAGCTCGGCTGGGCTCCGGCGCGCAGCGTCTCGGGCTCGGGCTGGCAGGCGCAGCTGCTGGTCGCCGCGCTCGATGATCCGTACGCGGCGGTGCGTTTCGTGGCGTACCGTTCGCTGCGCAGCCTGCCCGGCTTCGAGGATCTCGCCTACGACTTCCTCGCCGATCGCGACGCGCGCCTCGCGGCCAGCGCGCTGGCCCTGGCCCGCGCGCAGCGGCTGGCGAAACCCGCAACGGACGGCAGCCCCGAGCTGCCCCTCGACGCAGCCGGACTCGTCCCGGCCGATTTCTTGGCCGAGCGGCTCCGCTCGCGCGACCCTCGTCCGGTTCGGATCGCCGAATGAACGACGATTATGCTGCGCTTCGCCGCCGCCACCTGCGCTTTGGTTGGTACGCGCTGCTCGGCTTTGCCAGCCTGGGCGCGCTGCTCGAGGTCCTGCATGCCTTCAAGGCGGGCTTTTACCTGGATGTCGGCAGCGAAACCCGGCGCCTGATGTGGCGCCTGGCCCACGCCCACGGCGTGTTGCTCGGACTCGTGCAGCTCGGCTTTGCGTTCACGCTGCCGCACGCAGCCGAGGACGCGCGGCGACGGCTCGAGTGCGCGTCAGCGTGCCTGATCGCCGCGGGCTCGTTGCTGCCGCTCGGGTTCTTTCTGGGCGGGGTGTTTGCCACGGGCGGCGA
>Ga0207675_100005359_pt1 | contig 12311 bp, 11 predicted proteins | sample KBSSwiS42_FD_184305 | JGI IMG/M metagenome (GOLD analysis project Ga0207675, IMG submission 184305) | Switchgrass rhizosphere microbial communities from Kellogg Biological Station, Michigan, USA - KBS Switchgrass S4-2 (SPAdes) (version 2) | ecosystem: Host-associated > Plants > Roots >...
GTGCTGATGACGGGCGTGGGGTTCGATGCATTCGTCGTAGCCACGGTCTCGGCGCCGCTCAAGCGGATCCTGGGAAAGGGCGCTTACGTCCTGGCCAGTCTCTCGCAGTTCCTCCGAGGTCGCCTTCCGCACTTCGAGATGCATGTCGATGGCGTGCGCTACGAAGCTGCTTCGATGGTCATCGCGAACGCCCGTTTCTATGGCGGCAGGTTTGTCTGCGCGCCCGAGGCTCGGATGGACAGTCCTGTCCTGCATGTCTGCCTGTTCGAGCGGGCCGGCCGCTGGTATGTCGCGGCCTACGCGCTTGCGCTGCTGCTCGGCATCCTGCACAGAATGCCGGGCTATCGCATCCTCCCCGCCAAGCACATCGAGATCCGGCGGCCCGACGGCGCAGCGATTCAATCCGACGGCGATTTCATCGGACTAACGCCGGCGTATGTGACGGTGATGCCGCGCGCAGCCTGGCTGGTTTTCCCGCCCGCTCTCGCATAGCGGATCCTGCGCGCGGTCTTGATCGCTAGTCGATCAGGTGAAGCATGGCAGCCCCATCGCATGGCGCCTTCTCCGCCGCGGGACGGAAGGAGATCCGGCGCCTACGCAGGAGCCGCCTTCGATCACCGGACCAGAGGATTGTCTCGCCAACCGTAAGGGCGAGCTTGCGGCCGCCGACATCCGCCGTCATGCGGAGATTGAACGGAAGGCCGCCCGCGCCGTTCCAGAGCTGCGGCACGATGAAGTCGAGATCCGGAGAGAGCTCAATCCTGGCGCCGGCTTGATTGCCGTCGATCTCGCCGCGCAGGAAGCGTGCCGCCATGTCGCCGGCATGGCGCCCTTCATTAGCGCACCAGCCGCTGGATTCGACGCCATGCAGCACGTTGCCGGCAGCGAAGATTCCGCGGGTGCTGGTGCGCATTGCCTGATCGATTGTCGGCCCCGCTGTTCTGGGATCGAGCGCGACGGGGCCGCCGGCGAGCGCAGCAGTCTCCGGAATCCAGTTGGCGGTGAACACGACGCCGTCAGTCGGCAAACGGCGCGTCCCCGCCGGCGTCTCGATGATGGCGGCGACGACAGCGCCGTCCTTGGCTTCGATCTCGCGGATGCGGCTTTGCGTCATGACCGCAGTGCCGAGCAGACGTGCCAGGCCGCCGAAGGGGGCGAAGGACATGATCCTGTCCTCGCCGCCGATCATAGCCGTCACGCGCAAACCCGCATTGCGCGCGGTCCAGATCGCGGAGAAGGCGACATGCTCGGTGCCGACGACGATGATGGACTTGAGGCGCTTCGGCAGCGCGACCTTGCGCGCTACGATCTGCTGCAGCTGTCCCGTGGTCAGGATACCGGACTCCGCCCGACCGCCTGGAATAGCGAGGTTGCCGCGGTTGGATTCGCGGATCCCGGTGGCGAGGATCACGGTCTCAGGTCGAATCCATCGCAAGCCCGTGGAAGGGCCCACAACCTCGACTTCCGGACCGGCCCGCAGCGAAAGCAATGTCGTCCGGCACGCGATGCGCACATCGGCGCCCTTGAGGTCATGCAGCAACCGCTTCACAAATCCTGGGCCGGTGTAGGGCCAGCGCGCATATTCCAGGCCGAAGCCGGGATGGTGGCAGAAGCGGGGCAGGCCGCCGGGCGCGTCGTCGCGATCGATGACCAGGATGCCGCCGACGCCTTGCCTCGCCAGCGCGTGCGCAGCAGCGAGGCCGGCGGGACCGGCGCCGACGATGAGCACGCGTGGATCGGTGTCGTGAGCCATGTCAGGGCACCTGCGCGTCCAGCAAGGCCTGCACTCGCGCGCCGCAATAGAAGCCTTGGCAGCGTCCGAACATGGCGCGCGTGCGCCGCTTCAGTCCGTTCAAGGTGCTGGGCGCGAGTGGCGAGGCGAGGGCGTCGCGAATTTCGCCCAGGCTGATCCGCTCGCAATGACACACCATCTCGGCATAGTCCGGGTCGCAGTGGATGCGCGCTGTGTCCTGCCACGGCCGCTGCGCGGCTTCCGACAAGTCGGGCACGGTGATGGGCCGTGTGTTCGGCTTGCGCGGCGCATCGAACAGCGCTGGGATCAGCAGGCCGACGACATGCTCCGCGATGCCCAGCGATGCGGACAGGCCGGTGGAGCGGATGCCGCCCACGGTGAGCCAGCGCTGAGACAGGCGCGGGATGATCTGGTAGTCGCGGAACTGGGTGGCGGGCCGCATGCCGGCGAAGATGGTGTTGACCGGCTGATCCGCGAGCACCGGCGCGATGGTCGCGATCGCATGCCGCAATTGCCTGAGCCCATCCTCCGTCACCCGCCGGTCGTCGCGGTCAGTGACATCTTCCGCGGTCGGCCCGACCAGCACGTTGCCGAAGATGGTCGGCGCGATCAGGATGCCCCGAGTGGTCGGGGTCGGCGCCGGCATTGCGATCACGTCGTGGATCGCGCTCGCCGACTTATCGAGGATCATGTATTGGCCGCGGCGCGGGCGAATCGCGAAGTCGCTGTGGCCGGCCAGCGCATCGACTTCGTCGCCCCGGATGCCGCCGGCATTCACCACGCATCGTGCTTCCAGTTGCCCGTCGGGACCGTGCAGGCGCCAGCCCTGCGCGGCCGGTTCAGCGCGCTGCACACGCCAGGCGCGGCGGATCTCGACTCCGTTCTCGAGCGCATCGAGCGCATAGGCATGGGGCGTGGAAAAGGGGTCGACGATGGCCTCGTCCGGCAGCCACAGGCCGCAGCGGATGCCGGGACCGAAGTGCGGCCAGCGGCGATAGACCTCGGTGCTACCGAGCGCCTCTGCCGCAAAACCATTCTCGCGCGCGTCGGCCAGGTCCTTGTCGAGCGTGGCTTCCTGTTCTTCATTCCAGGCCAGCACGATGGCGCCGACCTTGCGGATGGGGAGGCCCATGGCCGGCGCCTCGGCGCAGTAGCGGGCATAGCCGCGCCGCACCAGCCGGCGCTCGAGCGAGCCGGCCGGCACATCGACGCCGCTGCACATCAAGGCGGAGTTGCCCTTGCTGGCTTCGTCGCCGAGCTCAGACCTGGCTTCGACCAGAACGGTCTTCAAGTCATAGCGCGACAGCTCGCGTGCGATGGCGGTGCCGACCACGCCGCCGCCGATGATGGCGATGTCGTAGGTCACGGCAGGACGCGCTCCAGCCGCTGCAGGCAAAGGGCGGAGTAGTCCTGGAGGTCGCCGGTCATGCCGCCGATGCGCGCCTGCATGAGGCACCACAGCGCTTCCCGCACGATGGCGGCCACGCGCATGGTCTCGATCGCTGCGTGATCAACCGGGCCATAGAGGCGCAGCAGCGATTGCGCCTCAGCCGCATCGAGTTCGAAGTTGCTGATCACCATCGCCAGGTCGGTGGCGGCCGCGCCGTTGCCGGCATACTCCCAATCCACCAGCAGCAGGTGACCGCCGCTCAGGACGAAGTTCTCCGGGATCAAGTCGCCATGGATCAGGCAGTACGGGGGAAAGCTCGGCAGGTGCGCTAGGCACGCCTCGACGCGATGACGCGTGATCGGCAGCTCGGCATCGGACAGTTGCATCAGATAGCGATGCGAGGCGGCGACCGGGCAGAAGTCAGGTAAGTCGCCCTGCACCGGAATGGCGTGCAGCCTCTGCAGCGCGGCCGCGATCTGGGCAAGGCGCTCTGGCGGCCGTGCGCTGGCGATGGACATCGTCTCGCCCTCGACGTAGTCGGTCACCATGATGCCGCCGGCGGCATAGACGATGGTCGGCGCGATGCCCGTCTCGGCGGCCAGCATCGCGCACCGCCGCTCCGCCGCGCGCGAAATGCCGTGCAGCGGAATCTCTGCGCCGACGCGAGCGAAATAGCGCCGGCCCTGGTCGTGGACAATGAAGTTGCGGTTGGTGCGGCCAGCCGCGACCGGCTCGATCACGGGATGACCGTGCCACAGCGGCAGGGCTGCGATGCGGGCTTCTTCGCTCATCCCTTGACCGCTCCAAAGGTCAGGCCGCGCGCCATGTAGCGCGACAGCATCAGCGACAGCGCCAGGACCGGCGTGATCACCACCACGCCCAGCGCCAGCGCCGGACCCCACAGGATGCCGCGATGAGTGAGGGCGAGGCCGACGATCGGCGGCAGCGGCCGCTGCGCGCCGCCGACCATGACGTTGGCCAGCAGGAACTCGTTCCAGGTGAAGATGAAGACGAACAGCGCGCAACAGACGAGGCCCGGAACCGCGAGCGGCAGGACGGCGTGCCACATGACGGCGAGCGCGCTGCAACCGTCGATCCGCGCCGCCTCGTCGATCTCGCGCGGAATCTCGTCGATGAAGGACTTCAGCACCAGCAGCGCGAACGGCAGCTGGAACGCGGTGTTGAGCAGGATCAGCACCAGGTGCGTGTTGTAGAGCCCGACCTGCTTGGCGAGGATGAACAGCGGCACCGCGGAGGCGATCGGCGGAATCATCTTGAGACTCAGGATATCGAACAGGATCGCGTCCTTGCGCCACAGCGGGAAGCGCGACAGGCCATAGGCCGCGGGAAAACCGAGCGTCAGCGTCACAGCCGTGGTGGCGATGCTGATGATCGCGCTGTTGACCAGATGATGCTCGACCGCCCAGTTCTCGAAAATGAATCGCCAGTGGTCGAGCACCGGCAGGAAGAACCACACCGGGTCTGGCGACAGCAGGTCGCCTTCGCTCTTGAAGGCGCCTGCGATCATCCACAGCAGCGGGAACAGGAACAGAGCTACGATCGCGCCGTTGGCAGCGACATGGATGGCTTCCGAACCTGCGCGGCTATTTGACATCGGCAAGGTCACGCTTGAACAGCAGCGTGGTGATCGCGAGCACCGCGATCAGCACCAGGAACGAGATCGCCGAGGCCGATGCGATGTTGAGATTCACGAAGCCTTCGCGCTGGATGAACAACGTGATGAGGTCGGTGGCGCGCGCCGGCCCGCCCTTGGTCAGCACATAGACGGTGTCGAAGGTCGCGATCGCGAACATCATGCGGAAGACGACCGCGATGACGATGATCCGGCGCATCATCGGCAGCGTGACGAACAGCAGGATCTGCCAGCGGCTGGCGCCGTCGACCTGGGCGGATTCGACCGGCTCTCTGGGCAGGCCTTCCAGCCCGGCCAGTAGGATGAGAAACATGAAGGGCGTCCACTGCCAGACGTCCATGAGGACGATGGACAGGATGGCGAGCTGCGGATCCGACAGCCACAGAATCGCGCCGCCGCCCGCGAGAATGCCGAAATCGCTGTTCAGCATCAGCTTCCAGATCAGGCCCACGCTGACCGGCGTCGCCATGACCGGCAGCAGCAGGAGCGCCCGCATGGCGGGGTGTGTGCCGGTCATGCGGCTGAAGGAATAAGCGAGCGCGAAACCCGAGATGAATTCCAGCACGACGACCGAGGCCAGGAACAAGGCCGTCACGACGAGCGAATCCTGGAAGATCTCGCTGCTCAGCGCCTGCGCATAGGTATCGAGCCCGACAAAGCTGGTGAGCGGGCTGGTCAGCCGCATGTTGGTGAAGCTCGCCCACAGCGAATAGAACAGCGGATAGATGACGACCAGCAGGATGTAGCAGAAGGCCGGCCCGACGAAGAGGACGCCTGTCAAATCGCCGCGGGTGCGCGCCAGGATCACGCGCCGGCTCCGGCATCGACCTCAGTCACCTTGACGCCGCGCTTGCGCAGGCTTTGCAGCAGAAGTTCGTCCTCGCAGCCGGTGATGATCTCGCCGACCGATGACAGCGGCAGCGCGCCGATGCGTTCGGTGAGCCGCAGCTTGGCGCCGACCGCGATGGCGATCGTGCGCCGCGCCTTGTCCGACATGCATTTCGCGAGGGAGGCGTCGCTCGCGTGGGTGAAGGTGAGGCCGCCCTCCGCGCTCAGTCCGTCGGGCGAGATCAGCGCGAGGTCGGCGTTGATCTGCGCCACCATGGCTTCCGCGAACGGTCCGGAGGTGGCGAGCGATGTCTGGCTTACGAAGCCGCCGAGCAGGCACACCGTCGCCTTGGGATTCTCCGACAGCGTCGCTGCGACATTGACCGCGGGCGTGGCCACGAACAACTCGATGCCCGAGGCGACGATTACCTTTGCGATCGCCATGATGCTCGAGCCGTCGTTCATGAAGATCGTGCTACCGGGTTCGATCAGCGCCAGCGCGGCCTCGGCGATCGCGCGCTTTTCCGCGACGTCCAGCGCTTCGCGCACGGCGAAGTTCTGCTCGGCGGGCCGCAGCGCCTGCACCGTCGCGCCGCCATGAGTGCGCTCGATGCCGAGGGAGTCCTGCAGATAGGAAAGGTCCCGGCGGATGGTGGCCGGGGAGGCGGAGACCAGGGAGCAGAGTTCCTCGACCGAGAGGGCGCCACGGGCCAGCAGGAGCCGTTTGATCTCGCCCTGCCGTTGGGCCGGATTGCGTTGAATCTTGGTCATAATTCGCATTATACGTCAGATATTACTTCTAAACAATCACTAACGATCACTAAATTGACAATAGTGATCGACTCATGACATCCTTGGGCTCGGGCGAGGCCAGGGAGGTAAAAAATGCGCGCGCATAAGAATGGGCTGCATCACGCCGTTTTTGGCGCGATGGCGGCGTTAGCGATCAGTGCTGCGACGAGTTTCACTGCATGGGCGGACACTGAGGTTCGCGTGATCGCGACCGGCGAACCGTACGGCGCCGCGATGAAGAAGGCGGCGGAGATCTACAAGCAGCGCACCGGCGTGACGATCACCGTCGACCAGTACCCCTATTCCGAGGCGTACAACAAGGAAGCGCTGCTCGGCAGCTCGGCGTCGGACGAATACGACATCATGGTGCTGGATTGCATCTGGCTGCCGCTGTTCGTGAAGAACAACTGGGTGCAGCCGTTCGACCCGCTGGAAGCCGCCGCCAAGCAGAAGATCGACTGGAACGGCTTCGTGCCGGGGATCGTCGATGCGTACGACCGCTTCAACGGCACATACTATGCGGCCCCGATCGACTTCTTCATCGAGGTGATGGCCTATCGTACCGATCTGTTCGACGCGGCCGGCCTCGGCGCGGCGCCGAAGACATGGGACGAGTTCCGCGCCTATGCGGAGAAGCTGAACCAGCCGGACAAGGGCATCTATGGCGTCGTCACCATGCCGGGCGAGCAGGATGCCGGCTATTCCGAATGGACGGTGCGCCTGGCGAGCCTGCCCATGCCGCCCGATGCCAACCAATTCGTGTGGGATAAGTCCTTCAAGTCGGCGCTGACGCACGAAGACAACGGCAGGCAGGCGCTGGACCTGTGGCTCGACATCAAGCCGTTCGTGGCGCCCGGCGCCAACGAGATGGGCTACGCGGAATCGACCAATGCTTTCATGCAGGGCAACGGCGCGATGTTCATCAACTGGTACATGACCTTCTCCGACGTCGAGAACCCGGAGACCAGCAAAGTCGTGGGCAAGGTCAAATATGCGTTGCCGCCGCGCAGCACACTGGACGGCAAGCGCCACGACTATCTCGGCGGCTTCCAGATCGCGATCGCGGCCAACGCGCCACAGCCGGCGGCGGCCTACGATTTCATCGCGTTCCTGACCAGCGACGAAGGCCAGGCGATCATGCTCGACAACGGCGCACCCGGTGCCTATCGCGCCGCGGTCTACAGCGACGAGAAGTGGCTGGCGCGCTATCCGTTCCTGGCGCCGGTCAAGGATGCCGAAGTGCTGCTGCCGCTGACCTCCGACTTCGCGGAATATGTCGAGATGCAGCGCATCGTCTATGACGAGCTGTTCGCCGCCTGGGCGGGGAACAAGAGCTCCGCGGACGCCATGGCCAAGGCGGATGCCGGCCTGAACGATCTGATGAAGCAGCTCGGCTATCAGAAATAAGCGCTCGTCCGGACGACAGCACGGTCGCGTAAGCCATCCGTAAGCCGGCCCTTGCCACAATCGCCACACATCGGGCGGCGATCAATCTCGTAGTGGGGAGGGATATCGTGAGCCGTAATACCCGGCGCATGATTGAGCGGCTGGATCCGTTCAATCTGCCACAACAAGGGGCGGACAGGCTCGCGTTGAGCACTGCCGCTCCCAAGGTCGAGAAGACCAGCGATAGTTCGGCCAGGCCGTCACGGGCGCCGCGCCAACGCGACACCAAGGCGCCGCGCCGCAAGTGAATGGCATATGAGAGAGTGTGCCTGAGCGCGGCGCTGGATGAAGCGAGCTTGTTGCCGAAGATGGAGGCGTCGCCCCCTAGGGCAGCTTCGTCGGTGGAAACCGGCTGGCGGCGCCACGCGCCTTTGTAGACTCACCCCGCGCGTGTCGCCTGCCAGCCTTGTCCTGGTGCCGGTGTCGGGTGCCGGCACCCTTTCGCAAACTAGATCGGGCGCAAACTAGATCAGGCCCGCGATGCGCGCGGCACGCACGGCATCCTGCCGCGTCTGCCACCGCTGATCCTCGAGCTCCTTGAAGGAGTCGATGTTGCCGCGCAGCCACTTCAGCTGGTTGGGGCCTAGGCCCATTGCAGCGTCCGATGCACGCGCCGCAGCGAGCGTGGACGTGTTGCCTTCGTACATATGGGTCAAACTCGAGATGTTGCTCATGGTCGTAATTCCCTTGGTGTCAGTGAGTGCGGAGGAACTGAATACGCCGTCGTTGTCGGATACATTTATCTAATGATTTCTCTAAAATTGTCATCCGCTCGCACGGCCAAGTTGATACACCGGGCTATGAGTTCATGCACGATTAACCTTAATTTGCAGGCCTTTCTTCATCACAACGCCGTGTCGCGCTATTCGGAGGTCCTCGCCGCAGTGAGCACGGACATCGCGCGGACGGTTGCGACAACCTCATTAACCATGCACTTGGAATCGCCGGCGGCTTGAGGTGTAGTGGGGCCGAGTAAAGCGGAGCGGAGGAACGACGTGAGCGTGCGGGTTGGAATCGTCGGTGTCGGCGTGATGGGTGCCGACCATGCGCGGGTGCTGGCATCGCATGTGCCCGGTGCTGTCCTGCAGGTTGTGCATGACGCCGATGCGGCGCGCGCCAAGGCGGTTGCGGACGAGACCGGCGCTCGCTCAGTCGCCGCCGATGCGTTCGCGCTGGTGCGCGATCCGACTGTCGATGCCGTGCTGATCGCCTCGCCCGATGTAACGCACAAGGCGCTGACGCTGGCCTGCCTCGAGGCGCGCAAGCCGGTGCTGTGCGAGAAACCGCTGGCGCCGACCGCGGCCGAGTGCCGCGAGGTCCTCGCCGTGGAATCGAAGCTGGGTCGCCGGCTGGTGCAGGTCGGCTACATGCGACGGTTCGATCCTGCTTATGTCGAGATGAAATCCCGGCTGCTGTCCGGCCGGCTCGGCGGCCCGCTGATGTTCCACTGCGTGCATCGCAACGTCTCCGCACCCAGCTGGTTCGATTCCAGGATGGCGGTCAGCAACTCGGCGGTTCACGAATTTGACATCGCCCGCTGGCTATTGGAGACCGAGCTCGCCGCCATCCAGGTGTTCCGGCCGAAGGCGGCGCGCGCCGACTCTCCCGGTGCTCCGGTGTTCCTCGTCCTCGAAACCGCGCGCGGGCAACTGGTGAATATCGAGATCTTCATCGATGCCACCTACGGCTACGACGTGCGCGGCGAGCTGGTGTGCGAAAAAGGCACGGTCTCCTTGGGCGCCCCGAACCGAACCGAGATCAGCCTCGATCTGGCGCATGGCAGCGCCTATCCCGCCGACTGGCGTCCGCGCTTCGCCGATGCCTATCGATTGCAGGCTCAGGCCTGGATCGGTGCGATCGCCGGCGGTGCAACTTCCGGCGCCAGCGCCTGGGACGGTTATGCGGCCGCGGCCGTCGCCGAGGCAGGCCTGCAGTCACTGGCCGAGAACCGCTCGGTCTCGATCAGTTTGACCGAGAAGCCGACCCTCTACACGTAGTACACAGGCTCGTCACGGCTGCCTGCATTCCAGCTATAGAATTTCTATTGCGGGATGGCGGCTTTGTCGTAACAATCGTTTCATTGCGGAAAAGCGGCCATCAGAGCTGCGATCGCGCAGGGAGGATTCGCGTGGCATTGCTCGACGTGCGCAGTGTTTCCATGAGCTTTGGCGCCATCCGCGCGCTGACGGAGCTGAGCTTCACCGTCGGAGCGGGCGAGGTCGTCGGCTTGATGGGTGACAATGGCGCCGGCAAGTCCACCATGGTCAAGATCATCGCGGGCAATTTCCCGCCGACCGACGGCGAGATCACCGTGGACGGTGAGATCTGCCATTTCCACAAGCCGGGCGAGGCGCGCGCCAGGGGCATCGAGGTGGTCTATCAGGACCTCGCCTTGGCCGATAACCTGACGGCCGCGCAAAACGTGTTTTTGGGCCGCGAGCTCAAGAAGGGCATCTGGCCGTTCCGCATCCTCGACAAGCGCGCCATGCTGGAGCGGGCCGACGCGCTGTTCCAGGAGCTCAAGTCGGAAACGCGGCCGCGCGACCTGGTCAAGAAAATGTCGGGCGGTCAGCGCCAGGCGGTGGCCATCGCGCGCACCAGGCTGACCAGCGCGAAGCTCATCCTGATGGACGAGCCGACCGCCGCGATCTCCGTCCGCCAGGTCGCCGAGGTGCTCGGCCTGATCCGGCGCCTGAAGGCGCAGGGGGTCTCGGTCGTCCTCATCAGCCATCGCATGCCCGACGTGTTCGAGGTGTGCGATCGCATCATCGTTCTGCGCCGCGGCAGCAAGGTGGCCGACAAGGAGACTGCACAGACGTCGCCGGAAGAGATCACCGGACTCATTACAGGAGCGATCCGTGCCGCCTGAACGAGAGATGGCGATCGAGCCCGACCATGCGGCAATCTCCGACGTTGTCGGCGTCAAGGAGCAGACTCTTTTCAAGAAGGTCGTCGCCAGCCAGCCATTCTGGGTGACGGTGGCGCTGTTTGTTCTGGTCGTGATCATGGCCTCGATCGAGCCGAGCTTCGGCACCGCCAACAATGTCGGCAATGTGGCGCGCAACTTCTCGCCGTTCGGCATCATGGCGCTGGGCATGACCGTCGTCATCATCACCGGCGGCATCGACCTGTCGGTCGGTTCCGTCATGGGCCTGGTTGCGATCGTCGCGGGCCTGTTCCTGACCTGGGAGTATCCGTGGTACATCGCCTTCGCCATGGGGATGATCACGGGCCTCATGTGCGGGATCGTGAACGGGTTCTTCGTCGCCTATGTCGGCATGCCGTCGTTCGTGGTGACGCTCGGCATGCTGTCGTTCGCACGCTCGCTGGCGGTGGTGTTCTCCGCCAACCAGATGCTCTACAAGTTCGGGCCTGACGCGCCGATCGTGAAGGCGATCGGCCAGGCCAAGTGGCCGCTGCATGCGCCGGTCGGATGGGCGCCGCACTGGGTGCCGGAGCTGTCGTCGCATTTCTGGACCATGGTGGTGCTGGCGCTGATCGTCGGCTTCCTGTTCAACTTCACGGCCTGGGGCCGGCACGTGTTCGCCATCGGCGGCAACGAGCAGGGCGCCCGCATGACCGGCGTGCCGGTCGACTGGGTCAAGTTCCAGGCCTATGTGTTCTCGGCCTTCACCGCGACCGTCGCCTCACTACTGCTGCTCGGCTTCAACGGCTCGGCCATCAATGCGATGGGCCAGGGCTATGAGCTGCGCGTGATCGCCGCGACCGTGATCGGCGGCGCCAACCTGATGGGCGGCGCGGGCACGGCCTATGGCGCGGTCATCGGCTCGGCGTTTCTCGAGGTCATCCGCAACGCGCTGCTGATGGCCGGTATCGATTCGAATTGGCAGGGCGCGTTCGTTGGCGCCTTCATCGTTCTTGCGGTTCTTCTTGGCATGCTGACCAGCGGCAGGTCGCTGATGACGACCCTCCTTGGGCAGTTCTTTCCGAAGAAGCATCGCTAGAGCCGATTCACTGCGGACAAACAGTGAAGATCAAAAACGGGAGGAAATGATATGAGGAAGCTTGTTTTGTGCACGGCGGTGGCCCTGGGTGCGATGATGGCTGCCGCGTCTGCCCAGGCGGAATATACCTTCGCGCTGGTGCCCAAGAACATGAACAATCCGTTCTTCGACCAGGCGCGCGACGGTTGCATGAAGGCGGAGTCGGAATCGGCCGGCGCCTTCAAGTGCGAATATATCGGCCCGGGCGAGCATGGCGGCGGTGACGAGCAGGTGCAGATCGTGCTCGATCTCGTGGCCAAGGGCGTCGACGGCATCGCCGTCGCACCGGCGAACGCGGCCGCGATGGCGGTTGCGCTCGAGGCGGCGAAGGAAGCCAACATTCCGGTGCTGACCTGGGACTCCGACGTGCTGCCGGAGAACAAGGATCTGCGCCTAGCCTATATCGGAACGCACAACTACGAGATCGGCGTCAATCTCGCGAAG
>Ga0207675_100005360_pt1 | contig 12310 bp, 6 predicted proteins | sample KBSSwiS42_FD_184305 | JGI IMG/M metagenome (GOLD analysis project Ga0207675, IMG submission 184305) | Switchgrass rhizosphere microbial communities from Kellogg Biological Station, Michigan, USA - KBS Switchgrass S4-2 (SPAdes) (version 2) | ecosystem: Host-associated > Plants > Roots >...
TGCACGTGATCGGCTTCGCCAAGCTGGTCGGCGACCTGATCGACGGGCTGATGCAGGTCGCGCTCTACTTCGGCCTGGCGGCGCTGATCGCCGCCGTCATCATCTGGCTCTACACGCGCTGCGTGCGCTCGACGGCGCTCGTCATCGCCTGCTCGCTCGTCGCCGTCGTCTGGCAGCTCGGGCTGGTCGCCGCCTTCGGATTCGAGCTCGACCCCTATTCGATCCTCGTTCCCTTCCTCGTCTTCGCGATCGGCGTCAGCCACGGCGCGCAGAAGATGAACGGCATCATGTCGGACATCGCCCGCGGCGCCCATCGCCTGGTGGCGGCGCGCTACACCTTCCGCCGCCTCTTCCTCGCCGGGCTGACGGCGCTGCTCGCCGACGCGGTCGGCTTCGGCGTCCTGATGGTGATCGACATCCCGGTCATCAAGGACCTGGCGCTCACCGCAAGCCTCGGCGTCGCCGTGCTGATCTTCACCAACCTGATCCTCCTGCCGGTGCTGCTCAGCTACGTCGGCGTGAGCGACGCCGCGGCGGCGCGTACGCTCAAGGCCGAGAGCGAGGCGGGGCGGACGCAGGGCCTCAATCGCCTGTTCGGGCTGCTCGCGAACTTCGTCGAGAAGCGCTGGGCGCTCGCCGCGATCATCGTCTCGGCCGTTCTGCTCGGCGGCGGCTACGCGGTGAGCCGGCACCTGAAGATCGGCGACCTCGACCCGGGCGCTCCCGAGCTGCGCGCCGACTCGCGCTACAACCGCGACAACGCCTACATCACCGGCCACTACTCGCTCTCGAGCGACACCTTTGCGGTGATCGTCAAGACCGAGAAGGAAGGCTGCCTCAAGTACCAGACCCTGGTCGAGGCCGATCGCCTGGCCTGGGCCCTGCAGCAGCTGCCCGGCGTGCAGACGACCGCCAGCCTCACCAACGCGGTGCGCCAGATCACCGCCGGCAGCAACGAAGGCGCGCCGAAGTGGCTGACGATCGCGCGCAACCAGGACGTGCTCAACTACGGCGCGCAGCAGGCCAGTGTCAACAACCCCGACCTGTTCAACACCGACTGCTCGGTGATGCCGGTGATCGCGTATCTCTCCGACCACCGTGCCGAGACGCTCGACCGCGTCGTCGACGCGAGCGCCGAGTTCGCGACGCTCCACAGCACGCCCGAGCGCAAGTTCCTGCTCGCCGCGGGCAGCGCCGGCATCGAGGCCGCGACCAACATCGTCGTCCGCAAGGCCTGGGTGCAGATGCTCCTGCTCGTCTACGCGGCGGTGATCGCGCTCTGCTTCGTCACGTTCCGCAGTTGGCGTGCGGTGGTCGTCGCCGTCGTGCCGCTCGTCATCACGTCGGTCCTGTGCGAGGCGCTGATGGTCGCGCTCGGCATCGGCGTCAAGGTAGCGACGTTGCCGGTGATCGCGCTCGGCGTCGGCATCGGCATCGACTATGCGCTCTACCTGCTCTCGGTCCAGCTCGCGCAGCAGCGCGTCGGCGTCTCGCTCGCGCAGGCCTACCGCAGCGCCCTGCAGTTCACCGGCAAGGTGGTCGTCCTCGTGGGTGTCACCCTGGCCGCCGGCGTCGCGACCTGGGCGCTCTCGCCGATCAAGTTCCAGGCCGACATGGGCATCCTGCTCGCGTTCATGTTCATCTGGAACATGGTCGGCGCGGTGATCCTGATTCCGGCGCTGTCGCACTACCTGCTGCCGTCGGGCCGCGAGCGGTCGGGTCTCGCGCTCGCGCCGCTGCACGAGGCGAGCGTCGGTCACGGCTGAGCGGGTCGACGCGGCTCACTGACGACTCGAACGACCGCTTCGAGCAAGACGACGGAGCGATCGCTACTGGCCACACAAGCGGCCGGTCGCGACCGGCTGCTATAGAGAGAATCGCAGCCGCGCGCTGCGGCGCAGATCGTTCGCGGTCTCGTCCGCGAGAACCCACAGTTGGCACCGAGCGTGCCCGCTAATGATCGTTCTTTCCCCAATTCAAGTCTGGACTCCGTGCTCGCGACAGAAAAGGCGCAGAAGTTCGAGATGAGGAAGGCGATGATGGCGGAGTTGGGCGTCCAGGACGAGCGTACGGCCTGAGCGCGAGTAATGCCTGGGAGCTGTCGCCGACGCGCAGGCTGCCCATCGCATTACTTGTGCGGGGCAGGGCTCGGGTTCGTGGGGGGATCGCTCCCAACCATGCCGCTGTAGTTGGAGCAGCGGCTCTAGGTAGGGAAGGTGACGTTGCGACGGGCGGCAAACGACCCAGCCGCCATTCGCGCCTTCGCCGCATACGTACTGATCCGGCGCCGCTGCCGAACTACGTGTACCGGATGGCAGCGGGCTGAGTAGACGCTAGGGCCCGCCCGACCCGCCGCGGATCGGTCAGTCGGACACCCTGTTCGACTTCCACCAGGCCAGCATGCGGTCAAAGTCGCCGTCGAAGGCACGCGCCTTGAGCGCCTCGTGGACCGACGAACATCTGGCCGCGTCACTCTGGGAGAGCAGGCCCTTCGTCGCGTAGTGGTCGCACTGGAGGTAGGCCCGCTTCAGTTGTTCGATCGTGGCGGCTTCGGGCTGGCCGAGGCTCGCGCGGGCGGCCGTCCGGGCGACGGCAGCAGGCTCCGCCCGCGAGAGGCCGGTCATTGCGCAGCCGACGAACAGCGTGTAGAAGATCAGGCTAGGGTTCATAGGTCCTCCTTTGGCAGGTGGACTCACTCTGTCGCTGGCCGGGGCGCGGGTCTTCGAGACGGGCTTGATTTTTCCTTGACTTTCCGTCGACCTCGCTCAGCCGGCCCGGGCATGCCCGCGGTGGAGGGGCGATGGTCTACGCGTTCGAGGGTCATGTACTGGACGTCGAGCGGCGTGAACTGCGCCGCAGCGACCGCATCGTCCCGGTCGAGCCTCAAGTGTTCGATCTACTGCGCTATCTCATCACAAACCGGACGCGCGTGGTGAGCAAGGACGAGCTGCTCGCGGAAGTCTGGGGCCGCCGCATCGTCTCCGAGTCGACGCTCAGCAGCAGGATCGCCTCGCTGCGCCAGGCGGTGGGCGACAGCGGCGAGCACCAGCGTGTCGTCCGCACGGTCGCGCGCAGGGGGTTCCGCTTTGTCGCTGTCGTTCAGGAAGCCGCCGCGCGGGAGCGTTCCGGGACGCTCGATTCCGACACGCAACCGGACCACCGGGATCCATCGACGCTGCCGTCTTCGCGCCCGCCGAACGGCCCCGAGCGGCGCCAAGTCACGATCATGGCTTGCGGCCTGGTCGGTGCCGCCCGCCTGGCGTCGCGCCTCGATCCCGAAGACCTGCGCGCGATCGCGACCGGATACCGCGAGTGCGTCAAGGGCGCGGTTGAACGGCACGGCGGGACGGTCACCCAGTACACGGCAGACGGTTTGCTGGCGCTGTTCGGCTATCCGCGCGCCCATGAAGACGACGCCGAGCGTGCGGTTCGCGCAGGGCTGGCCGCGATCGAGGCCGTCGCCGCTCTCAGGGCGCTCTCGGTGGCGCTGCAGGCTCGCGCGGGCATCGCGACGGGCCTCGTCGTGATCGGCGAGTGCGACGCGGCCGGCGCGACGCTCGAACCTTCCCTCGTTGGTCAAGCGCCGCACCTCGCATCGCGCTTACTCGAAGCGAGCGATGCCGGCGCGCTGGCGATCTCGGCGAGCACGCGCGAGCTGATCGGCAACCTGTTCGAGTACTACGATCTGGCGCAACTGGATGCGATGGCTGGCAACGAGCCGGTCCGCGCCTGGCGAGTGGTGCGCGAAGCCGCAACGGCCGATCGCTTTCAAGCCTTGCGCCCGCGGCGCGAACAGCTCGTCGGCCGCGATGAAGAGCTCGATCTGCTGCTGCGGCGCTGGAACCAGGCGAAGACCGGCGAGGGCCGGGTCGTGCTGATCTGGGGCGAAGCCGGCATCGGCAAGTCGCACCTGATGGCCTCGCTTCAGGAGGCGCTCGGCTCGGAGCCGCATGCGTGCGTGCGCTACTTCTGTTCGCCGCATCGGGCCCAGACCGCACTGCACCCGGTGATCAACCAGCTCGAGCATGCAGCCGGATTCACGCCTGCCGACAGCGACGACGAGAAGCTCGAGAAGCTGACGCGCCTGCTCGCTCAGCTTTCGAAGTCCGAGCCCCAGGACGTCGACCTGTTTGCCGATCTGCTCTCGGTCGCGCGGCGCGATCGCAGCGCTCCATTGGCGCTGAGCTCGCAGCGGCGCAAGGCGCTGGTGTTCGAACGCTCCATCGCCCAGCTCGCCAGCCTCGCGGCGCGAGGACCGGTGCTGGTGCTCTTGGAGGATGCGCACTGGATCGATCCCACGACGCGCGAGCTGTTTGACCTCGTCATCGACCGGGTTCGCAGCCTCCCGGTCCTGTTGGTCATGTCGTATCGGCCGGAGTTCACCCCGCCCTGGCTGGGCCAGGCCCACGTCACGGCGCTGACCCTCAACCGCCTGGGTCGTCGGGCAAGCGCCGCGCTGATGACTCGCGTGACCGGAGGAAAAGTTCTGCCCGACGCGTTGCTCGAACGGATGCTCTCGCAAGCGGACGGCGTACCGCTGTTCATCGAGGAGGTCACCAAGTCGGTGCTAGAGAGCGGCGTCGTGCGCGAGGAAGACGGTGCCTATGCGCTGGCCGGACCGCTGGCCAACCTGGCCGTGCCCTCGACCTTGCAGGCCTCGCTCGTCGCACGCTTCGATCGGATCGAAGGCACCCGTGCGCTGGTTCAAACGAGCGCTGCGTTGGGCCGCGAGTTCCGCTACGACGCGCTCAAGGCCGTTGTCGCGCTGGGCGATGCCGCGCTCGAACCTTTGCTCGAGCAGCTCGTCGCTTCGGGACTGGTGCATCAGCGCGGGTCGCCGCCGGATGCCGAGTACCTTTTTAGGCATGCCTTGGTGCAGGACGCAGCCTACGAGACCATGCTCAAGAGCCAGCGCCTGGCGGTCCACCGCCGGATCGTCGAGGTGTTCGAGCGCGACTTTCCGGAGACTGCGGCGCACCAGCCGGATGTGATGGCATACCACTGTCGCGAGGCGGGACTCACCGAAAAGGCCATCGACTATTCCATTCTGGCCGCCCGCATGGCGCTCGAGCGCTCGGCCGGCGTCGAGGCCCAGGCTCTGGTCGAAACCGCGATGAGCCTCCTTCCGACCCTCGCGGCAGGAGACGTGCGGCGCAACCTCGACGGGCGGCTGCAGGTCGCGCTGGCCGACGCGCTGATGATGACGAAGGGCTTCGCGTCGCCGGATGTCATGGCCACCTTGTCGCGCGCGCGCGGCTTGCTCGACGAGACCGCGCAGCCCATCGAATCGCTTCGTGCGCTCTGCGGCCTGTTCAACTATCACTTGATGCGCTCCGAATCGCCCCGGTGCCTGGAACTGACCGAGGCCAAGCTGAAGCATGGGCTAGACCGACCCACCGCGACGGTCGTCCGCTATCTGACGGGCACCGCCCAGCTGCACCTTGGGAACTTCAAGGTCTCCAATGCCCAGCTCGAATCGGCGCTAGCCCTCTACGACGAGGACAGCTGCCGGACCGTGGCGTTCGTGCCCGGCTATCACTTACGTTGCTTCACGCTCATCTGGCTTGGACTGGGTACCCTCTACGTCGGCTCGCTGGAACGTGCGGCCGCGACAATTTCGGCGGCCGTGCAGGATGCGCGCAGCCGCGACCATCCCTTCACGCTGGTGTCGGCCCTGCTGGCCCTGGCGCGCTTTTGCAACCACACGCAGGACGTGCAGAGCGCCAGCGCCGCGGTCGACGAAGGACTGGCGATCGCCACCGAGCAGCGCAGCCCCTATCACGTGTCGCGAGCGAACATCCTTCGTGCCGTCGGCATCATCGAAAGCGGCCGGCCCGAGGAGGGAATCGCGCTCATGGAGCATGCACTCGCGGAGCACCGCGGCACGGGTGCGAACTTCCAGAGCTCGTTCAACCTCACCCGCCTGGCGGAGGCCTACGCCCGGGCCGGCCGGCTCGGGCGCGCCCTGGACCTCGCTGCCGAGGCAGTGGCCGAGGTCGACCGGACCGGTGAACGCTGGTGGGAAGCCGAGGCGAAACGGTCACACGGCGAGATCCTTCTCTTGGCCGGTCCAGCGCATCGCGCCGAGGCCGAGCGCTGCTTCGGACAGGCGCTCGACTGCGCGCGCCGCCAGGAAGCGAGGCTTTGGGAGCTGAACGCGGCGCGAAGCCTGGCCACCATGCACTTGGCGCAAGGTCGCGCCGACGACGCGCGGGCCTTGCTGGCGCCGGTGTGCGGCGCATTCGCCGACGGCGTCGACAACGCCGGGCTGAGGTCCGCGAAGGCGATGCTGCGTCAGCTTGCCTGATCGGAGGTCGCTCCCTCGTTCGATCGCGGCAGGCCCGCCCACCTACGCCTACTCAACGAACTACCTGGTCGACCTGCGCGCCGGCGTCATCGTCGATGTCGAAGCCACGCCGGCGTTGCGCACCCAGGAGGTCAAATCAACCAAGACGATGATCGAGCGGGTCGCGGAACGCTTCGGCCTGAGACCCCAGCGCCTCGTCGGTGACACCGCCTACGGCGTGGCGCCGATGCTCAATTGGATGGTCGAGAAGAAGCACATCGCGCCGCACGTGCCGGTCTGGGACAAGACGGCACGCAAGGACGACACGCTCTCGGCTGCGGACTTCGACTGGTACGAGGAGACGAACGAGTACCGCTGCCCCGAGGGGCATGCGCTTCGAGGCGACTGGCGTCCGTTCAAGAACCCTCGCGATCACGTCACCAAAGCTGACACGATCGTCTACCGCTCCAGCGCCAAGGACTGCGCGCATTGCCCGGCAAAGCAAAGCTGCTGCCCGAATACGCCGATCCGCAAGATCGCCCGCAGCATCTACGAGAGCTCGCGCGACGTGGCTCGATCGATTAACTCGACGCCCGAGTTCGTCCGTTCGATGCGAGAACGCAAGAAGGTCGAGATGCTCTTCGCCCACCTCAAACGGATCTTGAAGCTCGATCGGTTGCGGTTGCGTGGGCTTAGCGGAGCGCATGATGAGTTCCTGCTCGCCGCCACAGCCCAGAACCTCAGACGGATGAGCAAATGGCTGATGCCTGCGATCGAAGGAAGCCTGGCTTGAGAGACCGAGCGGGCGGTTCGCACGCGCCACTCGACTGACGATCAGCGCGAACTCGACCGCCTCATGCAGCCCGCGCGCCAACCGAGTTCTTCAACAGAATCGGCCGAGTGCGGCCGTTGACTTCCGACTGCTTCCGACCCCTTGCTGCCAGTCATGCTCCTGAGAAGCAGCCGCTCACGAAGATCGCCCGTTTGGTCGTTCACAAGCGGGTGTCCTTGTCGACCAGTTCTCGCGAGAGCCAAGCCCGCCCCCGAATCTAGTCCAACGGGATCGTGAAAGCGAAGGTCGAGCCGGTCCCGACTTGACTCTTGACCCAGATCCTGCCGCCGTGGAGCTCGATGAACTTGCGCGAGATGGCGAGCCCGAGCCCGGTGCCTTCCGCCTTCTTCTCTGCGGCGCCGACCTGCCGGAACTCTTCGAACACCGCCGCCTGATCCTCGGGCGCGATGCCCACTCCGGTGTCCGTGACCGAGACCTCCGCCATGCGATCCCGCAATTCGGCGCGAACGCAGATGGTGCCGCCCTCCGGCGTGAACTTCAGTGCGTTCGACAGCAGGTTGAGCAGGACCTGCTTGACCTTCCGCTCGTCGGCACGAATCGATCCGACGTGCTCGTCGATCGTGCGTTCGAGCCTGATCCCGCGCCGATGCGCACGCTCCCGGACGAGGGCCAATGCGTTCTCGACGGCACCCCTCAAGTCGAAGTCCGTCGCCTCGAGCTCCATCCGCCCGGCCTCGATCTTGGACAGATCGAGAATGTCGTTGATGAGCGATAACAGATGCTGCCCCGATTCCAGGATGTCGGAGAGGTACTCGGCCTGCTTGTCGTTGACCTCGCCGAACATCCGCTCGGAAAGGACTTCCGAGAAGCCGATGATCGCGTTGAGCGGCGTGCGCAGCTCGTGCGACATGTTGGCGAGAAACTCGGACTTGTGCAGGCTCGCCGCTTCGAGCTCCAGGCTCTTCGCCTTGATCTCGCGAAAGAGCCGGGCATTGAGGATGGCCAGCACTGATTGGCTCGCGAAGGTCTGAAGGAGACGCACCACGGCCGGAGCGAATTCGCCCGCCTCTCGTCGCCAGACCACGAGCGCCCCGATGATCCGCTGCTCCTCGAAGAGAAGCGGAACGGCCAGCACCGCCCGCAGGCCTTGTCGCTCGAAGACGACCCGAATCCGGGCGACGTCGTAGGTTTGGCCGTCGAGAACGTCGGCCACTTGCACGGGTGCGCGCGTCGCCGCCGCCTTTCCGGCCACGCCTTCGCCCAGCCCGAGCGGCGCTGAGCGCATCACTTCACCCAGATCCTCGCCGAGCTGGTGTGAGCCGCGGATGCGCTCGAATCTCTCGCTCGTCTCGTTGTACTCGTAGATGACACCGCCGCTCGCAGCGGACAGCTGCACGGCGCGGGCGACGATGGTGTTGAGCACCGTCTCCAGGTCGACCGTCGAGCTCACCGCGCGGCCCACTTCACCCAACGCCTTCAGCTCTTCATTGGCGGTCGCCAGCTCACGCGTGCGCGCCTCGACCTTCTGCTCGAGGCTTGCGTACGACTCCTCGAGCTGCCGCGCGGTGCGGTTGAACTCCTGGCCGAGGGCCTCCAGCTCGTCGCCGGTCCGGACGTCGATCCTGTGCCCGAGTTCGCCGGCACCGATCCGCGTCGCGCCCTGCTGGAGCAGGCGGATCGGCGCGACCATCCGGCGAGCCAGCAAGACGCTCGCGATGACCGCCAGCGCCAGGCCGACGACGAAGAAGATCGCACTCAGCTCGATCGCCCCGCGCAGGGGGACGAACGCCTCGTCCAGCGGCTGCTCCGCGACGACGCGCCAGCCGAGCCCCTTCACCGTCGCCTGGCTGGTCAGCACCCGGCCGCCGTGGAGTCCCGCAGTTCCGGTCAGTGCATCGTGAGCGTCGCTCGCCGCGCCGGCGACGCGAAGCTGCGGCAGCTTCGACAGGTCGCGCTTCTGGTACACGGCGCTCGGATCGGGGTGGGCGATGAGATAGCCATGCTCGTCGACGACGTACACGTAGCCGGCAGTGCCGACGCGCGCTTGCGAGACGACCTCGCGGAGCGCGTTGAGGTTGACTTCGGCCGCCGCGACTTCGGGCGCGCCGTCGCCCCAGGGGACGGCAATCGTGAGATGCGGCGCGGAATCGTCGCGGAAGTACACCGGCCCGAAGTACGTGCGCCCGATGCGCGTCCTGACGTAGCGGGGATCCTGCGCCAGGCCCCGTTGGCTCCCGTTCTCGTTCGGTGCGAAGCGAGAGACCAGCAGCTGCACCTTGCCGGTCGAGTCCAGTTGAACGATCTCGGTGATCGCAGGCACGTCGCGGAGCAGGCGGACGAAGTCGATCTCGCGCTGGGCCCGCGCCATCCCCGGATCGTCGAACGGCACGGCCATCACCGTTCTGAGCTGCCACTCGATCCTCGTCACCAGCTGACCGATGCGGCTTGCGGCCGCGAGCGTCTGCTGGCGCTCGAGCCCGAGCAGCGTCGCCTTGGTCTCCTGGTAGGAGAAATAGATGCCGACGAGGCTGCTCAGCAGCAGCATGCCGCCGACGAGAAGAATCAGTACAGCCGCGTACTTGCGGAACAGTCCCCCGCCCGTGGTCGTGCTCTTCATCGGCGGATCACGTCGGCACGGAAGAGGACCGTCTGGGGCACGGTCAGACCGAACGAGGCCGCGGTCTTGAGGTTGACGGCGAGGACGATGTTCTCCGCGCTCTCGACCGGAAGGTCCTGCGGCCGCGACCCACGAAGGATGCTTGCGACGAGTCGCGCCGCCTGAGCACCCTGCTCGCGATAACCCGCGCCGTAGGAGACGAGTCCCCCGTGGTCGACCCAGAGCTCGGCGCAGAAGACCGCCGGGACACGTCGCGCGAGGGAGATCTCGAGCAGCACGGCCGGGATGTCGATCAGGGCGTTGTCCGGCACGAGCAGCGCATCCCCCGGACCGATGCGCTCGACGGTCTGCGCGAGCTCGCGCTTCGTGAGCACGGCCCGGGACACGACCTGCAGGCCGCCCCGTGGCGAGAGGTCGTTGACTCGCGCGATCGCTGCATCGAATGCCGGATCCGCCCCCGAATGGATCGCCCACACGCGGCGCACGTTCGGAGCGAGCGACGTCAGCGCTTCCAGGCGCTTGCGGATGAGCTCGGTCGCGAGGCTCGACACACCGGTGATGTTCCCGCCCGGGTGGGCATGAGACTTCACGAATCCCGCGGCGACGGGATCGCCGACGAGCGTGAAGACGATCGGAACGGTCTGCGTCGCTGCCCGCGCCGCGGCCGTCGCCGCCTCGCCGCTCGTGAAGATCACGTCGACGCGCGCGTTGACCAGGGCGCCGGCGGCTGCGGAGATCCCGGCGGAATCCGCGTCGGTGAGCCTGACGTCGAAGACGACATCGCGACCTTCTTCGAAGCCGAGGTCGCGGAGCCCGTTCTTGAGGCCGTCGACCGTCGGATGATTGGCCGCCCTCGCATCGTTCAACACACCGACCAGAAAGGGCCTCGGGCGCTGGGCGCTCGCGGCGAGCGGAAACGGCGCGATCAGAGCGAGGAGGGTCGAGCGGACGGCGATCGCAGCGAAGCTTCGGCGTCCGAACGTCATGACTGCTACTTCTTCACCATCGGACAGTCACCTTCGTCCATGGGACGGAACGCCTCGTCCGCAGGAATCGTCGCGCGCAGCTTGTACAGGTCCCATGGCCCTTTCGACTCGGACGGCTTCTTCACCTCGAACAGGTACATGGGGTGAAGCTTGCGGCCGTCCTCGCGGATGCTGCCTTTGCCGAACAGGGGATCGTCGGTTGGCAGCGCCTTCATCTTCGCGATCACCCGGGTGCCGTCGTCGCTCTTCAGCGCGTCGATCGCCTTCAGGTAGTGCAGCACGGCCGCGTAGGTGCCGGCATGGGGCATGGTGGGCATGGCGCCCCAGTGGCGTCTCGCGAAGCGGGCCGACCACGCCCGCGTCTGGTCGTTCAAGTCCCAGTAGAAGGATTCGCTGAGGATCAGCCCTTGTGCCTTGTTCAGTCCGAGCGAGCGCACGTCGGTGAGGAATGCGAGCAGCGCGACCATGCGCTGTCCGCCCTGGACGATGCCCAACCTGGTTCCCTGTTCGATGGCGTTGATCGTGTCGGCCCCGGCGTTTGCCAGGCCCACAACCTTGGCGTGCGAGGCCTGTGCCCGAACCAGGAACGAAGAGAAGTCCGAGGTCGTCGGAAACGGGTGACGCACCTTGCCGAGCACCTTGCCGCCGTTGGCAAGCACCACCGCTTCGACGTCGCGCTCGATGGCGTAGCCGAAGGCGTAGTCGGCGGTCAGGAAGAACCAGGTGTCCGCACCCGACTGGACGAGCGCCTTGCCGGTGCTGTGGGCGAGCGCCCAGGTGTCGTAGCTCCAGTGGATGGTGTTCGGCGAGCACGCCTTGCCGGTCAGATCCGAGGTGCCCGAGGAAGTCACGAGGAGCGCCTTTCCCTTTTCGCGCGCGATCTTGCTGATCGTCAGGGCCACCGACGATTGCGGGACGTCGACGATCACGTCGACCTTGTCGTTGTCGAACCATTCCCGCGCGATCCTCGCGCCGATCTCCAGACTGTTCCGATGGTCGCCGAAGACGAGCTCGACCTTGATGCCCTTGGCCGCTGCGTCGAAGTCCTCGACCGCCATGAGCGCGGCCACTCTCGACCCCGGGCCGGCAAACGCAGCGTACGGTCCGGATTCGTCGTTCAGGATACCGATCTTGACGACGCCGTCGGAAATCTGGGCATCGACCTGCGCTGGAGCGAGGCTCAGCAGCGCGAAGAGCAGCGCGAACGCCGCGACGTACTTGCGGGACTTACGTCCGACCGGGTTAGCCGGGACTCCGCCCCTCAGTCCTGGACACGCAGCGGAATTGACCATTCCCTCCTCATGCCACCGGCCGAATGTTGCCGCGAGCAGGTGGAAATGCCAAGAGACGACCGACGAGTGGCTGCTTTAGAGCACGAGGCCCTGCGGCCGCTTGTGGCCGAGGGTGTGTGAAAACTCTGCCACCGAGCAATTTGGGGGGTCGCTTGACCCTTGGCGAGGTCGAAAAAATCGCTCCTGACGCGATCTGAAGGCTCGACATTTCGTCGCACGCGACGCGGAGCGCGTTTCCACACAGCCTTATATGGACACCGCCCGATCGCCAAGCTGAATCTCATGTGACGTCTCGACACGGTATCGGCTGCAGTCTTATATCCGGCCTTGTCATGC
>Ga0207675_100005361_pt1 | contig 12310 bp, 9 predicted proteins | sample KBSSwiS42_FD_184305 | JGI IMG/M metagenome (GOLD analysis project Ga0207675, IMG submission 184305) | Switchgrass rhizosphere microbial communities from Kellogg Biological Station, Michigan, USA - KBS Switchgrass S4-2 (SPAdes) (version 2) | ecosystem: Host-associated > Plants > Roots >...
ACGAGCCGGCAGCGGTCAACGCATTGCGCCGCGGTCTCGATCTGTCGCGTCGCGAGCTCTCCCGCGGTGAGCTCGACGACCCCATGCGTGCCATGGCGATTTTCGGCCGCAAGCTGGGCGATGCGCTCTCGCAATCGGGCAACTTCGCGGACGCCGAAGGGGTCCTGCGCGAGGCACTGGACATGACGGGACCGACCGGCACCGACCGCGCGCAGATTCTGGCCTCGCTGGCGCGCGTCGCTCGCGGGCGTCATCGCAGGGAGGAGGCCGTGGTGTTTCTCGACGAAGCCATTCAGCTCGCGCGACGTTCTGCCGCCCACGGCCTGGTCAAGGACCTGACGGAGACGCGCCGCCTCTGGACGTGACGTTCGGAGCGCCACTCCCCCGCCGGGCTCGTGCTTTGGACGCCGGGCCGTCGCGCTCCGCCTCGGAACGGCGCTGGATCATCCGGATCGGGTTTGGCGGCTTCTAGATTGCGAGCCGAGATTCTCGGCACTAGGCTCCACGCTTGCTAAAGGGTCGTGACCGTGGATAGCGATCTCTCCGAGGCCATTGCTGCGCTGAAGCACGCGTTCGACAAGAGCGGGCAGGCGCTCGAGCTCGGGCGTGCGACGAACGAGCTCTTGGGAGCTCTGGAAGAGAGGCTCAGGCTACCGCGCCGTTACCGCACCTTCCTCCACATGTGCGATCCGGTGGAGGTGGAGATCGTGACGCCGACAGAGCGTGTCCGTTTGCTCTCCGCCCGTGATCTGGAGCAGGAGCAGCGAGGCTTTGCGCTCACGCCCGAGGGTGAGCGACGCAGCGCGCCCTCGGAGGCGGGTTGGCGCTCCGAATGGATCATCATCGGCCACAGCGGCCTGCTCGGCGATCCCTATTTCCTCGATGTGTCCAAGACCGACGCCGAGGGCGACTGCCCCGTGTACACCGCCATGAGCGGCAAGGAGCTCTGGCAGCCGAAGCTGTGCGCTACGACCTTCGCGATGTTCGTGCGCATCCTGGCGATCAATCTCGAGGTAGCGCAAGGCTTCGACGTGGAGGACTACGACTCGGACAACGAGAGCCTGTTCCGCGAAGCCGTGGGGCCGAGGATCCGCGAGTACGACCCAGCCGCCGTCAAAGCCGGACACTGGACGTAGCAGGGTTCGGAACAATCCTTGCTCCTCGAGCCTGGCCCGCTCGACCCCTTGGCCCCTCGACTCCTCTGCGCCGCGAGTTGTGTCGAAGACGACACTCAGCGACGCTAGCTCTCGACGTAGCCGCGCTGGATGAGCTCGAGCAGGATCTGGGAGGTCTTGAGATCTTCGAAGGGGGAGGCGTCGAGCATGGCGCTGAGCGCACTCGAGTTGAGCACGGCCTGGAACACGTCGAGCTGTTCGGGCTTGAGGTCTTTCAGCGCTGGCTCGAGCGGAAAGCTGACCTTGAGCTCGGCGTCTGGGGCGGGCAACTTCGGAGTGAGCTGCGCGAGCTCGTCCTTCTGGCGAAAGCCCTCCATCAGCACTTCCTGCACGTTCAAGTCGAGCGGAGTCTCGAACTTGCGCGGATCCTCCGGCGTCAGCTCGAACAGCCCGCGCTCCCACGAGAGCATGCGGTAGACGACCTTCAGCCCTGGCAGCGGCAGCCGTTCGCCACTTTCGGTCTCCGCTTCCACGTAGTGCACCAGGCCACCACGTAGATGGATGCGACCCACCCGCTCTTGGCTGGTCACCACGAGCGTACCGGTCTTGCGCGATGAGCCGAAGAGCTGCAGCAGATCCGGCAGCGGGATCTCCTCCAGGTTACCACTCATGCGAGCGTCGCTCGCAGTCGCGCGCGCACCCGCTCGATTCATGTTCGCCTGCTGCTCCACCACGTCGCTGAGGGGCGCTTGCCCATCCGTCGCGACGACCTTGAGGATGTTGCTGCCGATGAGGACTCGATCACCCTCTTGCAGCTCGGCATGGGTGACGCGCTCCCCGTTCACGAACGTGCCGTTCGTCGAACCGAGGTCGTCGATGTTGACGGAGCCTCCGACCAGCTGAATGCGGGCGTGACGCCGGGAGACCATCTCTTCGACCAGGACCATGTCCAGATCGCTGGAGCGGCCGACGATGATTTCCCGGTTGTCTTCCAGCGGGAACTCGCCTCCCTGGTACTTACCGGAGATAAAGCGCAGGGCGAGTCTCATTCTCTGGGCACGCGGTTACGCCGAAACGGCAAGTAAATTTACCTTGATAGCGATCGCCCTGCAAGACAACCCACCCCGCGGGTTGCAGGTCTTCGGCAAGAGTCGGGGGCCACCCGGCGAGCTCGCGCTCGCCCTGGGGCCATACAGAGCCGCAAGGCCCGTGCGCTGGCTGCCGGCGCCCCCGCCGTTGGCGCCTCTATCGGTGTTCGACATGCTCGCTCGTGACCGTAGAACGATCCGCGATGAGAGGCCAATCCCCGGCACTGAGAGCTGCGGATTGCCATTTCTGGCGCAGCGCGTGGTCGTCTCGGGTGGGTTTATGTAAGTGCGCTCACGCACGCGACGACCTCCGTCACTGAGCCGCCACCGGCGAGGATTCCGAGGCCGGGGGGAGCTGCACCGAGAACGTGCTGCCCGCACCGACCGTGGTCAAGACTTCGATACGGCCGCCCATCTCCTGCACGATCCGCTCGCTGATCGCCAGGCCGAGGCCCGTCCCCTGCGCCCGTGTGGTGAAGAATGGGACGAAGAGGTTGGCCCTGACCTCGGGCGTGATTCCGGGGCCGTGGTCGGTGATGGCGATCTCGACGCTACGATCGGAGGTCTCGGCCCGGCGCGTGCGCGTGGTGATGGTGATGGTGCCGCGCCCGCCCATGGCTTCCCCGGCGTTACGGATCAGATTCAGCAGGACCTGGCGCAGCTGTTCTGCGTCCGCCCGCACCCGCGGTACGTTGCCGTCGAACTCGGTGGAATAGCTGCAGCTCCCTTCGCGATCGGACGACAGCAGCCGCAGCGTTTGGTCCACGACCGCGTTGACGTTGATCAGGCCCGGGTCGCCCTGCTTCTTCGGCCGTGCGTAGTCGAGCACGGAGCGGACCACCCGATCGAGCCGCTCCACCTCCTCCAGGATGATACCGAGAAACTCCGACGAGGCGTCGTCCGGCGCGCGCCCCAGTGTCGGCTCGCCGAGCAGCTGCGCCGCCCCCTTGATGGCGCTCAGCGGATTCTTCACCTCGTGGGCCAGGCCCGCTGCCATCTGGCCGAGCGCCGCCAGGCGCACCTGCGACTGCATTTGCAGATAGCTGCGCGAGTTCTCCACCACCACCGAGATCTGCCGGGCCAGCAGCTCGAGCAGCGTGCGTTCGTCGGCGGAGAAGGCATCGCTCACGCGGTCGTCCGCCAACAGCAGCAGCCCGAGCAGCTCCCCGCCGCGTGCCCGCAGCGCGACGATGACTCCGCGCCGATAAGGGCCGAGCAGCTCCGCTTCGCGCAGCACTTGCTCATCGCCGGCGAGCTCCTCGGTGCCGGCGGCGCGCCGCCGCTCACCGAGCGTGCGCTCCACTTCCTCGAGCCCGAGCGAGAGCGCGCGCTGCAGCCGCTCGCTGAGCCTGGGGATGCCGGCGCTCGGAATGCGCCGCGGTGGCTTGTCGCCGAAGCTCGCGGACAGCTCGAAATCCACGGCCAGGGGTTGATACAGGTAGAGCGCGGCAGCGGTCGCGCGGTGGGAATCGAGCAGAGCATTGATCACGACCTGCGCCATGCGCTCCACCTGGAGCACGTGCGTCAGCTCTTGCCGGGCGCGCTCCACGGCGCGCTCCAGGTCCACGCGTTCGAGAAAAAAGTAGCGGTGCAAGTAGGCGGTGATCTTGTCGCGCAGCGGCTCGAACAGCATCAGCATCACGATGCCGCCGAGCACCGCGTTCAGGTACATGGTCTGAAACTGCCCGAGCACCTGGACGAACACATAGAAGATGCCGCCCAGGCTGAAGGCCAGCGCCGTGGACACGACCGCCAAGGCCGCCATCTCGTACAGGTCGACCAGGCGCTCGCGGATCAACGACTCCGCGAGCACGAACAGAAACACGATGCTCAGCACCGCGCCGACGGGGGGCAAGGGCACGCCTACGAACCACAGGAAGTCGGCCAGGCTGAAGGCGGTAGCGAGCGCCCCGCAGGCCACCACGAAGCGCACGCGCTTTTGCGTGGAGCGAGAGCCGCTGGTTTCCCCGCGCCGCCAGAGCGACCAGAGCGCGGCGGCAAACAAACCGAAGACGTAGGCGATGACGGCGCCGCGCACCCAGCTCGCGGTGTGCTCCGGGGACAGCACCAGCAGCAGCATGGGGAAGAACAAGACCCCGGCCACGCGCGGCAGCAGCTTGGCGCCGCTGGTGCGGGGCACGAGCGCCTCGAACAGATGCACGGCGAACTGCGGCAGCGAGACCACGAGCACCGCCGTGAAGTGGGCCCAGATGGGCGAGAGTTGCAGCAGATAGAGCCACTGCGCCAGATACCAGAGCCCGATGTCGGCGCTGAAGGCCGCGAACAGCCACTGCGCTCGTTGCGGTTTGCCCCGCAGCAGCATGGAGACGGCGATCGCCAGGGCGAGCGCGCCGCAGAACAGCGAGGTGCGGGTTCTCAGGTCCATTGGCTAGCCCTACCGAGAGAGGTGAGCCGAAAGGACGCAAGGGCCGCCAAGATCAGAGTTCATAGGTTTGGAGATTCTCGGCAATTCAGGCTACCAGATTCATCCTCAGGCTTTTGGCGGTCTTGGCGTCTCGACGGTTCAAATCCTCCGGATGGTCTCTCATTTCGTCGAGCTCTCGCGCTGCTGCCAGGGGGCCAGAGTCGGGTGGGCTCGACCCCGTTGTACTTTTTCCGGCGCGAGGATAAACAGCTAGTCGGCTTGGCTGGCGTGAGACTGTCAGACGCGCGAACTGCGGAAACCATGGGCTCACGCCCGAGTGCGGCAGCGAGCGCACGCCGGCGGGGCCTGCGCTTTGGACCGAGCTTTGCCCAGCACCGGCGCATCGATCGGCTGCGCGAGCTGCTCTCGCGCCACCCGCGCGGGGTCACGCTGGTGGATCTAGGCCGGATGCTCGCCGTCGATCGCCGAACGGTGCGCAGGTACCTGAAGGAGATCGAGCGCGAGTACGAGCTGTCGCCGCTGCGGCCGCGCGCCGGCGGCCCCTGCTTGTGGCGCATTCGGCCGAGCGAGCTGCCGCGCAAGGTGGAGATCCGGCGTGCCCAGGCGCTCGCGCTGCTGGCGACGCGCGGGATTTTCGAAGCGCTGCAAGGCTCCGCGCTGTTCGACGAGATCGACATGGCCATGAGCAAGCTGCGCGCCTTTGCCGATCGACCCGGGCGCGGGCCGAATGCCGGTCTGGCGGATGCGCGCCTGGAAGAGCGCTTCGTCTACTTACCACGACTCACACGCGACTACTCGGACAAGTCAGAGGAGCTGGACGAGCTGTTCTTGGCGGTCTCGGAGCTACGCCCGCTGAGCCTGCGCTACCTGCGCAGTGACAAGGCCCGACCCGGCCGTGAAGAGCCGCTGGTGATTCACCCGTATGCACTCGTGCTGTACGGAGATTGTGTGCACTGCGTGGCGCAGCAGGTGGTCACGCAGGAGATCCGTACCTTCGCCTTCGATCGCATGTTTGATCTGCGCGCGGTCTCGGACGAGCGCTTCGAGTTACCGCGGAACTTCCGCGTCCAGGATCACTTCCAGGGGGAGCTCGGTGCGCTCGCGCCGCAAGCGCCCGTCAAGGTGGTGCTCGATCTCGATGCGCGTGCGGCGCGCAATGTGCGCGACGTGAGCTGGCATCCTTCGCAGAAGTCGTCGGCGCTGCCCGGCGGTGGCCTCCGCGTAACGCTGGCCGTGGACGAGCCGGAATCCGTGCTCGCCTGGGTGCTCGGTTTCGGGCGCTCCGCGCAGGTGCTCGAACCGGAGTCGTTGCGGGAAGCGGTGCAGCGCGAGCTGCTGGCAGCGCTCGAGGGATACACGAAGAAGAAATAGCGACTTTTCTACGCAACTCGGGTCGCGGCAGCGGGCGATGGTCCGACGCTGATCCGGGCGCTTTGGTTGCTGCTGCTCAGCGCTCAGGCCTCCGGGCCGCACAGCAGGGCTCGCTCCGGGGCGATGCGCTCGGCGTGTGGCCCTACGTGGTAGAATTCGGCAATGCGAGCCGCTCGGTTTGTCGTCGACCCCTTGGACCCGCGAGCTCCCTCGCGCGAAGTCTGGGCGCAGTTGACCCCGAGCGAGCGACAAACCGTTCTCGACTCCCTCCCCTCCGAGCTACCGCGAGCCCTGCCCCCGGAAGGGGATCCCCATCGCCTTCCCAAGAGCCGCGCCCTCGAAGCGCTCGGGGAGTTCTATCGCCGATTACGGCGCCGCGTGTACCTGTCCGCCGAGCTCCCCGTCTACTACCCCGATGAACCCATGTTCGCCCCTGACCTGATCGCCGTGGTCGACGTCGGCATGCACGAGCGTCGAAGCTGGGTTACCGACCACGAAGGCAAGGGGCTCGACTTCGTCCTCGAGATCAATGTTTCGGGAAACCGAAAGAAGGACTTCGAAGACAACGTCACGCGCTACGCGAAACTCCAGATCCCGGAGTACTTCGCCTTCGACGTGTCCCGAGGCCGCCTCGCAGGTTGGCGCCTCGAGCCCGGGAAGGATCGAACCTACGAGCCCATCGTTCCCCAGGGTGGACGCTGGTCTTCGCAAATCCTCGACCTCGAGCTCTCCCTCGAAGGAGGCGGACTTCGGTTCTTTCACGGCAACGCACCGTTGCTCGATGCTCGCGAGCTCATCGTCCGCCTCTCGGCCATGGTCGATGAGGCGCTCCATCGCGCCGAAGAAGAGGCACGTCGCGCCGAAGAAGAGGCACGTCGCGCCGAAGAAGAGGCACGTCGCGCTGAAGGAGAGGCACGTCGCGCCGAAGAAGAGGCACGTCGCGCCGAAAGGCTGGCCGCACGACTGCGTCAGCTGGGTGTCGATCCCGACGATGTCCGTTAGCACTGGCCCGAAAAGGGCAGCAAGGCCTCCAGCATGGCCCATTGCGCGACGCACGCTACCGGGTCGTCTCTGGGCTCATCCTGTGGCCGGCTGGGAGCGTGGGCTGCCGAGCCCCTCCGCTCGCTGACGATCGTTGCCCAGCGTGCTGGCACTGACAATCAAGTCAGCCGTGCGCCGTGGAGCGGTCCGGCGGACTGCAGCGGCGCACCTCAGCGCGCGTACTCGGGGAGGGGCAGCTCCATGCCGGTGCGGATGGCGACCACGATTTGATCGTTGAGCCGCTCGACGGCCTCACGGCAGGAGTCCGAGCGATCACCAGTTGACATGCCGTGGCAGCGCTTGCGCTCATCGGCTCGAGCCAGCTTGATGGTCTCATTTTGCAGCAGCACCTGCTGGATGTTTTCGTCGATGTAGTTCCACGCAAACTGAGCGTGCCGCGGTGGCGCCGGCACCCGCATGACCAGCTCTTCGTCCGAGAGCGTGGCACACGTGCCGTCCCAGCGCAGCACGTCGAAACCTCCGGCGCCGCTCACCATCATCTCGCCCGAGCCGCCGTGCTGGGCGAGGATCAGCACTTCCTCGGCAAAGGTCAGGTCGGCCTCGCCCACCGGCCCACCGCGCAAATTGGCCGCCCTGACCTCACGCATGCGGACATAGGCGCGCGTCAACGGCGAGCTCTTGGCGAAGAGCCGAATGGCGGTGCTCACGTGGGCGGCTCGGCACAGGCGGTCCACGACGTTCGCGGGCGGCAGGCACAGCGGGCCCTGCTTGTGGCACTCGGTAGGTAAGCTTGCGCGCGGCTCCTCGAGCGTTTCGCCTTCGAGCTCTGCGCCCGGACTCGCTGGGCTCTCGGCTGGCGTCGCCGGGGGGGCAGGCGCGACCTCGGCTGCTTCCGCGGAAACGCTGGCAGGGCGAGCTTTCGGCGGGGGCGTGACCTGGGCGGCGTGCTCGACCCGGTGCTGGGGACCGCTGCTGCACGCGGTCAGGGTAAGGACGAGGGCGGTAGTGATGTTTCGAATTCGAACTGGCGGCACGAAGGATACCTCCAGCCTTCCGGATCGGTCGCCATCGCCGTCTTTGAAGAAGAAGTCTCACGCGCAGCGGATCGCCCCCGGACTACGGGATGGCCGTTCGAGCTTTGGTTCACCCGCCAGGGAAAGGTAGGACAACGAGCGCACCCGCGGCGGAATGGTGCCAGATGGCGCAACGGGCGACGGCCCCCGACCGGATGGGAGATGCTGCGCTCTGGGGCTCGGCGCCATAGCGCGACGTCCGACGCCAGGAGGGCCCTCCTGGCGCAAGCGCTACGCAGTGCGCCCGCGATACAGATTATAAAACTGCAGCACCTTCGTCACGTACAGCTGCGTCTCCTCGAATGGAGGGATGCCGCGGTAACGCAGCACGGCGTTTTCGCCAGCGTTGTAGGCAGCGAGCGTGAGCTGCAGGTTGCCGTTGAACAGATTGGCCAGCACGCGCAAGTAGCGGGTGCCGCCGAGCACGTTCTGGCGCGCGTCGAAGGGATCGCTGACCAGCATGCGCTCGGCCGTGGCCGGGATGAGCTGCATCAGGCCCTGCGCGTTGGCGTGCGACACGGCGCGCGGATCGAAGTTGCTCTCGACGCGGATCACCGCGCGCACCAGCGCCTCGGGGATCTGGTAGAGCCGGGCGGCTTCTCGGATGTAGGCGTCGTAGCTGTTCGGATTGCGCTCCGCCTCGGGGCGACGGGGCGTGCGCGCCGCGCGCGTTTCGGCGTGGCGCTCGACGAGCTGGCCGCGCTTGGTCACGTTGGAGAAATGAATCACGCCGTCGCCATCGACGTAACGGTAGATGTCCGCATGCGCGAGCGAGCTGACGAGGCCCAGCGCCAGCACGGCGTTCAGCCAGGGCCGCGGACGGCACAGCGTGGCACGTGGGTGGCAGAGCGGGCGCGTTCGACTCACAGGGACCACAGGGGGCAAATCTCCGCCTTCGACACCGGCGTCAGGTCTCGTTCGCGTCACCTCACGTACCAACGGCTCCAGGTATTCCCCACTTTACATAACTCTTTCCGGCCCAGGCAGGCGCCCGCTGACGACGCGCTCGATGCCGGCGTAGTCCCGTTCCTGTTGCACGTCTGAAAAGCCATGGGACATCAGGCCCTTGGCCACGCGCGGCGCCTGCCCGGCGCCCACCTCGAGAGCGAGCACCCCGCCGGGCACCAGCAGGCTGGGCGCGGCCCTGACCAAACGGCGGATCAAGCCGAGGCCGTCGGGGCCGCCGCACAAAGCCGACGCGGGCTCATGGTTCTTGATGTCGGGGCTCAATGTGGGCACCTCGGCGTCCGGCACGTACGGAGGGTTGGCCATGATCAGATCGAACCCTACCTCGCGCTGGATCTCCGCGAGCAGGTCGGAACGGCGGAAGTCCAGGTTCCAGATGGTGCCCAGGCGCAGTGCATTGTGGCGCGCCACCACCAGCGCGTCTGCCGAGAGATCGCTGCCGGTCACCTGCCAGGTGGGGCGCTCTTTGGCGAAGGCGATGGCGACGCAGCCGCTGCCCGTACACACGTCGAGCGCGCGGCCGTGCAGGTCGCGCTGCTCGGTGCGCGCGAGCGCTACGTTGACCAGCGTCTCGGTGTCGGGTCGGGGGATCAGCACGTGCCGATTCACGCTGAAACGCAGTCCATAGAACTCGCGTTCGCCGAGGATGTAGGCGATGGGTTCGTGGCGCCGGCGCCGCACGAGCAGCTCGCGGTAGCGGGCGAGCTCGTCTTCTTGCAAGGGCCGCTGCGCATCGACGATCAGGCGCACGCGGTCGACGCCCAGGGCATGTCCGAGCAGCAGCTCGGCGTCGAGCCGGGGGCTGTCTTTCAGACCCCGGCGCGCCAGGTCTTCCGTGGCCCAACCGAGCACGCGTGCGACGGTCCAGGCTGCTTGCCGCGGGGGCTCGGATATCGAGTTCATCAGGGAGGACGGGCGGGCTCGGACCGGCTGCGACGCTCTGCGCCGGGGCACGGCGCCGGGTCGGAACAGATCTCAGGCTGGCTCACGGAGTACCAACGTCCAGGCCGGTAGTACAGGGCACCGGCGCCTGCCGCGACGACCCAGGTCGTGCTCGGCGGCGAGTATTGGCAGTCCGGGGGAGGTTGAACCCATCCGCCTGGCCGCCAATCCCAGTGCTGGGAAACCCACAGCCACTGCCCATCCACCCAGCGGCAGCCCGGACTCGGGGGTTGGCTCGACAGGTACTCGATCTGGGCCGGTGGAGGGGGGGAGTCGACCCGCAGCGCGGCGGCGAAGCTGGGTTGGGGGTGGGCCCGAACCGCCAGGTTCGCGCTGCAAGCGACGCCGAGCGCGAGGGCGGCGCCGATCCAGGCGTGCGGGCGGGGGCTCATCACAGCCCGGCGTTCAGATAGGCGCTCACGAGCTCGGGCCCGACCAGCGCATAGGCGAGCGTGGCGATCGAAAGAAAGGGTCCAAATGCCAGCCGCGCCCGCCCGAGGCCGGTGCCCGGGGCCGCGAACAGCGGATCCTGCGCGAGCTCTGCCTCGAGCTCGGCGCGCTCCGCGCCCTCGAGCTGGGCGAGCTCCGCGAGTATCTCACGGCGCTCGGCTTGCACGCCCTCCGGCTCGGGCAGCTGACCGCGCGCGACGTACACGGCGATGGCCGTGAGCGTGCCGAGCAAGGACCCGACCAGCAGCGCAAACAACACGCCCATCCAGCCAAACCACGCGCCCGTGAGCAAGAGCAGCTTGGCATCCCCGAGGCCCATGCCGGGATAGCCGCGCAGCCGCCGATAGCCTTCGACGAACAAGAGCCAGACCACCCCGAAGCCGACGGCAGCCCCGATGCCCGCCGAGATGAAATCCGAGCCGCGCAGCGGCGCGCTCACCAGGCCCAGCGCCGCCCCGCCCAGGGTCAAGGGATCGGGCAGAATCATGAAGTCGAGATCGATGAAGATGGCGCAGATCAGCGTCAGGCCGAGCGCGAGGTAGAGCGCGAACGCGAGCGCGCCTCGCCACACGGGCTCGTTTCCGGCGACGTCGAGCACGAGCAGGCGCATCACGGCCAGCGCCCACAGCCCGCCCAGGAGCTCCACCGCGGGGTAACGCCACTTGATCTTCGCCTGGCAACAGCGTGCTCGGCCTCTCAGCCACAGGAAAGAGAGCAGCGGCAGGTTGTCGTACGCCGCGATCGGGTGGTTGCAGGCCGGACAATGGGAGGCCGGAAAGGCGATGTTCTCGCCCCGCGGCAGGCGGTGGATGACGACGTTGCTGAAGCTGCCAAACAACAGGCCCAGCACGGCAGCCAGCCCCATGAGAAAGGCTGGGGGGAAATCGCTGAGCAGCATCTGTCCTTTGGGCTCGAGTGCAGCGCCCGCGGAGAAGTGATAACTGGTTTTCGCATGGCGGAACAAGAGATCACGACGCTGACGCTCGAACGCTATTCGCCGGAGGCCAAGGCCCTGATCGTCGCGACGCAGGCGCTCGCCGATGCCAGCCGCCACGCCGAGGTGACGCCCCTGCACTTGCTCTCTCAGTGCCTGACCGGGGAGCTGGCGATCCAGGAGGTGTTTCGCCGAGCCTCGAGCGGTCTGCCGGATCTGCAGGCGGCGGTGGAGGGCGCGCTCGCGCGTCAGCCCGTCGCGCGCGAACGAGCCTGTCTGTCCGGGCTGCTGCTCGATCTGATGCGGCGCGCGGAGCGCGAGGCGCTGCGAGCTCCGGAGGGGGTGGTGCATGTCGAGCATCTCTTGAATGCGCTGGCTCAGGAGGTGCGCGGCGCCGCCGGAGAAATCCTGGGCGCCTTTCAGATCGGTCCCGGCTCGCTGCGCCCGCACCTGGGCGGCTTGCGCGCGGCGGCAGAGGTGCCGGTGCGCGGGGAAAAGGGCCAGCATCCGGTGCTCGGCCTGTACACATCGTCGCTCGTGGCGCGCGCGCGGGCCGGGCACTTGGGCCCGGTGCTGGGGCGCGACGCGGAGTTGCGTCGCTTGCTCACGATCCTGGAGCGCCGGGAGAAGCATCACGCCTTGCTGGTGGGGGAGAACGGCGTGGGCAAGGCCACCCTGATCCGCGGTCTCGCCCAGCGCGTGGCCCGCAACGACGTGCACGGCGGCGCCAGCGGGCTCGACTTGCTGGAGCTCGACGTGGGCGCCCTGGTCGCGGGCACGCGGCTGCGCGGGGAGCTCGAGGGGCGCGCCCGCAAGCTGATCGATGCGCTCACCGAGCACCCGGGCGCGGTGCTGGTGGTGCTCGGGTTCGACCAGGTGTACGCCGTGTCGTCGCCGCTCGGCGGGCTCGGGGATCTGCTGCGCTCGGCCATCGATCGCGCGTCGTTTCGGCTGATTGGCACGAGCACGCACGAAGGGGAACG
>Ga0207675_100005364_pt1 | contig 12307 bp, 13 predicted proteins | sample KBSSwiS42_FD_184305 | JGI IMG/M metagenome (GOLD analysis project Ga0207675, IMG submission 184305) | Switchgrass rhizosphere microbial communities from Kellogg Biological Station, Michigan, USA - KBS Switchgrass S4-2 (SPAdes) (version 2) | ecosystem: Host-associated > Plants > Roots >...
GCCAGCAGATCCCGGAGGCGCTCGCGGCAATCGACGACGTCTGGCGACGCATGGGCGAACCGCACGCGGTGTCGCGCTGGTTCCTCGAGCAGTACTACCACCGCATGTACCTCGACGTCCTGCAGCAGCGCATGGTGCTGACCACGCTGTCCGCCGTGGCGGTGTTCCTCGCGGTGCTGGGCCTGTTCGGCCTGTCTATCTACACCGCGCAGCGTCGTACCAAGGAGATCGGCATCCGCAAGGTCATGGGCGCCGGCACCGGCAACGTCATGGCATTGCTGCTCTGGGCGTTCAGTAAACCCGTGTTGTGGGCCAGCCTGCTCGCCTGGCCGGTGGCGGCCTGGGTCATGAGCCGCTGGCTGGATGGATTCGCCTACCGGGTACCGCTCGGCTGGTGGTGGCTGCCGGCGGCGACACTCGGCGCCCTGGCCGTGGCCCTGCTGACCGTCAGCGCACAGAGCTGGCTGGTGGCGCGAGCCAGCCCCTCCAGCGCGCTTCGCTACGAGTAAAAAGACCGCCTATACTCGCGACGCTCTATTAATAGAGTGTCGTCACATGGATGCGGGTAAGGGCGGACAACTGGAATCGCTGGCAGCGACCCTCGCGCGCGCGCGAGGCGAGGAATTTTTCCCGGTCCTGGCGCAGTACCTCGCCGGCGTGCTCGGCGCACGCGAGGCGCACATCTGCGAAGCGGCCCCGGGCGGACGCGTGCGCACGCTCGGCGCCTGGCGCGACGGCGGCTTCATCCCCAACTACGAATACCTGCTCGACGACGCCCCCTCCGGGGGCGGCAACCTGTTCAGCCTGCCGCTCGCCGCCAAGGACGGCGCCGTGCTCGGGCACCTGCTGGCCTGGATAGACAGCGCGGCGCCACTCACCCCGGCGCAACGCGACGCCTGCGCGGTACTGGCCGATCGGGCCGGCGCCGAGCTGCGCCTGGTGCACGTCAAGCGCGAGCGCTCGCTGCTCCGGGCGCAGGTGCGCCAGCTGCGCGGCGAGATCCACGCCGTGCACGACATCGACGCCATCGTTGGAACCAGCCTGGCGCATGCGCGCGTGATCGACGAGATGCGCCGCGTCGCGGCCGCCGACGCGTCAGTGCTGATCAACGGCGAGCCCGGTACCGGCAAGGAGCTCGTGGCGCGCGCCGTGCACGCCTGGAGTCCGCGCGGCGCGAAGCCGTTCACGCGCGTCGACTGCGCGGCGCTCAATGTCGACGCCGACCTCAAGGCGCTGCCGCAGATCTGCGCACTCACCAGCGGCGGCACGTTGTTCTTCGACGAAGTCGGCGCCCTGCCGCTCGAGTTGCAGGCGCGCTTGCTGGCGGCGCTGCCGGCCTCGGGCGAGCGACGCGATCCGGCGGTGGCCGACGTGCGCGTCGTCGCCTCGACCAATCGCGATTTGCGCAAGGCGATGCGCGATGGCGTCTTCCGCGAAGACCTGTTCTACCGCCTGAATGTGTTTCCGATCGACATCCCGCCGCTGCGCACGCGCATCGAGGACATCGCGCCCCTGGTGCACCACTTCGTGCGGCGGCTGACCCAGCGCCTCGGCAGGCGCATCGAAAGCATCGACCCGAATTCGCTCGCGGAACTGGGACGGCATTCCTGGCCAGGCAACGTGCGCGAGCTCGCGACGCTGGTCGAGCGTTCCATGGTCACGCACAGCGGCCCGGTGCTGAAAATGTCGGCGGACCTGTTCGCCACCGCATCCCCGGCGGAACGCGCCGCGCTGATCGCCGCCGCGGCCGTGGACACGGCGACCAGCGGCCGCCACGTGCTCGACGGCACCGTCGACTTCGACGACACGCTGAACACCGGCCTGCACGCCGTGCAGCGCGAACACATACTGCGGGTGCTGAACGCCACGCACTGGGTCATCGAAGGAACCTCGGGCGCGGCGCTCAAGCTCGGCATGAAGCCCGCCACGCTGCGGCATCGCATGAAGAAACTCGGCATCTCGCGCGCGCAGAATCCCCAGGCAAATTGATTGGCCACAGTCGCCGAACACTACGAACGCGTGCTGTCGCCGGTGTATTCCTGGATGGCGGGCGGAGTCGACGCCGCACTCGCCGCGGGCAAGGCGGAGATCGAAGCGTTGCAGCTTGGGCTGCCCGCGGGCGCGGTTGCCGTCGACCTCGGGGCCGGTTTCGGCATGCACGCCATCCCGCTGGCGCGCGCCGGCGCGCGCGTGATCGCGGTGGACAGCTCGTCACAGTTGTTAGGTGAGCTCGGGCGCCTGGCCGGTGACCTGCCCATCGAGGTGGTGCACGACGACCTGCTGTCGTTCCGGGCTCACCTGAAGGAAAAGGTCGCGGCCATTTTCTGCATGGGCGACACGCTCACCCACCTGCCCGAGCACACCAACGTCGATTTCCTGGTGCAGGAAGTGGCCGAGGCGCTCGCGCCCGGAGGCTGCTTCGTGCTCTCGTTTCGCGACTACAGCGAGCCGTTGCTCGACGCCAGCCGCTTCATCCCGGTGCGCAGCGACGAGCGCCGCATCCTGATGTGCTTCCTCGAGTACGAGGAAGACAGCGTCGTCGTCAACGACGTGCTGCACGAGCGCGCCGGCGACGCGTGGGAGACGCGCGTCAGCAGCTACCGCAAGTTGCGGCTGTCACCCGGACGGGTAACCGGCAGCCTCGAATCATTCGGTTTCGATGCCCGCCAGGAGCCCGGCCCGCGCGGCATGGTGCGCATCGTCGCGCGCCCGCGTTAATTCACAAGGAGTCAGCATGTCCCCGAGTTTCCGTTCCATCCTGCCCGCCTCGCTCCTGCTGGCCGCGGCCGCGCTCGCCGCGGATCAGGCGGCGCCCAAGGTCGAATATTTCGCGCCCGCGGCGGTCGATGCGGCGCGCGCCAGCGGCGATGCGGGTTCCGCGCTCATCACCAACTCCGAGTTCAAGGTGATCGCGGCACGGCGCGACAAGGTGGGGCAATCGGAGGTGCACGTCACCGACACCGACATCTTCATCGTCATCGAAGGAACCGCCACCCTCGTGATCGGCGGCAAGTTGATCGACGCGAAGCAGGTGTCTCCGGGCGAGATCCGCGGCAGCGGCATCGAGGGCGGCACCGATTACAAGCTCGAAAAAGGCGTGGTGCTCACCGTGCCGCGCGATACGCCGCACTGGGTCAGGCAGACCCAACCCGGATTCCGCTATTACGTCGTCAAGAGCGTGGCACGCGGCTGACGGCCGCGTCAGTCACCGGCGACCACAACGTGCGCACGGATGCGCCCGTCCACCTCGGCAAGTCCGAAGCGTCGCGCCAGCGCCGCCTCGGCCGCGTCGGTGAACTCGCCCAGGCGACCCGGGGCGCGGCGCTCGATCTCGCTGCGCAGCGGCGTGCCCTGGCAGAAGGCAATGGCGGGAATTCGCGCCGACGCAGCACGGCTGCGCGCGGCGACCGGTTCGATCACGGGCTCTGACGAGAAGCCACCCTCGGCCAGGTGCCGGCGAATCGTTGCGGTGTCGTGATAGCCGTGCGGTACGCGCGCCATGAAATCAGGCGGATTGCGCGGCAGTAGTTGCGCGACGGTATCGTTGACGATGCGCGGAAATTCGTTCTCCTCGAGCCGATCCCAGACGTTGAAGATGAACACGCCGCCCCGCCGCAACACGCGCCGCACCTCCGCATAGGCGCGCACCTTCTCCGGCAGGAACATCACGCCGAACTGGCACACCACCGCGTCGAAACTCGCCTTGTCGAAGGGCAGATCGAGCGCGTCGGCCTGGCGCCACTCGACCGGCCGCGCGGTGCCCACCGCGGCGCCGATGTCGAGCATCTCCTGGCTGATGTCGCTGGCGATGATGAACACCGACGGCGGCAGCGCCATCGCCAGCCGCCGCGTGAGCACGCCGGTTCCCGCGGCGAGTTCCAGCACATTGGTCAGTGGATAGGACGCGAGCCGCTGCGCGAGATCGATGGCGTACGGCTCGAAGATCAGCGGCACGAGGTACTTGTCGTACACCTCCGGAATCGACCCGGCGAACATCACCGCGGTGTCGTCCGCCGATTTCATTGCCCCTCCGGCGGCTCCCACAACTCGATCTTGTTACCGTCCGGATCCACGACCCAGCCGAACTTGCCGTACTCGGACTCGTCGACCTTGTCGTCCACCTGGCAACCTTCGGCGCGCAGCGCGGTGATCAACGGCAGCAGTTTGTCTACGCGGTAGTTCACCATGAAGGGCGCGCGGCTGGGATCGAAGTAGCCGGACGAGGCCTCGAAAACGTTCCACACCGTGGTGCCCTGCCCGTCCGGATTGTGCGGTCCGGACCACTTGAAAGCAGTGCCGCCCCACTCTTCGATTTCGATGCCGAGATGCTGCTTGTACCAGTCGCGCAATCGCGCGGGATCCGCCGACTTGATGAAGATGCCGCCGATGCCCGTGACACGTTTCATTTTGTGAGCCCCTTGACCAGCGAATCGAGTGAACGGTTGAAGCGCGCCGGATCCTCTTGCGGGATGAAGTGCCCGATGTCCGGCATCACGAAGGCCTTCACACCGTGTTTCGCCAGCGAACCGTGATCGGTCGGTTGACGATCCGCATTGAGGGCAACCACGGGTAGTTTGAGCTCGTCGACGCTCGCGGCGATGACGGCGGAATTCAGGAAGGCATTGCGCAATGCGCTCAGCCCCACGGCAGGCGGCGCCGACGCCATGTCCCTTGCCACGCGATCCACGAGTTTGGGATCCGCGTTCGGTCCGAACAGGCCGCGCACGAACTTGTCGGTGGTGCCGCGGAAATCCTTGCGAAACGGCGCCAGGAAGGCATCGACCTGTTCGGGGGTGGCCGCCTGCTCGAAGCTCTTGTACTCGTCGATCCAGACCATTCCGACGACCTTGCCCGGCAAGCGCTTGGCGGCTTCGACGACCACGTCGCTGCCCATCGAGTGGCCCACCAGCACCACTTTCTCGAGCCCGAGGTGGTTCACCACCGCGGCCACGTCGTCACCGAACGCGGCCATGGTGTAATCCTTGCGGCCCAGGCCCGATTCGCCATGACCCGCGAGATCGACCAGCACCAGCTGGTACTGGGGCGAGAGATATTCGATCTGTTCTTTCCAGTAGCTGCGATCGCAGGACCAGCAGTGCACGAGCACCAGCGCCGGGCTGCCTTGCCCGTGCACCTCGTAGGCGATGGGGACACCATCGGCCGAGGGCACGGTGGGCGCTTTCGGAGCCTGGGGCGCGGCCGCGAAGGCGAACGATGCGTGAAGCAGAAAGGCGATCAGAACTTTTCGCATGGCGGTTCCCTGCGCGTCCGTGTTTCCGCAATGGGCGGCACGCTATGCGGGTTCGCGAATCAAGTCAAAAGGTGGCCTTGCAGTGGCGCTGCGGCTGTCCTGCGAGCGTCAGCACGGCTCCGTCCTTGCTCCAGAACTCGTTGCCTTTGCCGTCGGCGTACTTCGCGCCGGATGCGGCCGCGACAGGTTCGAGCAGCAGCTTGTTCCCGGGCACCGACAGCAGCACCCGCTTCGCGCCGTGGAATTCCGCGCTCACCGCGAGATCCTCGCACTGGTAGTTCGTCGTGGTCAGCTTGTCGGCGCTGCCTTCCGAACAGGAGGCGAGCAGCACGCCGGCAGTGAGCAGCATGAACACATGCCTGGCGACACACACGGGGAGCGACCTAGAGGTGCCGCGTTTCGGCGGGCGGCTCCCACCACTTGTTGTCGCGACCGTTGGCGAAGCTCACGGGCGCCGCGGCCAGCTCGGCGGGGTCGGCATCGTCGAGGCAGGCGAGCTTCACCGAAACGTATTCGCCGCCGATTTCCGGGACGTTGCCGCGTTCGAACGAACGCACACCGCAGTGTTTGCAGAACAGGTGCTCCCCCTGTTTGCTGCCGAAGCGGTAGTCGCTCAGTGCATCGGCGCCCGACAGGAGACGGAAGGCGTCGGGTTTGATGAGCGCACCCCAGTTGCGGATCTTGGCGCAGAAGCTGCAATTACATTTGCCGGTGCCCTGCGCCAGGTCGATGTCGGCTTCGAAGCGAACTGCACCGCAGTGACAGCTGCCGTGATAGGTCTTTTTCATTGACGTCTCCTGCGAAGCGGTGGATTCCACCGGTTCCGGCACTCGCCGTCAATGCATCAGGAGCTGCGGCGCGACGGCCAGCTCTTCGACGCCGCCCGCCGGTAACGCGTGTCCCGCAGCCGGGGACGATCGCTGGCGCGCAGACCGCGTTGCGTCGCGGCGCACAGCGCGCCGATGTGCTGGCGCACACCGCGCACCAGCGGTACCCGCGACGCCGGGCGCACGACGGTGGGATGTTCACCGCGGAAACGGCACGGTGCGCCGCCTTCGATTTGTTGTACTGACATGGTGGGATTCCCGGTAAAAGCGGCTCAGGCGGCGGTCGCGAGCTTGGCGGGCCGCGCGATCACGAAGCCTTGTACGTAGTCCACGCCCATCTTGCGGGCGGCCTCGAGCGCGGCGCTGTCTTCCACCTGCTCGGCGATGATCTTGAAGTTCAGCGTGCGCGCCAGCTTGATCATGGCGGTCACCATCGTCTGGCTGACCGAGTCGCCCGCCAGGTTGCGCATGACCGAGCCGTCGAGCTTCAGGTAGTCGAGCTCGAGGTTCTTGAGGCTGGAGAACGAACCCACGCCCGAACCGAAATCGTCGATGGTGAACTTGCAGCCCATGCCGTGCAGCACGCCGACGAAGCGGCGCGCATTTTCGAGGTTGCCGTTCACGGCGGTCTCGGAGATCTCGAAACACACCTGTCCGGGTGAAACGCCGGTACTGTCGAGAGTCTCGACCACGAATTCCAGGAACTGCGGATCGCCGAGCGTCTGGCCCGAGATGTTGATGGCGACGCTGCGATCGCGCGCCAGCTGGAAGTAGTTGCGCGACAGCGCCGAGAGCGTGGTCTGCACCACCCAGCGGTCGACCGAGGCCATCAGGCGGAAGCGCTCCGCGGCCTGCACGAATTCGCCGGGCTGTATCTCATGGCCGGACTCGTCGAGCATGCGCAGCAGCACCTCCATCGACGGACCTTCGGACTCACTGCCGAACGCGGCGACGATGGGCTGGTAATACAGCGCGAAGCGCTCCTCCTTGATCGCACCCTGCAGCTTCTGCAGCCATTCGATCTCGCCGCTGCCGCGCGCCAGCGCCTCGTCGCGCGCCGAGTACACCGACACGCGGCCGGCGCCTTCCTTCTTCGCGACGTAGCAGGCCGAGTCCGCGGAGGCGAGCAGCTGCTCGACGGTGCCGGCCTCGCGGCCGATCTCGATGAGGCCGATCGACACGCCGATGTTGAACACGCGGTCGTGCCAGACGAAGCGGAATCCCGCCACCACGCGGCACACGTCGTCGGCGATCTGGCGCGCCTTGTCGAGCGGACAACCCACCAGCAGCATGCCGAATTCGTCGCCGCCGAGCCGCGCCACGGTGTCCGAGTCGCGCACCTGGTCGCGCAGCAGCTTGGCGACGTCGCGCAGCATCGAATCGCCGGCGAGATGGCCGCTCGAGTCGTTGACGATCTTGAAGCGGTCGAGATCGAGGTAACACAACATGTGCGCCGCCTCGCCGCGGCGCGCGGCGTCCGCGGCTTCTTCGAGGCGCCGCTCGAATTCGCGGCGATTGACCAGCCCGGTGAGCGCGTCGTGCGTCGCCTGGTAGGACATCTGCCGGTGCAGTCCGCGCAGCTCGGTGACGTCGTGCAGCAACACCACGGCGCCGGCAAGCTGGCCGTCGATATCGCGCAGCGGCGAGGCCGAAAGCTCGATGGCGCGTTCCTCGCCCGAGGCCTTGCCGAGCAGCACCGCGCGCCGCGTCAGCGCGTGCGGATTGCCGTTGCCGCCGTCGATGGCCTCGCGGATCGGATCGGCCAGCAGCTTGCGATCGTTCTGGTCGACGATGCCGACTATCTCTTCGAGCAGCCGGCCCATGGCCTGCGCGCGGCCCACGCCGAGGAGTCTTTCCGCCGCGGGGTTCAGGTATACGAGGTGGCCGCCGAGGTCGGTGGTCACGATGGCCTCCGACAGCGACTGCAGCGCCGTCACCTGCACCGGCGGCTGCGGCGGGGGCGGCGCTGGCAGCGGCGGCGCCACCATGGCGGCGCGCGCCGCGGCTTCCTTCTCGTCGATCCTGCCGCTGGCGATTGCGCGCAGCTTCTTCGTCGGAATGACTTCGACGCCGGTCACCAGCAGCGCCGGCTGTCCTTCGAAATCGATCTGCGCGGTAGTTAGCTCGAGCAGGCTGACCTGGCCCTGCAGCCCGACCATCTCCACCTCGAAGCGCTCGGCGCCGTGTGCGCCCGCGAGGCGGCGCTTGAGGTTCTCGGCCACCAGGTCCGCGTATTCGGGCGCGACCAGGTCGGAGAGCTTGCGGTCGATGAGATCGACGCGATCCACGCCGACGAAGGACGCGAACTGGCTGTTGGCGTACAGGATCACCTCGCGGTGCACGAGCACTGCCTCGTGGATGCGCTCGCCGAGCTCGGTGAACAGTTTCGGCCCGGCTTTCTCGCGACCCGCGGTGCGCGCGGCGCGCAGCAGCAGCTGGTTCACGGAAACGCCGATGGCCTGCGCATCGAGCTGCGAATCGAGTTGCGTGTCGAGCTCGATGCGTTGCGGCAGCCGTTCGCCGGCGACTGCGCGCTGAACCGTCAGCGACAACTGGGAGATCGCCCGCAGGTCGCGCCGTTGAAACAGGAACAGCACGAACAGCAGCGTCGCAACCAGTGCGAGCAGCACGCAGATCAAGCCAATGATCGACATCCCCAGCCAGACCCTGTTGTTATTAGTCAGTCATCCGCAGGGCGTCCGTGCCTGCTGCAGGGCAGCTTATCCGAGCAGGGCTTTCGCCCATGCGACATTAACCATAAAGATAAGCGATGTGACGACTGGTTCCGCGACAAAACGAGGCGCCCCGAGCGCGCCATTCGGGCAGAATAAGTAGCATCACTGCCCCGGAGTTTTTCATGCAGACGGAGTTCGCTCGCGCCCAGATGATCGGCCAGCAGATTCGCGCGTGGGACGTGCTCGACGAACGCGTGCTCGACGCGATGCGCCGCACGCCGCGCGAGTTTTTCGTGCCCGAAAAGTACGCCGGTCTCGCGTTCGCGGACACCGATATTCCACTCGCGATGGGCCAGCACATGCTGCCGCCGAAAATTGTCGGACGTCTCCTGCAGGCGCTGAACGCCGCACCCGGAATGCGCGCGCTGGTGGTGGGTTGCGGGACCGGTTTCGTGCCCGCGTGCCTCTCGGCCATGGGTGCCAGCGTCCGCGCGATCGAGATCCGGCCCGAACTCGCCCAGGCCGCGCAGCGCAATCTGAAAAGGTCCGGATTCGGACAGGTCGAGATTGTCACGGGTGACACTTTCAACTTGGATATCGGTACCGGCTATGCGCTCATTGCGGTATGTGGCGCCATGCCCCTGTACGACGAACGTTTCGCCCGCGCTTTGGCGGTGGGTGGGAAGTTGTTCGCCGTGGTCGGCGCCCGCCTGCCGCAGGAGGCGTTGCTGGTGACGCGCAGGGCGGAGGAAAGCTGGGACAGCGTCGGCCTGTTCGAAACCGCGATCGATGCGCTCGAGCATGCACCGCGACCGGAAAGTTTCACCTTTTGAGCCGATGGACGGACATGCTGAAGGAAATTTCGGTCGAGGAGCTCAAGGCGCGGCGCGATAGCGGGGACAACCCGCTGGTCATCGACGTGCGCGAGGCCTGGGAGCTGCAACTTGCGCAGATTCCGGGCGTCGTACATGTGCCTATGAACGAGGTACCCGCGCGACTCACCGAGTTTTCGAAAGACGCGGAGACCATCGTCATGTGTCATGCCGGAAGCCGCTCCATGCGAGTAGCGCAATTCCTTGTGAAGCAAGGATTTACGAACGTCGCCAATCTCGCCGGAGGCATTTCCGCCTGGAGTGAGTCGGTGGATGCAACCGTGCCACGGTACTGACTCGTCTAAAGATTTCGATTGAGTGATCACTTCGCTCCATGGGGCAGGTGATATAGTGATGTATAACACTAAAGAGGACTCTTATTAATGCGTCGCTTATTTGCCCTGGGGCTGGGATGCCTGGTCAGCGCCACCGCTTCGGCCGAAGACCTGCTCACTGTTTTCGATCAAGCCGTCGTCAACGATCCGCTGGTGCGTGAAGCCGAATACACCCGCAAGGCCACCCGCGAGGCCAAGCCACAGGCCTGGGCGGCGTACCTGCCGCAGATCGGCGGCCAGTGGACCAAGCTCAATCGGGACCTCACAACGCAGTCGATCAGCCCGGTACTGGTGCCGACGGACCCGAACGACAACACCTCGCCGCTGGTGCTGCAGAACCAGGGACAGAACGGCAGCAGCAGTCCCGAAACCACACAGTGGAACCTGCAGCTCACCCAGAGCATCTTCAACTGGGGCCAGCTCGTTGGCCTCAAGCAGGCCGGGCGCGTCGTCGCGCAGGCCGACGCCGACTACGGCGTCGCGCAGCAGGACCTCGCGCTGCGCGTGGCCCAGCGCTACTTCGACGTGCTCGCGGCACAGGACAACGTGCAGGCCCAGCAGGCCTCGCTCGACGCCATCTCGCGCCAGCTCGAACAGGCCGACAAGCGTTTCGAAGTCGGACTCATTGCCATCACCGACGTGCAGGAGGCGCGCGCCGCGCGCGACACGGCCGCGGCCGACCTGATCGCCGCCAAGCGCGCGCTCGCCTCCGCGCAGGAGTTCCTGCGTGAGATCACCGACATGCAGTACGCGGTGCTCTCGACACCGCGCGCCACCATGCCGCTCAAGATGCCGGAGCCCGCGGACGCGCAGAAGTGGTTGGAGGCGTCCATGGAGCAGAACCTGGCGCTCACCTCGAGCCGCCTGGGCGCCGAGATCGCGCGCGATGACGTGCGCGTGGCCTTCGGCGGCCACCTGCCCCAGGTCGACCTGATCGTCGGCAAGTCGCACTTCGAGTCCTCGGACACGGTGCACTTCGACGCCATCCCGCCGCGTTTTCCGACGGCCGTCGACGCCACCGCCTCGCAGAACACGGACACCGACAAGTCCATCAGCCTGCAGGTGACCGTGCCCATCTGGTCGAGCGGCTTCACGCACTCGCGCGTCAAGCAGTCCGAGTACCGCTGGCAGGCCGCCAAGCAGCGCCTCGAGCGGGTGTCGCGCGAGACCGAGCGCACCGCGCGCGACGCCTACCTGGGCGTGGATTCGGAGATCTCGCGCGTGCAGGCGCTCAAGCAGGCGCTCGAATCCTCGCAGACCGCGCTGCGGGCCACCGAGGCCGGTTACGACGTCGGCACGCGCACCGCGGTCGACGTGCTCGTCGCCCGGCAGAATCTCGTGGCCGCCTACACCGCGCATTCGCGCAGCCGCTACGACTACATGCTGAACGTGCTGCGTCTCAAGCAGGCCGCCGGCATCCTCGATCGCAAGGCGATCGAAGACATGAATTCCTGGCTGGAAACGCCGCCGCCGGTGTCGCCGGCCACGCCGGTCGTGGCGCCGCCGAAGCAGTAATCATCAGGGCAACAGCGGCGAGAGGAAGGCCATCAGGCGGCCTACCGCGCCGCGATTGTCCTCGATCGCCCTCCTTCCGTTCGCACCCATCGCGGTGCGCGCGGAAGGATTGGCGAGCAGCTCGCCGACCGCCTCGGCCAGGCTCGCGGCGTCCTCTACGATGCGTACCGCGCCGCACTCCACCAGCAATCGCGCGACATCCGCGGAATTGAAATTGTTTGGACCGGCGAGGACCGGCAAGCCGAGCGCGGCGGGCTCGAGCAGATTGTGTCCGCCGATGGGCACCAGGCTGCCGCCCACGAAGGCCACGTCCGCGGCCGCGTAGAAAGCCAGCAACTCCCCGAGCGTATCGACCAGGAAGATCTCCGTGCTGCCATTGGCGCCGCCGCCGCTGCTGCGGCTCACGAAGTTCATGCCCCGTTCGCGCAAGCTTGCGGCCACCTCGCCGAAGCGCGGCGGATGCCGCGGCACCAGCACGAGCAACGCCTGCGCATAACGCGTGCGCACCAGGCGATGCGCGGCGATCAGCGCGTCCTCCTCTTTCGCATGCGTGCTGCCGGCCACCCATACCGGCCGGTCCATGCCGAGCAGCCGCCGCAGCGTGGCGCCCTGCGACTCGATGTTCGGCGGCAGGCTGAAGTCGAACTTGATGTTGCCGACCACGTGAGTGCGTTCGGCATTCGCGCCGATGGAACAGAATCGTTGCGCGTCCTGCTCGCTCTGCGCGGCGATGAAGATGCCGTGCGACAGCGTCTGGCGAAACAACCCCACCAGCCGCCGGTAACTATTGACGGAGCGCGGCGAGATGCGCGCGCTGGCGAGCACCAGCGGC
>Ga0207675_100005365_pt1 | contig 12306 bp, 9 predicted proteins | sample KBSSwiS42_FD_184305 | JGI IMG/M metagenome (GOLD analysis project Ga0207675, IMG submission 184305) | Switchgrass rhizosphere microbial communities from Kellogg Biological Station, Michigan, USA - KBS Switchgrass S4-2 (SPAdes) (version 2) | ecosystem: Host-associated > Plants > Roots >...
TCCAACCTGACCGACCCGAACGAGTTCGCGACGCCCGAGAGCTTCGCCGCGGCGAAGAAGCTGTCGAAGTACTTCAGGATCAACCTCGACATCGGTCATTTCACGGCGGCCAACTACGATCCGATCGCCTACATTCGCGAGCACCACGCCGACATCACCAACCTGCACCTGAAGGACCGGAAGAAGAATCAGGGCGACAACGTGCCGTGGGGGCAGGGCGACACGCCGATCAAGGAGGTGTTGCAGCTGCTGAAGCGCGAGAAGTGGCCGATTCCCGCCGACATCGAGTATGAATATCGCGGGCAGGCCGATCCGGTCGAAGAGGTGAAGAAGTGCTACGCGTACGCAAAGCAGGCGCTCGCATGATGGGCGTATGAAACGCATCGGCATGGGCCTCGTCGGCCCGGGCTTTGTCGGGGCCCATCACATCGACGCCGTCAGACGGCTCGGCTTCGTCGACGTCGTCGGCATCGCCGCGAGCACGGAAGGCTCGGCCCAGAAGAAGGCCGACGCCCTCGGCGTGCCGAAGGCCTACGCCAGCTACGACGCGCTCATCGCCGATCCCGATGTCCACGTCGTCCACAACACCACGCCCAATTACCTGCACGTCCCGGTGATCCTGGCCGCGCTCGCGAAGGGCAAGCACGTCGTCTCCGACAAGCCGCTGGCGATGACCGGCGCCGACGCGCGGCGGCTGCGCGATGCGGCGAATAGCGCCGGCGTCGTCCACGCCGTCACCTTCAACTACCGCGGCAACCCGCTCGTGCAGCAGGCCCGCGAGATGATCGCCGCCGGCGAGCTGGGCGACGTGCACTTCATCCACGGCGCCTACCTCCAGGACTGGCTGCTGGAGCCGACCGACTTCTCCTGGCGCCTCGAGCCGGACAAGGGCGGCGCGAGCTCCGCGATCGGCGACATCGGGTCGCACTGGTGCGATCTGGTCCAGCACGTCGCCGGCCGGCGCATCGTCGAGGTCCTCGCGGACCTCACGACGGTGATCGACACCCGGCTCAAGCCGTCGGCATCGACCGAGGCGTTCTCGAGCAGCGGCGACGGGAAGCGCGAGAAGGTGGCGATCACCAGCGAAGATCTCGCCACGGTCCTGGTCCGGTTCGAGGGGGGCGCCAAGGGCTGCTTCTCGGTGGGGCAGGTCTGCGCCGGCCACAAGAACGGCCTCTGGTTCGAGGTCAACGGCCGGCGGGCGTCGCTGCGCTGGCTGCAGGAGCGGCAGAACGAGTTGTGGATCGGCCGCCGCGAGGCGGCCAACGGCATGCTGCTGAAGGACCCGCCCCTCCTCGCGCCCGGACCCCGCGGCTACACGCACCTGCCGGGCGGGCACCAGGAGGGCTGGTCGGATGCGTTTGCCAACGTGATGCGCGACATCTACGGGTTCATCGCCGCCGGCCGGCGTCCGGCCGATCCGCATCCGCCTGCGTTCGCCACGTTCGAAGACGGGTATCATGCCGCCTGCGTCGTCGACGCCATTCTCGAGAGCCACCGGCGCGGCGCAGTCTGGACGAAGGTTGATTTGCTATGAAACTTGGTCTGTTCACGCCCGTCCTCGGCAAGCTGACGTTCAAGGCGATGCTCGCGAAGGTCCGCGAGCTCGAGAAGGTGACGGCGATCGAGCTCGGGACCGGCGGCTGGCCGGGCCACGATCACATCGACGTCGATGCGCTGCTCGACAACAAGGGCTGCATTGCCGAGTACCGCGCGATGATCGACGACGCCGGCCTGACGATCAGCGCGCTGTCGTGCCACGGCAACCCGCTGCACCCCGATCGCGCCACCGCGCAGACCTACGACGACGAGTTCCGGAAGACCGTCCGGCTCGCGGAGCAGCTGGACGTGCCGGTCGTGGTCACCTTCTCCGGCTGCCCGGGCGATTCCGACGACGCGAAGCACCCGAACTGGGTGACGGCGCCGTGGCCGCCTGAGTTTCTCGAGGTGCTCGAGTGGCAGTGGGAGAAGAAGGCGATTCCCTACTGGTGCGGCGCGTCGAACTTCGCGGCCAACCACGGCGTGAAAGTCGCGCTCGAAGCGCATCCCGGCTTTCTGGTCTACAACGTGGACAGCGCGCTGAAGCTGCGGCACGCCGCGGGCCCCAATCTCGGCGTCAACTTCGATCCGAGCCACTTCTTCTGGCAGGGCGTCGACGTGCCCGCCGCGATCCGCGCGCTCGGCGACTCGATCTTCCACGTGCACGCGAAGGACGTCGCCCTCGATCCGCAGAACGTCGCGGTCAACGGCGTCATCGATACCAAGACCTACCGCCGGATGGCCGAGCGATCGTGGCTGTTCCGGAGCGTCGGCTGGGGGCACGACGAGCTCGAGTGGAAGCGGATCGTCAGCGCGCTCCGGATGAGCGGCTACGACTACGTGATGAGCATCGAGCACGAGGACGCGCTCGCCTCCGTGGACGAGGGCCTGGGCGCGGCGATCGATCTGCTGTCGCGGGTGATTCTCACCGAGCCGCCTGTCGACGCGTGGTGGACGTAATTCCCGGTACGTAGTGTCCGGCTTCAGCCGGACCGCGATGGTCCGCCTAAAGGCGGACACTACGTACGCAAAAACGCAAACATGACCGCTACGACGCGCGTGAAGCTCTCGGCCCTGATGTTCCTCCAGTACTTCGTCTGGGGCGCGTGGTACGTGACCATGGGGACGTGGCTCGGCCAGACGCTGCATTTCTCGGATGACCAGATCGGGCTCGCGTTCGGGACGACGGCGCTGGCGGCGATGATCTCGCCGTTCTTCGTCGGGATGGTCGCCGATCGGGTAATGGCGACCGAGCGGATTCTCGCCGCGCTGCACGTGGTCGGCGGTTTCGTGCTCTTCGTCGCGTCCACGCAGACGACCTTCGGCGCCTTCTTCGGCGTGATCCTCATCTACACCCTCTGCTACATGCCGACGCTCGCGCTGAGCAACTCGCTCTCGTTCCGCCAGATGAAGGATCCCGGGCGGGAGTTTCCGCCGATTCGCGTGCTCGGAACCATCGGCTGGATCGTCGCCGGGCTCGCGATCGGCACGCTCGGCCTCGAAGCGACGGCCACGCCGCTGCGCATTGCCGGCGGCGCCTCGATCCTCCTCGGGTTGTACTGCCTCGCGCTGCCGCATACGCCGCCGCTCGAAAAGTCGGCGACCCGGCGCGCGACGTGGTCCGACATCGTCGGGCTCGACGCGCTGAAGCTGCTGGGCGAGCGCTCCTTCGCCGTGTTCGTGCTCGGGTCGTTTCTGGTCTGCATCCCGCTGCAGTTCTACTACGCGTTCGCCAACCCGTTCCTGAACGAGCTGAACGTCTCCAACGCGGCCGGCAAGATGACGCTCGGACAGATGTCCGAGATCTTCTTCATGCTGGTGATGCCGTGGTTCTTCCGCCGGCTCGGCGTGAAATGGATGCTGCTGGTCGGCATGGCGGCGTGGACGACGCGCTACGCGCTGTTCGCCTACGGCGACAACTCCGCGCTGGTCTGGATGCTCTACGCGGGCATCCTGCTCCACGGCATCTGCTACGACTTCTTCTTCGTCACCGGCCAGATCTACGTCGACACGAAGGCGCCGCCCGATCTGCGCGCCGCGGCGCAGGGCTTCATCGCCTTCGTGACGCTCGGCGTGGGGATGTTCATCGGGTCGTGGGTCTCGGGCAAAGTCGTGAATGCCTACCGCCTGGTGGGCGGGGGGCACGACTGGTATCGCATCTGGCTCGTGCCGGCGGCAGGCGCGGCGATCGTGCTCGTGCTGTTCGCGCTGTTCTTCCGGTCGGAGGCGGAACGCGAAACGACCGCCGCCCGCGTATGATGCCTCAGCCCCTCGACGACGCTCGGGACAAGCCCCTCGACGAGGCTCGGGACAGGCCCGCTGAAACGTCGAGGCGCATCAAGCAGCTCGAGGTCATGGTCGCCGACGTCATCGTCGAGGCGCCGGACACGACGACGCTGGTGCTGTTCACCGGCAACGATCGGCTCGACTACAGCGCCGGGCACTTCCTGACCGTCGACCCGCATCAGTTCGAAGCGCTCGAGCGGTTCACCTCGTTCCTCGAGGACCTGAAAGGCAAACGCGAGCCGCCGCGCGCCTACTCGATGAGCTCGGCGCCGCACGAGCGCTACCTGGCGGTCACGGTCAAGGAAGAGCGCTACGTCTCGGGCACGACGAAGTTCCCGCCGCTCCTGTCGCCGCTGCTCACCAAGCGCACGACGCGCGGGATGCGGCTCGTGGTGACCGGGTTCACCGGCCCCTATACGCTGCCGGCCGACATCAGCTCGCGCACCGATCACATCGTCCACGTCTGCGCCGGATCGGGCAGCGTGCCGAATTTCTCGATGCTGAAGTTTGCGCTCGCGCACCATCCGGCGCTGCGGCACACCTTCGTCTACTCGAACAAGATGTGGGCGGACGTCATCTTCCGCGACGAGCTCGCCCGGCTGGCGCGCGAGCATCCCGATCGCCTGACGGTCGTCCACAGCCTGACGCGCGAGGAAAATCCGGCGGCGTTCGGGCCCGGGGTCCGGAAAGGCCGGGTGGGCCTGCCGCTGCTGCGCGACACGATTCCGCAGCCGACCGAGTGCTACGTCTACGTGTGCGGGCCCGGCATCTCGAAGTTCGACGTCGCCGCCGCGAAGCAAGCCGGCACCGAGCCCCAGCCACGCTTCCTCGAAGCGGTCCTTGCGGATCTCAAGACGCTCGGCGTCCCCAACGACCGCATCAAGCGCGAGTTCTACGGGTAGGGTCGTGCCTTGGTCCCGACGGTACGTAGGGCACCGCTTTAGCGGTGCCGGAGCGGCCGGATCTTCCCATCGGCACCGCTAAAGCGGCGCCCTACGACTACGGGCGTCGCCTCAGATCGACGACGTCCAGCCGGCCCGCGGCTCCCGATCGAGATACTGATTCGCCGCCGCCACGTTGGTGATGCGCATGTTGGCGCCGTCGTACTCGATCTTCCGTCCTGCGCGCAGCGCGACGACGCCGAGGAGCATCACCTCGGTCAGCTTCGCCGCGTACTCGAACGGGCACGACGCCGTCGTCTTGCCTTTGGCGGCGTCCACCCAGTTCATCTCGTGACCCTCGTTCGGGATGCGCGGCAGCCTTGCCTTCGGCTTGCCGTACGACTGGTGCAGCGAGGCCGGCAGCAGGCGCGGATTGCGGCCGTAGGTGTCGTGGATCAGCTTGCCCTTGCTGCCGACCAGCAGCGCCCCGCCCATCGGGCTGAGGATCTGGTCCTCGCCGAGCTCGACCGGCTTCGGCGGCAGCAGGCCGCCGTCGTACCACGTGAGCTTCACCGGCGGCTTGCCGCCGCGCGCCGGGAATTCGTAGATCGTCATCGTCGCGTTCGGGAAGCAGACGCCGTTGAACGGCGTCGCGACGGTCTCGATCGTCGTGGGATAGCCGAGGTCGAGCGCCCACATCGAGTGATCGATGAGGTGCGCGCCCATGTCGCCGAGCGCGCCGCTGCCCCAGTCGACCCAGCCGCGCCAGTTGAACGGGTGGTAGACCGGGTGATATTCGACGTAGGGCGCGGGGCCGAGGAACAAATCCCACGCGAGCCCCTGCGGCTTCGGATAGTTGCCGGCCATCGCGTTGGCGAGCCGCGCCTCGAGGCCGGGCCCATTCCAGCGGAACCCCGCCGGCGGCGGCGTGCGCGCCTCGGGCCGCGGGATCCCCTGCGGCCAGTAGCCGAGCGGACGGTTGGTCCAGACGTGCACCTCGCGCACTTCGCCGATCGCGCCGTTCAGCACGTACTCGACGGCGGTCCGCGCGTCGTCCCACGAGTGGCCCTGGTTGCCCATCTGCGTCGCCACGCGCGAGCTCCTGGCCACGCGCGCGAGCTGGCGCGCTTCGGCGACCGACCACGTCAACGGCTTCTGCACGTAGACGTGCTTGCCGAGTTCCATGGCCGCCAGCGCGATCGGCGCGTGCATGTGGTCAGGCGTCGCGACGACGACGGCGTCGATGTCCTTTTGCTTGTCGAGCATCTGCCGGTAGTCCTGATGCCGGGTGGCGCGAGGCAGATGGTCGTTCTTCAGTCGAAGCGTCAGCGCGATCTGGTCGGTGATCCGCTGCCGCTCGAGGGGAGTCAACGGCGGCTCCGGGCGCCCCTGCGCGTCCAGCTTCGGCTGATCCGGCTTCCGGTCGAGACGCTCCTGCTGTGCTTTGATGTCGACGTCGAGGCCCGCGAACCCCTTGTCGGCGTAATCCCAGTCGACGTCGCAGATGGCGACGATGTTCTCGGACGCGAGGTTGACGAGGTTGCTGCGGCCCATGCCGCCGACGCCGACAGCCGCGATGTTCAGGGTGTCGCTCGGCGCGGTGAAGCCGCGGCCGAGCACGTGGCGGGGGACGATGGCGAAGCCGGCGGATGTCACAGCGACTCTGGTCACGAACTTGCGGCGCGAGATCTTTGCCATCGTGGTCTCCAATGGTCCTTGACGCGTAAACACCCAGATGATACACCGTGGCAGCGCGGAGACGTCCCGGGAGCCATCCTGAAGGAGACGAGATGCGACATTACCTCTACGGTGCCGCCCTGCTGCTCGCAGGCGTCACCCTCGCCGGGCAATCGTCCCCCTCCGAACGTTCGCTGTTCGACGGCAAGACCACTCAGGGCTGGCGCGGCTTCAAGAAGCCGGTGTTCCCCGCGCAGGGCTGGCGCGTCGAGGACGGCTGGCTGAAGCACGCGGCGGCCAAAGGCGAGGACTCGGCCGGCGGCGGCGACATCATCACCGTCGAGACGTTCGACAACTTCGACGTGCAGTTCGAGTGGAAGGTCGCGCCCGGCGGCAACAGCGGCGTGAAGTATCTGGTCACCGAAGATCGCAACGGTCCGATCGCGCATGAGTACCAGGTGATCGACGACGCGCGGCACCCCGACGCGAAGATTGGACCGAACCGTTCCACCGCGTCGCTGTACGACGCGATCCCGGCCCCCGCCAACAAGCCGTTGAAACCCGCCGGCGAGATCAACTCGGGGCGCATCGTCGTCAACGGCCGGCACGTCGAGCACTGGCTCAACGGGGTCAAGGTGATCGACTACGAGCTCGGAAGCCCCGCACTCATGGCCGCCAAGGCGAAAAGCAAATTCAAGGACGAGCCCGGCTGGGGAACGAAGCTGAAAGGGCACATCCTCCTGCAGGATCACGGCGACGAAGTCGCGTTTCGCAACATTCGGATTCGTGAGCTGCCAGCATCGAGCGGGACCAGGGAATAGGCGGTCGGCTAACGAGGATTTAAACAAGTCCATGGAACGCAGAGACCGCTGAGATCGCAGAGAAGAGTCCGCTGGGATTCTCTGCGTGCTCTGCGAACTCTGCGTTCAAACAGCCGAGCGTCTCGAATCGCCGGTTAATTGTTTGCTTGTTGTCAGAAGGAGGATGGGACATGGGCCGTTCCATGGGTCGCACGCTCGCCGCGAGCGTGCTGGCTGGTGCGTTCGTCGTGCTGTGCGCGCGCGTCGTCGGCGCGCAGGCGGTCAAAGGAAGCCTCGTCGGCAACATCATGGATCCGTCCGGGTCGGTGCTGCCCGGCGTCACCGTGACCATCACCGAAGTGCGCACCAACATCGCCTACTCGGCGGTGACCAACGAATCGGGCAACTACACGTTCTCCAACCTGAAGGACGGCACCTACCGCGTCAGCGGCGAGCTGAGCGGCTTCAAGCGGGTCGTGCGTGACGGCGTCGAGGTGCCGGTCAACTCGACCGTGCGCGTCGACATGAAGCTGGAAGTCGGCGCGATCGAAGAGTCGGTGACGGTGGTCGGCGCGAGCCCGCTGCTGCAGACCGATCGGGCCGACACCAGCCGGATCATCGAGAGCGTCCATCTCACTGAGGTGCCGCTCGGCTTCAACCGCAACTTCCAGGGGATGATGGTCACCGTGCCCGGCGCGCTGCGGCTGCAGCGGCCGCACTCCGACTTCTTCAACGCGCAGGACAGCCTGTCGACCAACGTCAACGGCCAGTCGCGCCTGGCGAACAACGTCCAGATCGAGGGGATCGACGACAACCATCGGACCGGGCTGCTGACCACGCTGATTCCCTCGGCCGAAGCGATCGAGACGGTGAACATCAGCACCAGCGCCTACGACGCGGAGTTCGGGCGCGCCGGCGGCGCCATCACCAACGTGACGCTCAAGTCCGGCACCAACACGATCAGGGGCAGCGTGTTCGCGTTCGGCAACAACGAAAAGACCAACGCGCCCGGGTACTTCACGCACACCGCGCCGCCCGGCGACTATCTCCAGAGCGGGTTCACGCTCGGCGGGCCGCTGCGGCGCAACAAGCTGTTCTTCTTCGGCGACTACCAGCACATCAACGACAACGCCGGCCGCACGACGCGTGCGATCATCCCGCCGGCGGCGTACCGCAACGGCGACTTCAGCGCGTCGCCGACCCGGATCTACGATCCGGCGACCGGCAACCCCGACGGCACGGGCCGCACGCCGTTCGAGAACAACATCATCCCTGCCGATCGGATCAGCCCGATCGCGAAGGCGATCCTCGCCAACGTGCCGGCGCCGAACGTCGCGGCGGCGCCAGGCCAGCCGAACTACCAGATCGATTACGCCCGTGTAAAAACCACCGATTCGTTCGACACGAAATTCAACTGGCAGCTCAGTCAGGCGGATCAGATTTCCGGGCGCTTCAGCTTCCTTCGCCCCAAGCTGACCGACCCGGCAGAGTTCGGCGCCTTTGGCGGATCGAAGCAGGGCAGTCCTTCGGGCAACGGCTTTTCCGGCGTCGGCACCGACACGACCTACAGCACCGGCGTGAACTACACGCGGAGCTGGAGCAGCACGCTCGTCATGGAGGCGCGCGGCGGGATGAACTATTTCCGCAATCAGGCGCTCACCGAGGGCGACGGGTTGAAGACCGCGGAGGGGGTCGGGATCCGCGGCGCGAACATCGACCAGTGGACCAGCGGGATGACCTCGATCGACTTCGGGACCGGGTTGAGCCTGAGCAGTCCGCTGGTCGGCTTTTCCGGGAGCCTGCCCTGGGATCGCTCCGAGCGGACGGTCCAGTTCGCGACGGTGTTCACGAAAGTGGCCGGAAACCACACGATCAAGTTCGGCGAGGACTTCCGGCACACGCGCGACTTCCTGCTGCAGACACAGGACAACGGCGGGCCGCGCGGGCAGTTTCAGTTCCGGGCGCCGCAGACCGCGATTCCCGCCGATGCCGCCGCGACCGGCGGCTTCGCGAACGCGTTCGCCTCGTTCCTGCTCGACGTGCCATCGCTCGTGCAGCGCGACCTGAAGGTGACGGACCCGGGCGTCCGGTTCTGGGGCTTCTTCTCGTTCCTCCAGGACAAATGGTCGGTGTCGCCGAAGCTGACGATCGACCTCGGCCTGCGGCACGAGTACTACACGCCGTTCATTGGCCTGGTCGATCGGGGCGGGCTGTCGAACTACGATCCGGCGACGAACACGCTGCAGGTGGCGGGCTACGGCAACGTCAGCGAGAGCGTCGGCGTGCAGAAGTACTGGAAGAATCTCGGTCCGCGCGCCGGCGCGTCGTACCGCCTGAACGACAAGACGGTGCTGCGCGGCGGCTACGGCGTGAGCACGCTGCCGTTCCCGGACAACAGCTATGTCTACAACTACCCGGTGAAGCAGAACAACGTGTTCAACGCCCCGAACAACTTTGCGCCGGCGCCCCGATCGATGAGCACCGGGTTCCCGGATCCGGTGTTCGTGGAGATTCCCTCGAACGGGATCGTCGATGCGAGCCCGGCGGTGCTGCGCAACGCGGGCTACTTCCACGTCAAGCCGGATATGCACGAAGGATCGCTCCATTCCTTCAACGTCGCGTTCCAGCGCGAGCTGCCCGGGCGGTTCACGTTCGACGCTGCCTATGTCGGCAACCGCGGGCACGACGTGCAGACGCGCTACAACGAGAACGCCGCGACCGTCGTCGGCCTTCCGGGGAACAACGGCCGGCCCCTCTTCATTCCGTTCGGCAAATCGGCGGACGTGAACACCTGGACCGGCACGAAGACGGTCTACAACTCGCTCCAGGCGAAGCTGGATCGCCGGTTCTCCGACGGCCTGCTGGTGACGACCTCGTACACGCTCGGGCGCGGCTGGAGCTACGTCAACGGCGACTCGAACACCGACATCCTGACGCCGGCCGACTTCGAGCGGAGCTGGGCGCGCACCGACCAGGATCGCCTGCACAGCTTCGTCGAGAGCTTCCTCTACCAATTGCCGGTGGGCCCGGATCGGCGCTGGCTGCGCGACGGCCCGCTCAGCCAGATTCTCGGCGGCTGGCAGGTGAGCGGCATTTTCTCGGCGCAGAGCGGTGCGCCCATTCAGATCACGATGTCCGCGGCGGCGCTCAACGCGCCCGGCAACACGCAGCGCCCGGACGTCACCGGGACGCCGAAGGTGCTGGGCGCGGTCGGCCCGGGGGCGCTCTGGTTCGACACGTCGGTGTTCTCGTCGCCGGCGGCGAACACGTTCGGCAATGCCCTCCGCAACGGCGTGCTCGATGGGCCGGCCTACGTGAACCTCGACGCCACGATCGCGAAGCTGTTCTCGTTCGGGAAGGTCAAAGGCGAGTTCCGCGCCGACATCTTCAACATCACCAATACGCCCCACTTCAACAATCCCAACGGGACGTTCCTCGGCGCGACGTTCGGGCAGATCACGAGCACGATCGCCGGCAGCGAGCGATCGATGCGGTTCGGGTTCAGGATGATGTTCTAAGTCGAGGAGGCGAACGAAGGACACCGAGGGAACGGGATCACACGGAGCAACGAAGCAACAGAGTCAGATCCGAAAAGGTCCTCCGTTGCTTCGTTCCTCTGTGTTGAACCGTTCGCTTCGGCGCCTCCGCTTACTTGATCTCGCGGATCCTTATGTTGCGGAAGGCGAGCGAGCCCTCGTGGTCGCCCTGCAGCGCGATGTGCCCGCGCCTGGCGCGGCCGTAATTCGGCCAGTCTTTGAACTTGCTGGCCTTCACCTTGGCTTCCCAGTCGGGGCTGGCGAACTCGTACTCGACCAGCTTGACGCCGTTCAGCCAGTGCTCCACATGGTTCCCGCGCGCGACGATGCGGGCGAGGTTCCAGTCGCCGACCGGTTTCAAGTGGCCGGCGGGTGAGGGATACAACGCGTACGCCGCGCCGGCGCACGTCAGCCGCGTCTTGTTGTCCGCCCCTTTGATGTCGTCGAGCAGCTGATACTCCGGCGCGCTCCAGTAGATGTGGTCGTATTCCTCCGTGCCGCGGTAGAAGATCCCGCTGTTGCCCGCCTCGCCGATCTTCCACTCGAGCTCCAGCTCGAAATCGCCGAACTCGTCCTTCGACACGATATCGGCGACCGGCGTGTCTTTCGCGAGCGTCCCCTGGGCGATGTGCCAGCCGTCGGGAATCTTCTCGGTCTTGTAACCCCGCCACGCGTCCAATGAGGCGCCGTCGAGGAGCGAGCGCCACGTCATTGCGGATTGCGGATTGCGGACTGCGGATTGATTTGTCGATTGCGGATTGTGGATTGCGGATTCAATTGTCGATTGCGGAACTACTAGGAGCGCAGCGACCACGACGATCCAGATCGCAAAACCATTCGAGATTCTCATTACGGCAGATTATGCGATTTTGGAAACGTTTTGAATTGCAAAATCTGCCTGCGGTTGGCCGCACAACAATCGAAACACGTGGGTTTTCGAGCGTTCGCACACGGTCGCCAGTTTGCTTCGCGCAGGGCATGACACCAGACGAACTGAAGCAGCGCACGAAAACATTCTCCATCGAAGTCGTCAAGTTCGCCAGGAAGCTCCCGCACGACATCGCGACCGACCATGTCGCCCGACGACTCGCAAGGTGTGGTACGGCGGTCGGCGCGAACTACCGAGCGTCGTGCCGGGCGAAGTCAGGCGCCGATTTCATCTCCAAGATGACTACCGTCGAAGAGGAGACCGACGAGACTCTCTACTGGCTGGAGGTGCTGGTCGACAGCGACACGCTGCCACGTAGAGCCGTCGCGACGTTGATGGACGAAGCCGAGCAGCTGCTGCGAATCGTCGTCGCCTCAATCAAGACAGCTCGCGGCCGCAGCAGATGAACCCGAATCCGCAACCCAACCCGGAGTCCGCAATCCGCAATCCGCAATCCGCGATCCGCAATTAATCCGCAACCCGCAATCCGAGATCCGCAATACGACGGCTCACTTAGCCCCGGGGACCGTCCAGCCGATGACGAAATAGGTCGCCGGCGACTGGCCGACATTGGTGACGTTGTGCATCTCGTTCGACGCCTGAAAGATGATCCCGCCCGCGCCGACGCGTCTCGTCGTGCCGCTCTGGAACGTTTCGAG
>Ga0207675_100005367_pt1 | contig 12300 bp, 9 predicted proteins | sample KBSSwiS42_FD_184305 | JGI IMG/M metagenome (GOLD analysis project Ga0207675, IMG submission 184305) | Switchgrass rhizosphere microbial communities from Kellogg Biological Station, Michigan, USA - KBS Switchgrass S4-2 (SPAdes) (version 2) | ecosystem: Host-associated > Plants > Roots >...
TCGAGGGCCCCTACAAGCCGGACCACTACCGCTACTAGGGATTGGGACTGGGGAGTAGGGATTAGCAGGGAATAGAGGGCAGGGACAGCAGAGCCCGCGGGCGCGGAAAGGCGCTCGCGGGCTTTTCTTTTTCTGTTATGGTGCCGCCATGAAGCACGCACTTCGCTTGCTGGCGGTCGCGGCACTCATCCCTCTCACCGTCGCAACGCCGCTGGTTCGCGCGCAGCAGGGGACGCTCAGCGCCGCCGACAAGCAGCGCCGCCTGGACCTGGAGAACGAGCTGCAGTCGCTCGCCGTCGTCGAGCGCAAGATCATGCTGCCGATGCCCGACGGCGTCCGCTTGGCCACCGACGTCTACCGGCCGAAGGACGCCGGCGCGAAGGTGCCGACGATCTGGGTGCGGACGCCATACAACTTCAACTTCTGGGACGTCCACAACGGCGTGCCGGCCGACATGACTGCGCCGCTGACCGCGGTGAAGAAGGGCTACGCCTACGTCGTGCAGAACGAGCGCGGCCACTTCTTCTCCGAGGGCAACTACGACATCCTCGGATCGAAGACCGACGGCTTCAACACCATCGACTGGCTGACGAAGCAATCGTGGTCGAACGGCAAGGTCGGCACGACCGGCTGCTCCTCGACCGCCGAGTACCAGATGGGCGTGGCGGCGCTCGGGCATCCGGGATACGCGGCGATGAACGTGCAGGGATTCGGCGCCGGCGTCGGACGGGTCGGCCCGTACTACGAGCAGGGCAACTGGTACCGCGGCGGCGCGATGCAGATGCTGTTCATCGCCTGGCTCTACGGCGAGCAGAACCAGGTGCGACCGATGTTCCCGCCGGGGACGTCACGCGAGGATCTGATTCGCGTCTCGAAGTCGTTCGACCTCGCCGAGCACGCGCCGCCGGTCGACTGGTCGAAGGCGCTGTGGCACCTGCCGGTGCAGGACATCCTCAAGAACGTCGACGGCCCGCGCGGCATCTTCGCCGACGCGATGCCGGTCGAGACCGGCGGGCGGATGATTCAGCGCGCGCCGAACGATCCGGCGTGGTACCGCGGCGGCCTCTATCACGACGATCAGAAGCTGAACGTGCCGGGGCTGTGGTTCATGTCGTGGTACGACGTCTCGGTGGGGCCGAACCTCGCGCTCTACAACCACGTGCGCAGCAGCGCGTCGCCCGGCGTCCGCGACCAGCAGTGGGCGGTGATTGCGCCGGTCGCACACTGCTCCTTCACCCGCGCCACCGACGACACGATTGTCGGTGAGCGCAGCATGGGCGACGCGCGCCTCGACTACAACGACATCGTCTACGGTTTCTTCGATCGCTTCCTGAAAGGCGACGCGAGGACGCGTCTCGACACCCTGCCGAAGGTCACCTACTTCACGATGGGCTCGAACCAGTGGCAGACGTCGGATACCTGGCCGCCGGCCGGCGCACAGTCGATGGCCTTCTATCTTTCGAGCGGCGGCAGGGCAAACACGCTCTACGGCGACGGCATGCTCGCCGCGGCCGCGCCCGATACCGACAAGCCCGACGCGTTCACCTACGACCCGATGAACCCGGTCACCTCATACGGCGGCAACGTCTGCTGCACCGGCACCGCGGTGCAGGCCGGCGCCTTCGATCAGCGCCGGATGGAGGCGCGCGACGACATCCTCGTCTACACGTCCGAACCGTTCAAGGAAGCGACCGAGATCAGCGGTCCGATCACGCCGACGCTCTACGTCTCCTCCGACGCGAAGGACACCGACTTCACGGTCAAGGTGCTCGACGTCTACCCGGACGGCCGCGCCTACAACCTCGACGAGTCGATTCAGCGGATGCGCTACCGCGACGGCTACGATCGGCCGCTTGCCTGGATGGAGTCGGGAAAGATTTACAAGGTGACGCTGCAGCCGTTGACGACCAGCAACCTCTTCGCGCCGGGGCACCGGCTGCGGATCGAAGTGTCGAGCAGCAACTTCCCGCGCTTCGATCGCAACCTCAACACCGGCGGCAACAACTACGACGAATCGAAGGGCATCACCGCGCGCAACGCCGTGCATCACTCGAAGCAATACCCGTCGCAAGTCACCGTGACCGTGGTGAAGCGGCCCCCGCCGACGACGGCCGGGTCGGTTCGGCAGCCTCGATAGCTGAGCTGGATCAGCCGAGCCGCTCCAACGGAACTGTCAGCTCTGTGTACTCAAAGTACACAGACCCAACACTCGCGCACTCCCGTCGCGGATGACGAAAACGCTAATTCATTCACAGGGCGTGGCTTGAAATAGTTAATAGCAGAAAGGTACGTCCGTTGCTTCAGCGCGGCCGGTGCCCTGCAAAGCGGCGTCTGTCGCATCGATCGTCGCGCTCGCGGCCTTTGGTTCCATCGGAACGCCAACGTCCGCGCAGATTTCGCTGCTCCAGCCGGCGACGCTGCAGGTTTCTCCCACCTGGCTCGTCAAGCTCGATCCGGTACTGCGCGCAAAGGCGAGCCTGCTGACCGGCCGCTCGCGGGTCGTCATTCGCCTCGCCGATGGCGCTGCGCTGTCGCTCGCCACCTCGCTGGTTCAAGCGTCCGGCGGCACCATCGGGCGCCGCCTTTCAATCATCAACGGCTTCGCCGCCACCGTTCCGCACGCGACGTTGTCAGCCGTTGCGGCAAGCCCGCTGGTTCAGCATCTTTCATTCGATCGCATCGCCGCGGGCGCGATGGAGCGCACCGGCGCCACCGTCGGTGCCGCCGCCATCCGGCAGGAAACCGGCTACGACGGCGCGGGGATCGGCGTCGCGGTCATCGACTCCGGCGTCACCTCGTGGCACGACGACCTGGCCGAACCGGGGACGAGCGTCGAGCGCGTCGACCGTTTCGTCGATTTCGTCAACGGCGGCGCCGCCGCCTACGACGACTACGGCCACGGATCGCACGTCGCCGGCATCGTCGCCGGCAACGGCGCCGACTCGAGCGGCGCGCGCTCCGGGATCGCGCCGGCGGCGCGGATCGTCGCGCTCAAGGTGCTCGATCGGTCGGGCGCCGGTCGGGTCAGCGACGTGATCGCCGCACTCGACTACGTCGTGCTCCACCGGCAGGAATTGAACATCCGCGTAGTCAACCTGTCGGTGGCGGCCGCGGTGCACGAGTCGTACAACGTGGATCCGTTGACGGTTGCCGCCAGGGCCGCGGTCGAGTCGGGCATCGTGGTGGTGGCGGCCGCCGGCAACAACGGCCGCGATCCACAAGGTCACGTGCAGTACGGCGGCATCACCGCGCCGGGCAATGCGCCGTGGGTGCTGACCGTCGGTGCGTCGAGCCATATGGGCACGATCGATCGCGCCGACGACACCATTGCGGTGTTCAGCTCGCGCGGGCCGACGGCGATCGATCGCGCCGCCAAACCGGACCTGGTCGCGCCGGGCGTCGGTATCGAATCGCTCAGCGATCCGGCGAGCGCCTTCTATACGACGAAGGCCGCCTATCTCCTGAGCGGCACGGCGACGACCTCGTACCTGCCGTACCTGAGCCTCAGCGGAACGAGCATGGCGGCGCCGGTCGTCTCCGGCACGGTCGCGCTGATGCTGCAGGCAAATCCGACGCTGACGCCCAATGCCGTCAAGGCGATCCTCGAGTACACGGCGGAGACCAATAGCGGCTACGACAAGATGACTCAGGGCGCAGGGTTCCTGAACGCCCGCGGCGCGGTCGAGGTTGCGCGCTCGCTCGCGTCGGAATCGGGCGGCGATTTTCCCGACTCCTCTACGTGGAGCCGCCACTTGATTTGGGGGAATCGCGTCGCCGCGGGCGGGCGCCTGATGGCTGACGCGAGCGCCTGGGCGACAGGCATCCTGTGGGGTGCGGCGCGCACCGCGCTCGGACTACCGATCACGTGGGGCGTGTGGGGGGCGAGCGACGCCGGCGACACGGTGGTGTGGGGCACCAGCGACGGCGATACCGTCGTCTGGGGCACGAGCGGTGGCGATACCGTCGTCTGGGGCACCGCCGACAGCGGCGACACGGTGGTCTGGGGGACGAGCGACGCCGGCGATACCGTCGTGTGGGGCACCAGCGACGGCGATACCGTGGTCTGGGGCACCAGCGACGGCGACACGGTGGTCTGGGGCACGAGCTGCGGCGATCCCAGCTGCGATCCGGTGATCTGGCCTCGCCAATGACGCCGCGACACGACGAACTTCGCTGGAGCCGGCAGCCGCTCGCCGCGCGGCTCTACGTCGCCGCGGTCTGCGCCGCCGGCGCGTCGGCATTCGTCTACTTGTTCCCGCGCGCGTTTCCCCGGCCGGTCCTCTTCGCCGCACTTCTGATCAGCGCCGGCCTGACCTCGCTGTGGAAGGTCAACCTGCCGATCGCCCTCACCAGCGGCTCCACGCTGTCGGTCTCGTACGCCGCCAACCTGACGACGCTGCTGCTGCTCGGGCCGGAGCACGCGATCGTGGTCGCCGTCGTCGGCGTGTGGGCGCAGTGCAGCTACCACGTCAAGCGCAGCTATCCGTTCTATCGAACGCTGTTCAGCGTCGCCGCCGAAGCGGTGACGATGGCGGCAACCGGCCTGGTTTACACACGGCTGGGCGGCACGGGCATCGGCCCGGATGTCTCGACGCTGCTGAAGCCGGTCGTCGGATCGATCGCCGCCTACTTCGTCTGCAACACCGGCCTGGTCGCCGGCGCGATCGCCCTGTCGACCGGTCGCTCGATTTTCCGCGTCTGGCACGACGATTTTCTCTGGAGCGGCGCGAGCTTCATCGTCGCCGGCAGCGCCGGCGCACTGGCGGCAGTGGTGATCGATCGGGGCGAGCTGTGGAAGGCGGTGCTGATGCTCGCGCCGATCTACCTGACCTATTCGACCTACCGGCTCTTCGTCGGCCGTCTCGAGGATCAACAGCGCCACGTCGTCGAGACGGAGCGGCTGCACCGCGAAGCGGTCAAGGCGCTGTCACAGGCGCACGACGCCGAAGAGGCGCTGGCGGCGGAAAAGGAGCGGCTGGCGATGACGCTGGCCGAGATCATGCGACTCGAGCAGTTGCGCAACCAGCTGCTCGATCGCGAGCAGGCGGCGCGCGCGAGCGCCGAGGCGGCCAACCGCCTCAAGGATCAGTTCCTCGCCATCGTCTCGCACGAATTGCGGACGCCGCTCAACGCCGTCCTCGGGTGGGCCGACATGCTGCGCCGCGGCGCGATCGGCGAACAAAAGCGGGCGAGAGCGATCGAGGCGATCTACGAAGCGGCCCGGCGACAGTCGCAGCTGATCGACGACTTGATCGACACGGCGCGGATCATGTCCGGCAAGCTCGGCCTCCATCGTTCGGCGGTCGATCCGCAGGCGATCCTCCGCGCCGCAATCGAGCTCGTGCAGCCCTCGTGCGACGTCAAGCACATCGCGCTGTCGGTCGACGCCGACCCGTCGATCACGTCGCTCCACGCCGACGGCGCGCGGCTGCAGCAGATCGCGTGGAACCTGCTCACCAACGCCATCAAGTTCACGCCCGACGGCGGGCTGGTGCAGGTGCGCTTTCACCGCGCCGAGGGCGGCGTCGAGCTGGCGGTGGCCGACAGCGGCCCGGGCATCGCGGCCGATTTTCTCCCGTCGGTGTTCGAGCCGTTCCGGCAGGCGGATGCGTCGACCACCCGCACTCATGGCGGGCTCGGTCTCGGCCTGGCGATCGTCAAGCAACTGGTGGAGGCGCACGGCGGGACCGTTGACGTCGAGAGCGAGGGCGAAGGACATGGCGCGGTGTTCACCGTGCGCCTGCCGATCACCGCGGTCGGACCCGAGGCCGGCGGTGCCGACGCGCCGCCGATCGTTCCAGAGCCGGGCCATCCGGTGACGACGCTGGAAGGATTGCGCGTGCTCGTGGTCGACGACGATGCCGAGAACCGTGAGGTCGTCGCGGCGACGCTCGAGAGCCGAGACGCGACGGTGCTGACGGCCGATTCGGCGACGCAGGCGCTGGCGCTGATCGAAGCACAGCAGGTCCACGTGCTGCTCACCGACATCGGCATGCCGCACGAAGACGGCTATACGTTGATCCGCCGGCTGCGTGCATCGTCGGACGCATCGATCGCCGCCATCCCGGCGATCGCGCTGACCGCCTTCGCGCGCCCCGACGATCGGCACCACGCGCTCGTCGCCGGCTTCCAGCTCCATCTCGCCAAGCCGATCGAGCCGGAGACGCTGGTCGGGGCGGTCGCGACGCTGGCGCGCGCACACCTCGCCGGATCGGTTCCCGCCCGCTCGTCCGCCATCAGCTGACTTTTTCGACGGCCATTTCGGAACCGCTCTAGAGACCGGCCGCCCAGCGCGCCCAGCCGACGACGGCGAGCGCCGCGCCGAGAATCAGCAGCAGGAAGCGAATCAGTTGCGCCTGACGATCGACGTCGGGGAACGTGGCCATGACCTGCCTCACTGTTCGATTTTCGTGTTGCCGCCGGTGATCTGTTGCTGTTGCAGCGCCGCGGCCCCCATCAGGCCGCCCATCCCCATCGACTCGACAGCGCTGCTCGGAATCAGCATCAGCGCGCCCTTTTCTTTCAGGCCCTCGTAGAGCATGTTCATCGCCCGCAGGTGCAGCGCGGTCGGGTTGTTCTGATAGGCCTTCGCCGCCTCCGCGAACGAGTGCGCGATCTCCTGCTCGGCCTGGCCGAGGATGATCCGTGCCGCCTTCTCGCGCGCCGCCTGCGCCTCGCGCGACATCGCGTCCTGCAGCGCGCTGGGGATGACGACGTCACGCATTTCCACCGACGACACGGTGATGCCCCAGGGATTCGATCGGATGTCGATCAGCGACTGCAGCTCGCTCTCGATCCGCTCGCGGCCGCGCAGCAGGTCGGTGAGCGCGGTGCGGCCGATGATGTCGCGCAGCGCCGTCTGCGCCGCCCAGCTCACCGCCTGCTCGTAGTCCTGCACCTCCAGCGCGGCGCGCTGCGCATCGTGGACCATCCAGAACAGCACCGCGTCGACGTTGACCGGGACGGTGTCGGAGGTCAGCGTCTGCTCCGCCGCGAAGGTGGTGGTGATGGTGCGCTGATCGATCCAGGAATCGACCCGATCGATGAACGGCACCACCCAGAACAGGCCCGGCCCCCGCAGGCCGATGAAGCGCCCCAGCCGCAGCACCACCCCGCGCTCCCACTGCTGCGCGACTTTCGGCGCCTGCATCAGCACGACGCCGAGCGCGACCAGCGCCAACGCCGGCACGGGCGTGTCCATCGCCCTCGCCGCCGCGGCACCGGCGGCGAGGAACGCGGCACCGATCACGACGGCGACGATGTTGAGGCGTGGAGACGAGAGCTGAACACCTGACGCTCCACCTCGAACGGACCCGGGGGCCATGGCTGCTCCTTTTCACCGCTACTTCCGTTTGTCGAGCTCGTGGACGACCTCGTCGCGAGTGAAGCCGGCGGCGGCGGCATCGGCCAGCACGCGGGTGACGAACGCGCGCAGCCGCTTGATGTGCTCGGTCGCCGAGCGCGCCGCGCCCGGCGCGGCGCTGACGAACGACCCGACCCCGCGCCGAGTCTCGAGCACGCCGTCGCGTTCGAGCTCGGCGTAGACGCGGGCGACGGTGTTGGCGTTGACCTGGAGGTCGACGGCGAGCTGGCGCACCGTCGGCAACTGGTCGCCGGGCCGGAGCCGGCCGGTGACGATGGCGGCGCGCAGGCCGCGATCGAGCTGGGCGTAAATCGGGGTGCGATCGCGGGCGTCAATCGAGACCAGAGCGGGCGCCACGTGACCTATTGTACTAGTTCATTAATACAAGTCAAGCCAGAAGGACCCCAGCCCGGAGGCTGGGGCCCTTCGACTCGCGCGAGCGGACCCGCGATGGCGGCTCGCTCAGGACAGGCCATATACTTGCGCGTCGCCGTCATCCATTGAGACTGGGAGACGCCATGAAACACCTCTTCGCCGCCTGCCTGATCGTCGCCGCGACCTCGAGCCTCGCGGCGCAGCGCGCGCCGAATGCCCTTCGACTCGCCGCGAGCAGTCAAACGGCTCGCTCAGGACAGGGCGGTGCGCGGACGCCGACCGTCGACGAGATTCTCTCGATCAAACGCGTCGCGTCGCCGGAGATCTCGCCGGACGGGCGCTTCGTCGCCTACACGGTGCGCGAAACCAACTGGGACGACAACGCCTACGAGACCGAGATCTGGCTGGCCGACGCGTCGAACCCCTCCGCGCCGCCGCGGCAGCTGACCAACGGCCGCAAGTCCAGCGACTCGCCGGCCTGGGCGCCGGATGGATCGCGCATCGCCTTCCTGTCCGACCGCACCGACAAGCGGCAGATCTATGTGATCAATCCGCTCGCCGGCGAAGCCGAGGCGTTGACCTCGCTTGAAGACGGCGTCACCGCCTTCGCGTGGGCGCCGGACGGCCGGACGATCGCTTACACGGCGACCGAACCGAAGTCGAACGCGATCAAGGAACGCGAGAAGAAGTACGGCGAGTTCGAGGTGGTGGACGAGGAATACCGTATGACCCACCTCTTCACCATCGACGTCGCCAGCCGCGCCACCCGCACGCTGACGAGCGGGGCGCTCACCGTCGGCGCCTTCCAGTGGTCGCCCGACGGCGCGCGCATCGCCTTCGATCATCGCGTCAACAACAGCCCCGCGAGCCGCGGCTCCGCCGACATCTCGATCGTCACCGTCGCCGACGCGTCGGTTCGAGCGCTCGTCACCCAGGAGGGCCCCGATTCGCAGCCGGTCTGGTCGCCCGACGGGAGCCGCATTGCGTTCGAGACCGCGATGGCGAACCCGTCCTTCTACTATACGAACGCCCTCATCGCCGTCGTCCCTGCCGCCGGCGGCACGCCAACGAAGCTGACGTCGGCGTTCGACGAGAACCCGTCACTCGTCGCATGGAAGCCGAACGGCTTGTTCTTCGCCGCGTCGCAGCGCACCTTCGCGTATCTGTTCCGGGTCGATCCCTCCAGCAGCGCGATCACCCGGCTGGCGCCGTCCGACGCCTGGATTGGCTCGAACTTCTCGCTGTCGCGCGACGGCAGCCGCGTCGCCTTCCTCGCCGCCGACGCGCGATCGGTCGCCGACGTGTACGTCGCGCCGTCCTCCCTCGCCAGCCCGGTGCGGCTCACGGACATGAACGCGCAAGCCGCGCGCTTCGCCCTCGGCACCCGCGAAATCGTCTCGTGGAAGAGCCAGGACGGCGCCGCCATCGAGGGCGTGCTGCACAAGCCGGCCGACTTCGACCCGTCGCGCAAGTACCCGCTGCTCGTCGTCATCCATGGCGGACCGACCGGCATTTCCCGGCCGGTGCCGTTGACCAGCACGATCTATCCGATCGATGTCTGGGTGCCGCGCGGTGTCCTCGTCCTCGAGCCGAACTATCGCGGCAGCGCCGGCTATGGCGAGAAGTTCCGCGCGCTGAACGTCCGCAACCTCGGCGTCGGCGACGCGTGGGACGTGCTCTCGGGCATCGACGCGCTGATCGCGAAGGGCATCGTCGATCCGGCGCGCGTCGGCACGATGGGCTGGAGCCAGGGCGGCTACATCTCGGCGTTCCTCGCCACCCACGACGCCGCGCGGTTCAAGGCGATTTCGGTCGGCGCCGGCATCTCCGACTGGATGACCTATTACGTCAACACCGACATCCATCCCTTCACGCGGCAGTACCTGAAGGCGACGCCGTGGGAGGATCCCGAGATCTACGCCAGGACGTCGCCAATCACCTACATCAAGCAGGCGAAGACGCCGACGCTCATCCAGCACGGCGCCACCGATCAACGCGTGCCGCTGCCCAACGCCTTCGAGCTCTATCAGGGGCTGCAGGATTACAAAGTGCCGACGCGGCTCATCGTCTACCAGGGGTTCGGCGGCATCGGGCACGGGCCGACCAAGCCGAAGAGCCATCGGGCGACGATGGAGCACAACCTCGAGTGGTTCGATCGCTATCTGTTCCAGGCCGCGCCGCGGCCGTCGAGCGCGGAGAAATAGCGCCGCCGTGGTGGAGCGCGAAAGGGGCAGGCTGCCGGGCATGCGTTCATGAATCTCGCCGTCATCTCGGTCGCCGCGCTGGTGCTCGCGATCATCCTCAGCTGCGTCACCACCATCAACGTCGGCGTGTTCGCGGTCGCGCTGGCGTGGATCGTCGGCGTCTACATCGGCGGCATCCCGGTCGCCACGGTGATCAGCGGCTTCCCGACGCCGCTGTTCCTCACCCTCGTCGGCGTCACGCTGCTCTTCGCCATCGCGCAGTGCAACGGCACGCTCGACCGCGTGGCGCACCACGCGGTGCGGATCTGCCGCGGCCATCGCGGCGTCGTGCCGATCATGTACTTCGTGCTGGCCGCCAGCCTCGCATCGATCGGCCCCGGGAACATCTCTACCGCCGCGCTGGTCGCGCCGATGGCGATGACCACGGCCATGAAGGCCAACATCCCGCTCTTCCTGATGGCGATCATGGTCGGCAACGGCGCCAATGCCGGCTCGCTGTCGCCATTCGCGCCCACCGGCATCATCGTCAACGGGCTGATGGCGCGGATCGGGATGACCGGGCTGCAGCTCGAGACCTACGTCGCCAACCTGCTGGCGCACGCGCTGGTCGCGTTCGGCGGCTATTTCCTGCTCGGCGGCGTCAAGCTCTTCACCGAGCACTCCCCGGCGACGGTGGCGGCCGAGACGACACAGACTGCCGCGGACGGCGCCTTCGAGGGCCGCCACTGGCTGACGATGGCGGTGATCGCGGCGCTGATCGTGTCGGTGATTTTCTTCGGCGTCAACGTCGGCATGGGCGCGTTCCTCGCCGCGACCGTGCTGGTGCTGGCCAGGGCCGGCGACGACCGCGAAGCAATCAAGCGGATGCCGTGGGGCGTCATCGTCATGGTCTGCGGCGTCACCGTGCTGATCGCGCTGCTCGAGCGGGCGCAGGGGATCGACCTGATCGGGTCGCTGCTGGCGCGCATGTCGACGCCGAACACGGTGACCGCGGTCGTTGCGTTTCTCACCGGCGGCATCTCGGTCTACAGCAGCACCTCGGGGGTCGTCCTGCCGGCATTCCTGCCGATGGTGCCGACGATCACGCAACAGCTCGGCGGCGCCAACGCGGTCGCGATTGCGATGTCGATGAACGTCGGCGGCCACCTGGTCGACGTCTCGCCGCTGTCGACGATCGGCGCGCTGTGCCTGGCGGCGGTGACCGGCGAGGAAAGCCGGCGCCTCTTCAACCAGCTGCTCGCCTGGGGCCTGTCGATGACGATCGTCGGCGCAATCCTCTGTTACCTCGTCTTCGGCCGAAGCGGCCTCTTCTGACTTTCGACTTTTGACTTCCGACTCGCCGATAGGCTACTCTTTTGCGCCTTGACGATCCGCTGCGCGCACTATCATCGCCACCATTTCCATTGCCACAAGCGGGCGGAGCGCGCGTTGATCTAGGTCGACATCGGTAACAGACCAGAAGGACATGCACCCCGCCGCTTCCCGGCGGGGTTTTTCTTTTTATGGACTACTCGAAACTGGACGGGCTGATCCCCGCGGTGGTGCAGGACGCCGCCAGCGCCGAAGTGTTGATGGTCGGCTTCATGAACGAGGTGGCGCTCGCCGAGACGCGCCGGACCGGCTTCGCCACCTTCTTCAGCCGCTCGCGCAACAAGCTGTGGATGAAGGGCGAGACCTCGGGCAACCGGCTCGAGGTGGTCGAGATTCTCGTCGACTGCGACGACGACACCGTGCTGCTCAAGGTCAAGCGGCTGGGCGACGGCAACGTCTGCCACACCGGCGAGCGCACCTGCTTCTTCCGGACGCTGCCATGACGCTGAAGCTCGGCATCCCGAAAGGCTCGCTGCAGGACGCGACGATTCACCTGTTCGCGCGCGCCGGCTTCAACATCTACGTCAGCACGCGATCCTACTTCCCGGCGATCGACGATCCCGAGATCGAATGCATGCTGATTCGCGCCCAGGAGATGGCGCGCTACGTCTCCGACGGCGTGCTCGATGCCGGCCTCACCGGGCAGGACTGGATCGCCGAGCACGAGGCGGGCGACGGCAGGACCGGCGTGCTCACGAGCGTGGCCGACCTGATTTACGCCAAGCAGAGCTTCGGCAAGGTGAAGTGGGTCCTGGCCGTGCCGGAAGAGTCGCCGTTCCGGAGCGCGCGCGACCTCGAGGGAAAGACGATCGCCACCGAGCTGGTTCGCGCCACGCGCGCCTACTTCGCGCGGCAAGGCGTGAAGGTCCACGTCGAGTTCTCGTGGGGCGCGACCGAGGTGAAGCCGCCGACGCTGGCCGACGCGATCGTCGAGATCACCGAGACCGGCTCGTCGCTGCGCGCGAACCGCCTCCGCATCCTCGACAC
>Ga0207675_100005368_pt1 | contig 12299 bp, 10 predicted proteins | sample KBSSwiS42_FD_184305 | JGI IMG/M metagenome (GOLD analysis project Ga0207675, IMG submission 184305) | Switchgrass rhizosphere microbial communities from Kellogg Biological Station, Michigan, USA - KBS Switchgrass S4-2 (SPAdes) (version 2) | ecosystem: Host-associated > Plants > Roots >...
CGAATGACGAGTTTTCGATCGGACGGAAGTAACCGCCCACCGACAAGGCGACGCCCTGCCCCGCCTTTACGTCCTGGCTGGAATCGTCCTCGAAGTACACCGTCGCAATGTCATCGCCGCCGAAGTCCAGATCGACCTGCGCGAGGAAACCGCCTCGTTTGCCATGGTCGGACGGTTCGGCGGCCTGCACCGTCGAGGCCAGCGCCCACAAACCGAGACACATTCCAAATCCGATCTTTCTCATCTGCTTCTCCCTGGTCCTGCCTCCGGCGCCTTGCCGGGCGAGCATGAATCGCATCGCCCCGCGAGCGGGTCAACCAGGAGGCTTATTAGTTATGACCCGCGTCACAGGCTGTAGTTAGCCTGCATTCCTCTGCCACGAGGCGGCCAAACGTGACAGCGCGGGACAGTCTATAGACGCGCCAACGCGCTGATTTCCGCGATGGCGGCGACCAGGTGATAGAAACTGCTCGCCGGGGCGGGTTCGTCGACCACGATTCCCTGCGCGTCGATGCGGTCGCGCCACAGGCCCGGAGTCGGGGTGTCGAGGTAGCGCATCAGGCTGTCGGCGGCGTCCGCGGCCATCGTGAAATAGCGGGCATCGCCGGTCAGGCGTGCCGCCAGCGCCGCGGCCTTGAGTCTCTCGGTCTGCGGCCACAGGCGCGCACCGGCATCGTGAGGCGTGAAATCGTCGAGCAGGCTGTTGATCGCGAGCCCGTTGCGCACACCGTGCCGCTCACCGACTTCGATGAGCTTGAGGGCGGCGGTGCGTGCCCGCGCGTGTTCACCGGTCGGCCGTTCGCCGGCCCAGCGCAGCAGCAGCCAGGCCCACTCGAACTGGTGCCCTGGCTCGACGATGCGTCCCTCGATGCCCGCCGCGGGATTCCAGTCGCCGTCGAAGAATTCGCGCAGCGCGCCGCTGCCCGGGTCGATGAACTTCGTCAACGCGAGCTCGACGATTTCATCGGCGATCGGTTTCCACAACGAGCTCTCGGAACACACCTCGCAGCCGGCGAGCGCCGCTTCGAAAAGGTGCATGTGCGGATTCGATTGCAACGGCAGCGTCGCGGGCACCCCGGACTCGAAGCCCGGTCCCTTGCGTTTCATGTGCCTGAACACCAGGCCGTGCAACTCGTGCGCCTGGCGCTCGCGTTCCGCGCGCGCCTCGCCCATGGATGAAACGTTCAGCGCGAGCAATCCGAAGGCCTGGTCGTACAGCAGTGCGCGGTCGTCGAGAATCGCGCCGTCGGCGGCGATCAGCGTGCGGAACAGGCCATCGGGCCGACGATAACGCGCGAACCAGAAGTCGAGCCCGTGTTTCACCAGCGCGGCGACATCGCCGCGCCAGCCGAGCGACGGCGCCACCGCGAAGCAATACGCCTGGCGCGGATTCACACGCGAGCGGCGCGGTTCGGCGAGCGGCTTGCCATCCTGGCCGAGCCGCTCGTGAAATCCGCCCGCCGGGTCGACGCCGCGCGTCGACCACAGCGGATAAGCCGCATCACACAGCCAGCTCGCGAGCCGGCCGTGGTGCGCCTCTATGCGTGCCCCTTCTCTTTCCTTGACAGGGTCCATGAACCCCCTTGCTCAATGTCCCGAGGTTGCGGTCGCGGTGCCGTGCTCGTAGGTCGGCGCGCGTGTCGCCGCCACTGCGAACACCACGATCAATACGTACGCCACCGCCGGCAGAAAGTATGCCGTGTGCAGACCGGCGGCGTCGGCAATCAGACCATAAATGTACGGCAGGATTGCGCCGCCGACGATGGCCAGGCACAGGAGGCCCGAGGTGGCGGCCGGCGCCGCCGTGGAACGCTCCAGCGTCATCGTGAAGATCACCGGGAACATGATGGAATTGAAAAGTCCGATGGACAGGGCCAGGTACGCGGCCGTGGTGCCGTGCATCTGCGAGACCAGCAGGCACAGCGTGACGGCACCGGCCGCAAACACCGCCAGCAGCCACGGCGCGCGCTGCTTGACGAGGAACAGCAGGCCGCTGCCGATGAAGCGGCCCACCATGGCGCCGCCCCAGTAGAAGCTCACCATCCTGCCGGCGTCCTCGAGCGAAATGTTCAGCATGTCCGGCTCGTGCAGGAAGTTGGTCATGGCGCTGCCAATGGATACCTCCGCACCCACGTACAGGAAGATGGCGACGCCACCGAGCACGGCCCATCGCGACTGGAATGCCGTCGCAATCGACGGTCGCTGGCCTTCATCCACCGGCTTGGTGACATCGAGCAGCTTTCGAAACGCGAAGATGAACAGCGCCAGCAGCACCAGTGCGCCGGCGATGGCGAAGAACACCGTGTCGATGCGGCGGAACGATTCGGAACGCAGCTCGGGCGTGACGGCCGCGCCGTGCGTGACCGCGAAGATGCCACCGGAGAGGATGATGCCCGACACGAGCAAGGGCCCCAGCCAGGTGCCGAAGGAATTGAAGGTCTGCGAGAACGTCAGCCGGAAGTGCGAGCGCTCGGGACGGCCCAGCGCCGCCGCCAGCGGATTGGCGACCACCTGCAGGATGGTGATGCCGCTGGCGATGATGAACAGCGCCACCAGCACCAGAGCATAGGTGTCGAAATGCGTCGCCGCCGGGATCACCAGGCAACCCAGCACCATCACACCCAGCGCGAAGATGATGGACTTGCTGTTGCCGAGGCGCGCGATCAACGCGGCGGCCGGCAGCGAGACCACGAAGTACGCCATGAAGAACGCGAACTGCGTGAGCATGGCCTCCGCATAGTTGAGCTCGAAGATGGCCTTGAGCGCGGCGATCAGCGGGTCGATGGACACCGTGATGAAGCCCCACATGAAAAACAGCGTGGTGACCGTGACGAAGCCTTTCCACATGCCCTGGTACTTGTTATCTGTGTTCATCGGACCCCTCTTGTTGGACCTGGAAATAGTTAGATCGAAGCAGCGAGCGCCAGCGCACCGAGCGGCCCCGCCATGGCGCCGAGGCCGGGCGGAACGATGTACTGCGCGAGACCGCGATCGAGCTCCGGCGCCGAGACGTAGGAATTGAGGCTGCGGCGCAGCTCCTGGCGAATGCGCTCGAACAGGTGCGGCTGTCCGCTCATGACGCCGCCGCCGAGAAAGATGCGCACCGGCGCGGTGGTCAGGACGATCGTGTGCATGAGCTGCGCGAGGCCGTGCACGACGAAATCCCAGGCCGGATGCCCGGGCGGCAGCTGTGTCGCGGGAACCCCGGCGCGCGCCTCGATGGCTGGCCCCGACGCCAGTCCCTCGATGCAATCGCCGTGAAACGGACACATGCCGCCGAAGCTGTCGCCCGGCTTGCGCACCACGCGGATATGACCGAGCTCGGTGTGATTCATGCCGAAGATCGAGCGGCCGCGCACGATGCTGCCCACGCCGATGCCCGTGCCGACGGTGACATAGGCAAAATCCTCGAGTCCACGCGCCGCGCCCCAGCGCCCTTCGGCCAGCGCCGCGCCGTTGACGTCGGTGTCGAATCCGGTGGGCACGCCGAGCGTGCGTTCCAGCCGCCGCGCCACGTCGGTGTCGCGCCAGCCGGGTTTGCTGGTCGAGGTGATGGATCCGTAGTCAGGCGCCTCGCGGCGCAATTCGACCGGACCAAACGAGGCGATGCCGAGCGCCCGCGGCGTGCCGTGCTCGGACCGCCAGCGCTGCAGCACTCCTTCTATCTGGCGCAGCGTCTCCTCGCGTTCGCCGGTCGGCAGCCGCTCGGTGGCCAGCAGCTGGTCGGGCCCGGTACCGAGGATGCAGACGCACTTGGTGCCGCCCAGTTCGACGCCCGCGAGTAGTTTGGACGGGGGCGTCACTGCTTCAGACCGCCGGTGCCGCGGGTGCTGCCGGTGGTGCCGGCGCCGCGGGGACCGCGGCCGCCTTGCGTGCGCCCGCGAGCCTGGCGTTGGCCGCGGCGAAGAAGCTGTCGTGCGTGGGTGAAGCGGCCGTGTCCGCGGCGATCTTCTGGCTGAGCGCCTGCATCAGCCGTTTGACCTGCTCGAAGTCCAGCGTGTCGACCAGCGGATCGTAGTCGCGCGGAATCACGCCCGAACCTTCCAGTATCCAGAACCAGTCGAGGTCGGTGAATGCCTCGACGGCGCGCAGCATGATCCGGCCCGTGGCGCGGTACATCGCAACCCTCGCGGCTACGGTCTCGGGGACTGCGGCCCGCACCCGCTGCTGCCAGAACGGCGCATCGTCGCGCCGCGAGACGTGGTAATGCAGGACGACGAAGTCACGATTGCGCTCCATGTCCTCGGCGATCACGGCGTTGTAGCTGGCGATGTTGGCGGCGTCGAACTGGCGATCGGGAAAGTGATCCAGCAGGTTGAACAGGCCGAAACCCAGCGTGTGCAGGTCCGTGCCGGCGAGTGGCTCGAGAGCGCCGGCCGCCGCGCCGAGCGCCACGACATTCTTCTCCCAGCTGCGGCGGCGCCGCCCGCTGGTGAACGGCACCAGGCGCGGCTCGGCGAGCAGAGCGCCCGCGGTTTCGGCGAACTCCTGGCGTGCCGCGTCGTCATCCTGGAATTCGCTCGCGTACACCTGGCCGGCGCTCGCGCTCTGCTGCAGCGGTATCCGCCATGACCAGCCGGCGGCGCGCGCGCCGATTCGCGTGAAGGGCGGGCGCAATTCCTCGAGCCCGACCGGCGCCGCGACCAGCCGGTCGCAGGGCAACCATTGCTTCCAGTCGTCGAAGGGAACTTCGAGCGTTTCACCGATGAGCTGCGCGCGGGCACCGCTGCAATCGACGAACAGGTCCGCGGAGAGCGATCCGCCGTCTTCGAATTTGAGTTCGGCGAGGAAGCCATCCTCGCGGCGAGCCGCACCGACGACCTTGCGCTCGAGCCGGATGACGCCCGCCCGCTCGGCAATGGAGCGCAGGTAACGCGCCGCGAGCGCCACGTCGAAATGCAGCGCGTAACGCATGTGCTGGGCAACACCCAGGCTGTTGGTCGGGAAGATGAAACGGTTGGCCAGCGCCATCGACGTTTCGAGGCTGAACAACTCGGGCCTGGGCTTGAGGCCCAGCATGCGTGCCTTGTGCCAGAAGTGATAGAACGGCCGGCGCTCGATGAGTGCGCCAAAACCGCCGAACGGATGCCAGAAGGACTGTCCCGGCACGGAGAAATCGCTGATGCGCCTGCCCAGACAATATGTCGCTTGGGTCTTGTCGACGAAGTCGTTCTGCTCGACGCCGAGGAAGCGCAGCAGGTCGAGCATGGAGGGCTGAGTCTGCACCGCCAGTCCGGGACTCGCGGTCTCGGCGGTGTCGACGACATGGATCGAACAATGTCCGCCGAGCTTGCGCGACAGGGTTGCGGCGGCCGTCCAGCCGGCGATGCCACCGCCAACGATGGCGATGCGCCTGATTCTTGGATCCGGGTTCATTGCGAGTTTTTGCCCCCTGCTGGATGCGGCGGCGAGTCTGGGGGTGTCAGCGGAAACCTGTCAACGAAACCTCGGGGAAACACCGCATCGGAGCGTGTGACTCTCGAATTTCCGGGGCAGACAGCATAGGCTGTCGGCGCTCAAAAACAGGAGTCCTCGATGTCCCCTTCCATGTCTCTTGTCCGGTACAAACTTGGCGCCGCGCTGGCCGTCGTGCCGTTTCTCCTGCTGCTCGGATGCAAGCCCGCGGCCAAGGAAGAGCCGAAGGCCACGGCCGCAGCCGAGGACCCGGCGGCGGTGCATCCCGAAATCTGGCCACAGCCGAAATGGCCGTTCGCCAGGGACGACGCCCTCGAAGAGAAGGTGGCGGCGCTGCTCAAGAAAATGACCGTCGAGGAAAAGGTCGGGCAGGTCATCCAGGGCGACATCGCCAGCATGAAGCCCGAAGACATGAAGAAGTATCACCTGGGATCGATCCTGGCGGGCGGCGGCTCGTCCCCCGGCGGCGATGAATGGGCGCCGCCGCAGAAGTGGCTGGCGCTCGCCGACGAGTTCTATGCCGCGTCGATCGACACCAGCAATGGCGGCGTGGGTATCCCGATGATCTGGGGCATCGACGCCATGCACGGCCACAGCAACATCGTCGGCGCCGTGCTGTTCCCGCACAACGTCGGACTCGGCGCGACGCACAATCCAAAGTTGTTAGGCGAAATCGCGCGTGCGACCGCCGAGCAGGTGCGCACCACCGGCATCGAATGGACCTTCGCGCCCACGGTCACCGTGCCGCAGGACGATCGCTGGGGCCGCACCTACGAGGGTTATTCCGAGGACCCGAACCTGGTGGCTTCGTACGCCGGCGTATTCGTCAAGGGACTGCAGGGTGAGCCCGGCAGCCCTGATTTCCTCAGCGGCAAACACGTGATCTCCTCGACCAAGCATTTCCTGGCCGACGGCGGCACCGAAAACGGCCGCGACCAGGGCGATGCGAAGATCGGCGAAACCGAGCTGCGCGACATTCACAACGCGGGGTACGTACCGGCCATCGAAGCCGGCGTACAGACCATCATGATCTCGTTCTCGAGCTGGAATGGCGTCAAGCACACCGGCAACAAGGGCCTGATCACCGACGTGCTCAAGAAACGCATGAACTTCGACGGCTTCACGGTCGGCGACTGGAATGCGCACGGCCAGGTCGAGGGCTGCACCAACGACAACTGCCCGCAGGCCCTCAACGCCGGTCTCGACATGTACATGGCGCCGGACTCGTGGCGCGGCCTGTACGACAACACGCTCAAGCAGGTCAAGGACGGCACCATTCCGATGGAACGCCTCGACGACGCGGTCACGCGTATCCTGCGCGTCAAGTTCCGCGCCGGCATTTTCGAAGCGGGCCTGCCCTCGAAGCGCCCGCTCGCCGGCGACTTCAAACTACTCAATTCGCCCGAGCAGCGCGCGCTGGCGCGCGACGCCGTGCGCCAGTCGCTGGTGCTGCTCAAGAACAACGGCGGCCTGCTGCCACTGGCGGCGAACAAACACGTGCTGGTTACCGGCGACGGCGCCGACAACATCGGCAAGCAGGCCGGCGGCTGGACCATCACCTGGCAGGGCACCGGGCTCAAGAACGCCGATTTCCCGGGCGGCACTTCGATCTGGGGCGGCGTGAAGGCGGCGGTGAAAGCCGGCGGCGGCAGCGCCGAGCTGTCCGCCGATGGCTCGTACAAGAAGAAGCCCGACTACGCCATCGTGGTGTTCGGCGAAAATCCGTACGCCGAGTTCCAGGGCGATCTCAAGGTCATGACGCTGCCGGGTTCGATGACGCAGCACCTGGACATCATGAAGAAACTCCAGGCGGAGAAGATTCCGGTGGTCGCAGTGCTGCTTTCGGGACGGCCACTGTGGCAGAACCGCGAGCTGAATCTCGCCACTGCGTACGTCGCGGCATGGCTGCCCGGCACCGAGGCCGGCGGAATTTCGGACGTGTTGTTCAGGAAGAAGGACGGCACGGTGAACCACGACTTCACCGGCAAGTTGTCCTACTCGTGGCCGCGCGATGCCGCGGGCGCTCCTCTCAATGTGAACAAGGAGCCGTACGATCCGCTGTTCGCGTTCGGCTTCGGGTTGAGCTACGCCGCGCCGGCCGAGCTTGCGCCGCTGTCCGAGGATCCGGGCATCGCCGCGGAGCTCATGTCGACCGGCTCGTTCTTCGACAAGGGAACACCGGTGGCGCCATGGTCGCTGCGTGTTTCGAATGGCAGCGACTCCACGCGCATTTCCAGCGTGCCGGCCGAAGCGGTCGGCGGCCGCGTGAAGGTCACCGCGGTCGATGACCAGGTGCAGGAAGGTGCGCGCCGCTTCGTGTTCTCCGGCGACGGCAGGGGCACGGTGCAGATCACCAGCGAGGGTGCGGTGGATCTCTCGCGCGAGGCGAACGGCGACGTGATGTTGCTGGTGCGGCTGCGCCGTGCCGGCGATGTGCCGAAGGATCTCCGGATCGGCGTGGCCTGCGGCTCCGGCTGCAGCGGCCTGGTGCCGTTCGCGGACACGCTCGGCAGCGTGCCGGCGAACCAGTGGCAGGTCGTGGGCGTACCGCTCAAGTGCTTCGCCAAGGCGGGCGCGGACGTGAGCAAGGTCAACGAAGCGCTGGTGCTCGAGTCCGAGGGCAAGCTCGACCTGGCGTTCTCGCAGGTCAAGATCGGCACCGTGGCCGACAAAACGCTGAGCTGCAACTAAATGGGGTCAGACCCCATTTCCCAGGAAATGGGGTTTGACCCCAATTCAGCGCAGCTGGCTGTCCTTGCTGCCGCGGCGGTTGTAGCCGGCGTTGTGCGTGGACTTCCTGTCGGCAGCCTCCTGGCACGCCAGGCACAACCGCACGCCCGGAATCGCCTCGCGACGCGCGTCGGGAATTTTCGCGCCGCACTCCGCGCAGGCCTCGAGTGACGGGCCTGTCGGCAGATTGCTCTTCGCGCGTTTGATCGCATCCTTGACCGTCGCGTCGATCTGGTCCTGGACCGCGCCTTCTTTCGCCCAACCCGTTGCCATGGCAATTCCTCCTCGAACCTATTTCGCGGCCTTGTCGAACTCCTTCAATGTCTCCGTCACCGTCTCGAAGTAGTTGGCTTGCGGTTTCGCCTCGCAGCGCTTCACGACTTCGGCGTAGACGGGCGGCAGGCTCTTCACCACCGCCATCCGCACGTCCATCGGTTTCGATGACGACATCATGAACACCAGACCCGTGGTCGCGGAAAAAGTGTCCAGTTTCGTCACATCGCCGTCGGGCTGCTGCGCGCGAAACGCCGCCACCTGCGCATTCAAATCCGCGCAGGTCTCGGCGATCTTGCCGCCCCCGCCCGTCGGCTTGAAGGACAACGCCAGCGACTTCTCGCCGGCCACCGGCTTGTCAGCATCGTCCTTCGCGGGCTGAAACTTCCAGTTGCGCCCCGCCGCGAGCGCCGCTTCGTCGAGCTTCGGAAATCCCGTGCTGGTGGCGACTTCGACGCTTTCAACCGCGCCGGTGTCGGTGACCTTGAACTTCAGGACCACGCGCCCGCCATGACCGGCGTCTTGCTCTTCCTTCGGGTATTCGGGCGCCGGTGTTTCGAGGGGTTTCGGCGGTGTGGCCGCGGCGTACGCGAGGCCGCTGGCGGCAATCCCCAGGAGCGCCAGCAGCAGATTGCGCGCGCTCACGAACGCACCGCCGCGGCGATGGCCGCCGCCGCGATCGGCCGCATGACCGCATAACCCGCGGGAGTCGGATGCACTTCGTCCTGCGCAAGTTCCAGCTTCACATCGCCCTTCGCATCGACGAACGCACTCGCGTAATCGGCGAACTGCGCGCCGATCTGCTTCGCGTAGCCGCGCAACCACTGGTTCATGGCGAGTGCCGCGGCCTTCGGCTGTGCCTCGGGGCGCCACCAGTACTTCGACGCCGGCGGCACCGATCCCAGCACCACGCGGATTTTCCGCGCCTTCGCGATCTCGCACATCGCCATGAGATTGTTCTGCGAATCCTGCGCCGTCATCGGCCCGGTGTTGTGCGCGATGTCGTTCGTGCCGGCCATGATGTGCACCACGCGCGGCCTGAGCGCGATCACGTCCGGATACAGGCGCACCAGCAGCTGCGGCGTGGTCTGCGCACTGATGCCGCGGCCCACGTTGCCCTTCGAGAAGAATTCCGTGTCGGTCTTCGCCCAGCCCTCGGTGATCGAGTCGCCGAAGAACACGGTGTCGAGCTTCGCGCCGGCAGCTGACAACTTTTCGTTGTCCTCGCGATAACGCGCCAGCCAGGCCCAGTCCGTGAGCAGCAGCGGCGGCTGCAACGCCGGGGCCGTCTTGGGCTGATTGCCACATCCTTCGGGCACTTGGGCCAGTGCCGGCAACGCGAGACCCGCGCCCAGCGTGGCCGCGATCATCGAGCGGCGATTCAGCTGATTCATGCAGTAACTCCTGATTTCTTCTCGAGTGCCTTGTCCATCGATTCCAGTTCCACGCGCCGCGTCTCCGGGAAGAACGCCAGCACCACGAAGAACTGCACCACCATGCAAACCGCGAAGAACGCGAACGGCAGGCCCTGGGTCTGCGCCGCGACCATCGGGAACAGCTGCGCGATCAGCGCATTCATGCCCCAGTGAGTCGCGCTGCCGAGCGCCTGGCCGCGTGCACGCACTGCCGTCGGGAATATTTCCGCCAGGTACACCCAGATCACCGCGCCCTGCGAGAACGCGAAGAACGCGATGAATACGATGAGCACGTGCAACAGGTAGCCCTTGCCCTGCCCGGTGCCGAAAATCAGCGCTGCCGCTGCAAGCGCGCAGGCCGTGCCCACGGCGCCGATCAGCAGCAACTTCTTCCGGCCGACACGATCGATGACCGCGAGCGCCACCACGGTCGACAGCAGGTTTGCCGCCGCGATGATGACCGGCGGCCACGAACCCGCTGCGCCCTTGAATCCGGCGGCGGCAAAGATGTCGTTCATGTAGTAGAGGATGGCGTTGATCCCCGACAACTGGTTGAACATGGCCAGCAGGAGGGCGAGCATGATGGGCTTGCTATACGCGGCGACGAACAGCCGTTCCGCGGCATTGCGTTTCGCCAGTTCGTTGGCGCGCGCGAATTCGCCGAGCATCGTCTCGGGGTCGCTGATACCGACGCGACGCAGGCTGGCGCGCGCCTCGTCGATGCGTCCACGCAGCGCCAGCCACCGCGGGCTCTGCGGAATCGTGAACATCAGTATCGCGAACAGCATCGCCGGCGCCGCGGCGATACCCAGCTTCAGGCGCCAGGTGTCGGCGCCGTTCGCGAATTGATCCACCAGCAGGTTGCTGGCATACGCGAGCAGGATTCCAAACACGATGTTGAACTGGAACAGCCCGGTGAGCGTACCGCGCCGCTCTGCCGGCGCGAGCTCCGAGATGTACACCGGCGCGAGCACCGACGATGCGCCGATCGCCAGGCCACCGATGAAGCGGAACACGTAGAACGACTCGATGTTCCAGCACAGCGCGCAACCGAGCGCCGACGCCACGTACATGAAGCCGACGATCCGGAGACTGTCGCGTGAGCCGAGTGCGTCACCCGGCACACCGGCAAACAACGCGCCGACGAAGGTCCCCAGCAGCGCGCTGGCCACGGAGAAGCCGTACCAGAATCCGCCCGGCTCGATCTGAAACACCTGGCTGAGCGCGCCCGTGACACCGGATATCACCACCGTGTCGAAGCCGAACAGCAACCCCGCGAGACTCGCCGTCACGATGACGCCGAGATTCTTCGATTGGGACATTCTTTTCTTATCTTGCCTTGGGTGTGACCGTGGGCCGCGCGCTCACCGCCGTGTGCGAGGCCGGCGGCGTGTAGATGTACGGCTGCTGCTGCCAGTAGTTGTAGGGAACCGGCCTCACCAGCAGCTCCTCGTTGATTCGCGGCCGCACCAGCTCCTCCCAGCGCGCCGAGGAGCGGTACCAGCGCCCTTCCACACCGCGGTAGATAGTCTGGGTGTTTTTCGGAAAGTCCTTGTCGCGTTCCGGGGGGATCTGGATGTAACCCTGCTGGGTCTCCGGATCGATGGCATAACGCACGCCGTAACACTGGTGGCTGGTATTGACGGGCACGACCTCGGGCGGCGGCTCTGGCTGCGCGGCACAGAAGAAACGCACGTTGAAAATCGCCAGCTTGTGCTGCGGCAGTTCGACGCTGCCCGCAGTCCAGTCGGCAAAGTCGCCCTCACCCGTGGTCATCCGGCCCGGTTCGCCGGGAGCCCCCGCCGCCGTTCCCGGTCCGCTCCAGACCGTGAATTGCCCGGCGGTCGCCGGACCCGAGAGCGTCACGAACGGGCGCTTCTTATGTGCGATTTCGATGCGGGTCGTCTCGCTCTTGGCGGTGGCCAGCAGTGGTAACGCCAGCAACAAGCATGAAACCGGGATCACGCGCATGGCGCCGAGCTTACTCCGCGGCGGCGCAGCGGTGAAATAGTTGGTATCACACCGGCAGATTTCAGTGTGCGTCGTTCTCATTTCACTCTACGACGGTCGGGCGCAGGCGCCCGCCCGATATCATGCGTGGCTATGACCGCAAAACTCAGCAACATCGACATCGCACAGGCCGCGAAGATGCGGCGCATCACCGACGTGGCACGCGAGCGCCTCGGAATTCCGGAGGAAGCGCTCGAAGCCTACGGCAAGTACAAGGCAAAGATTTCGCTCGAGTACCTGGCGAAATCGAACGGCAGACCCAACGGGCATCTCGTGCTGGTGACCGCCATCTCGCCCACGCCGGCGGGTGAAGGCAAGACCACGACGACGGTGGGCCTGGGTGATGCGCTCAACATCATCGGCAAGAAGGCGCTGATCTGCCTGCGCGAGCCGGCGCTCGGGCCGGTGTTCGGCGTGAAGGGCGGCGCGGCCGGCGGCGGTTATTCGCAGGTCGTG
>Ga0207675_100005370_pt1 | contig 12298 bp, 8 predicted proteins | sample KBSSwiS42_FD_184305 | JGI IMG/M metagenome (GOLD analysis project Ga0207675, IMG submission 184305) | Switchgrass rhizosphere microbial communities from Kellogg Biological Station, Michigan, USA - KBS Switchgrass S4-2 (SPAdes) (version 2) | ecosystem: Host-associated > Plants > Roots >...
CGCGACCGAGCTCGGCCAGTGCGTGCTTCAGCTCCGGCAGCAGCGCGAGATGGCCCGCGGTCAGCGAGTTGACGCCGACGATGTGCACGTCGGCGTCGACGGCCTGCTGCGCCACCTCCTCGGGCGTGGAGAACAGCGGCCCGACGTCGACGTCGAAGCCCATGTCGGCGAACGCGGTGACGATCACCTTCTGGCCGCGGTCGTGCCCGTCCTGGCCCATCTTCGCGACCAGGATCCGGGGCCGACGGCCCTCGTCCTCCTCGAACCTCTCGGTCGCGGCCAGCACCGTCCGCATCGAGTCGCTGTCGCCGGAGGCCTCCTGGTACACCCCGGAGATGGTACGGATCACCGCCTGGTGCCGTCCCCAGACCTTCTCCAGCGCGTCGGAGATCTCCCCGACCGTCGCCTTCGCGCGCGCCGCGTCGACGGCCAGCGCCAGCAGGTTGCCCTCCAGCGAGTCGGAGGTCGCCCCTCCGGTGGTCGAGCTTGTCGAGACCCCGCGCTCGGCGGACGCAGTCAGCGCGTCGAGGGTACGGCGGACCTCGTCGGCGTCCCGCTCCGCGCGGAGCTGCTCGAGCTTGGCCAGCTGCTGCTTGTAGACGGAGGCGTTGTCCACGCGGAGCACGTCAAGCTTGTCCTCGTCGGCCAGCCGGTAGGTGTTCACCCCGACCAGCTTCTGCACGCCGGAGTCGAGCCGGGCCTGGGTGCGGGCCGCCGCCTCCTCGATCCGCATCTTGGGGATTCCCTGCTCGATCGCCTTCGCCATCCCGCCGGCCGCCTCGGCCTCCTGGATGTGCGCCCAGGCCCGCTCAGCGAGGTCGTGCGTGAGTCGCTCGAGGTACCAGGAACCGGCCCACGGGTCGATCGTGTCCGTGGTACCGGACTCCTGCGCCAGCAGCAGCTGGGTGTTGCGCGCGATCCGTGCGGAGAAGTCGGTCGGCAGCGCGATCGCCTCGTCCAGCGCGTTGGTGTGCAGCGACTGGGTGTGGCCCTGGGTCGCTGCCATCGCCTCGATGCAGGTGCGCTGCACGTTGTTGAACACGTCCTGCGCGGTCAGCGACCAGCCGCTGGTCTGGCAGTGCGTGCGCAGCGAGAGGGACTTCGGGTTCTGCGGGTCGAACTGTCCGACCAGCCGCGCCCATAGCGCGCGGGCCGCACGCATCTTCGCGACCTCCATGAAGAAGTTCATGCCGATCGCCCAGAAGAAGCTCAGCCGGGGCGCGAACCGGTCGATGTCGAGGCCCGCGTCGAGCCCGGCGCGGAGGTACTCGACGCCGTCTGCCAGCGTGTACGCCAGCTCGAGGTCGGCCGTCGCCCCGGCCTCCTGGATGTGGTAGCCGGAGATCGAGATCGAGTTGAACCGCGGCATCTTCTCGGCCGTGTACCGGAAGATGTCGGAGATGATCCGCATGCTCGGCTGCGGCGGGTAGATGTAGGTGTTGCGGACCATGAACTCCTTGAGGATGTCGTTCTGGATGGTCCCCGTGAGCTGCTCCGGCGTCACCCCCTGCTCCTCGGCCGCGACGATGTAGAGCGCCAACACCGGGAGCACGGCGCCGTTCATGGTCATCGACACCGACATCTCGTCGAGCGGGATGCCGTCGAAGAGCTGGCGCGCGTCGTAGATCGAGTCGATCGCGACCCCGGCCATGCCGACGTCGCCCTTCACCCGCGGGTGGTCGGAGTCGTAGCCGCGGTGCGTGGCAAGGTCGAACGCGACGCTCAGGCCCTTCTGGCCGGCGGCGAGGTTGCGCCGGTAGAACGCGTTGGACTCCTCGGCGGTGGAGAAGCCGGCGTACTGCCGGATCGTCCACGGCTGGGTCGTGTACATCGTGGGATAGGGACCGCGCAGGAACGGCGCCAGCCCCGGGTAGGTGTCGAGCGCGTCGAGTCCCTCGAGGTCGCGGGCCGTGTAGAGCGGCTTGATCTCGATGCCTTCGGGCGACGGCCAGGGTGCGATCGACGCAGCCTCGGTGGCTTCGAGACGGGCTCGCTCGTGACCCTCCTCGCCCATCGTGAGCGGCAGACCGGCGAAGCTCTCGGGAATGCTCATGCGAGCTTCTCCCTCGTCCGGTGCAGGAAGTCCAGGGCGTCCACGCCCATCGCGCAGCTGTCGTCGACCGTCTCGGTGATCGAGCCTGTCGAGATCCCGGCAATGATCACCCATGCTGCGCCGGCCTCGCGGAGCGCCGTGACCAGCTCGGCTCCCCACGCGTCGTACGCCTTGTCGGGGCCGGCCAGGCAGACCACCCGCTGTCCGGCGTACGACGCCAGGACGTCATCCACGCCCTCGGTCTTCCCGGCCGGGACCACGTCGACTCCGCCTGCGGCGAACAGGTTGCCGGCGAAGGTTGCGCGCGCGGTGTGCGCCGCGACCGTGCCCATGGTGGCCAGGAACACCCGGTCGCCGACCGGCTCGTCGCGGAGCCGCTCGAAGGCGTGCCCGTAGGGATGTACGACGAGGGACCCGTCGGCGTAGGGCCGCCGCTCGGGAAGGGTCTCGTGGAGGTGGGGGAACTCGGTGAGCCCGGTCAGTGGCCGCGTGCGCTTCGCGATCTGCACGTGCCGCTCGGCGGCGACCTGCTCGATGCGCCCGGTGAGGGATCCGTCCGCGAGCGCCGCGAGGACGCCCCCGGACTCCTCGATCGCGCCTAGCTCCGCCCAGCCCGCCCGGGCCAGGTCGTCGGTCAGCTTCTCGACGCCGAACGCGCCGCCGGCCGGGTCGGTGACCTTTGCGACGTGGGACTCGGAGACCAGCAGCGAGGAGGTGTTGCGGGCGATGCGACGGCTGAACGCGTCGGGCAGCCCGAGCGGGGCGTCGAACGGCAGCACGGTCACCGCGTCCGCGCCGCCGACACCGGCGGCGAACGACGCGACGCAGGTGCGCAGCATGTTCACCCAGGGGTCGTACTTGCTCATCATCGGCCGTGAGGTGACCGCGTGCTGGCGCTGCCCCCGCACCTCGCGGTCCACGTCGCAGAGCTCCAGCACCCGTGCCCACAGCCGGCGCGCGGCGCGCAGCTTGGCGATGGTGGGGAACTGCTCGTCCGTCGCGGCGTAGCGGAACTCCAGCAGCGGCGCGGCCTCGGTCGCGTCGATCCCGGCACCCTCCAGGACCCGGAGGTAGACGATGCCCACGGCGAGCGTGTAGCCGAGCTCCTGCGCGTCCGAGGCGCCGAGGTCGTGAACGGCCGTGCCGTCGACGACAACCGCCAGCGTGCGTGCCTCGCGTGCGAGCTCGGCGACCCTGGTCACGACGTGCTCCACGCCCTCGGGGACCCGGCCGCGACGGACGGCCGCGCCGATCGGGTCCGCACCGAGGTTGGTGCCCTCGGCCGGGGTGACCCCCCGTTCTGCGATCACGGCGGCGAACGCCTCGGCGGCGGGAACGGCATCGCCGTCGGTCTCGAGCACGACCGGAGCCAGGTCCAGGAGCACCCCGTCGAGTGCCGTCGCGAGGTCCTCGTGGGGCAGTCCGGTCGGGCCGACCTGCAGCCACAGCGAGGTGGCGCCGTTCTCGAGGTCGGTGACCGCCGCCTTCGCGGTGGCTCCCGGATCAGGGTCCGCGAACGCCGCACGCACGTCCCAGCCGTCCTCCGGGCGGGACAGCGTGCGTCCGCGGGTGTACGGGGCAGCGCCGGGGACACCCGCGTCCGGCAGGCCTGCGACCAGGGCCGCGGTGCCGAGCGGTGGCACCCCGATGCCGTCCAGCGTGGGCCGGGTCAGCGCGTCCCAGGCCGCCGAGTCCGGGTCGTCGGCACCGAGCCGGCCGGCCTTGCGGAGCACGGCCGCCGCGGCCTTCTCCCAGTCGCTGACCTCGTACTGCTGGCCGTCCGCGAGGGCCAGATGTCCCTCGGCGGGGGCCTTCTCGTCCATGGGGCTCACCCTAGGGATGCCCGCCAGCAGGAACCAGCGGGTGTGAACAATCCGACGCCCCGAAAGACATCCCACGGTTGTGGCGGGTTCCCCGGCCGGACGCCTCGGCAGGTTTGACCGCCGACCCGTCGCAGACGGCGCCGCCGAGAGCACCGACCCGTCGCAGATGGCGCCGGGTCTGTGACGCTCGAGCAACCATCTGCGACGGGTCAGCGCTGCTCGAGCAACCATCTGCGACGGGTCAGCGCTGCTCAGGCTCACACGCCGAGCGCGACGAACGCCGCCGCGGTGGCCTCGGCCAGGTCGTCCCCCGCAGCCTTCCTGCGCGCCTCGAGCAGGGCCGCGGGCAGGCCGGCGCCCGAGGCCAAGGCCTGGTGTACGTCGAGCATGAACGGCACCGTCGCCTCGTCGTTCACCTCGGCGACGCTGGCCAGCACTCCCGCGGTACCGAGCGACAGCAGGGCCGAGGTCAGCCCGAGCAGCTCGTCCGCGCCGACCGGCACACTCACCCCGGAGTCGCAAGCCGACAGCACCAGGCGGTGCGGTGCATGGTCGAGGAGCTCCAGGTCGTGCACCGTGAGCGGTCCGTCGTCGAGCACCAGCGAGGAGAACATCGGGCTGTCGGGCCGGAAGTCGCCGTGGGCGGCGACGTGCGCGAGGGCAGCGCCGTCGAGCGCGGCCAGGCTGGCCTCGACCGTGGCCGCGCCGTCGCGCAGCAAGGTCGCACCCGGGATCGTACGGGCCAGCGCGTCCACCTCGGCACCCCCGGTGCCGAGCCCGGGCCCGGCAATGAGCACCGTGCGCCCGTCGCCGTAGGGGACCCGGGACCGCGCGCGCTGCCACATCAGGGCAGACGGCACCACGCTCACCGGCCGGTCGGAGAATGCCGGCAACAGTCCCCAGGGGACTGCGTGCAGGCGGCTGGGCGGCGCGACCACGACCGGCCCGTCGCCCGGGACGGCACCGCCGAGGAGCGCGTCCTGCAGCCGTTCCCCGACACCCGCCGCGCTGGTCGGCCGCCCACGTGCGCTCTGACGGAGCACGAACCTCGCCGCCACCAACGCCTGCAGTGCCGCGTCGACGTGTCCGATCGACCTCACCCGCACCCGTCCGGAGTGGACCGTGAGCAGGTGCAGCGCGCGGTCGACCTCCAGCAGCTCGAGCAAGGTGGTGTCCGCCAGGTCGTCCACGAGGCCGGCAATGTCCAGCTGCGCCGAGGCCCTGCGTCCCGTGCCCGCGAGCAGGTGCCGCTCGTGCCGCAGCGCGCGTTCCCAGGCCCGACGCTCCCGTTCGGCGGCCGTCGGGTCGTCCTCGAGGCGTGCCTCATCGAGCCGGAGTGCATGTGAACGGAGCGCACCGAGCCGTCCGGCCCGGGCACTGTCCTTGGGCGGACGGACCGGGGGCTCGGCGAGGGTCGTGGCGCGCCACCGCTCGCTCCATGCGAGCAGTCGTCGCGGCCCTCCTGAGCGGATCGCCTGGCGTACGACGAGCGACGCAAGGTCCTGCCCGTGTCCGGTGGCCAGTGCGCGCAGCTCCGAGCTACCCAGGGTGGCCCGGTGCTCGTCCAACGCATCGAGCCCGCGAGCGCAGGCGGAGAAGACGCCGCGGGAGTCGCCCACGGTCTCGCGGGCGAGCGCCTGGCCGAGCCACCCGGTGGCGCGCACCAGCGCCGAGGTTCGCCGCCGGTACCGGGCCGCCGCAACGAAGAAGTCGGGCGTTCGGTCGGCCCGGCCGGTCCCGGTGAGCCGGCCGGCCAGCACCAGCGCAAGGGGTGCCTCGTCCGCTCGGAGCATGACGAGCCGGTCGGCCAGCTCCCCCGCCAACCCGGAAAGCTCGGAACCCCTGTCACCGCGCAGCAGGCGCGCCTGGAGCGCGACCAGGTCAGCCCGTGCCTCCCACCAGTCGCGGCCCTGCTGACGGAACAGCCGCCGAGCCTCCCGGGCCTGGGACAAAGCCCGACGATGGTCGCCGTCGGCGAGGGACGCGGTGGCGCCGACGTACATCAGCTCGGCACGTCGCACGGGTGTCGCGGTACCTCGCCCCAGCTCCTCGTCGACGATGCTGACCGCCTCCGGAGTCAGGCCGGCCGCCAGCAGGGTTCGGCAGCGGTCGAACGCCAGCTCGGGTTCGTTGACACCCAAGGCGGTGTAGCGACGGTCGACCTCGTCGAAGATCGCGAGCGCGCCCGGGATGTCTCCCTGGCAGTAGGTGACGATGCCGCAGTTGTGCAGCGCGTACGTCGCCTCCAGCTCCTGGCCGGCCGCCCTGAACAAGGTCTCGGCGCGCCGCGCGTCCCGCTCCGCCCGGGCGAGGGAGCCACGGGCGACGTGGATCTCCGAGCGGTTGCTCAGGGCCCGCGCCTCCCACATCCGGTCACGCCCGGCCCGGAACGTCGCCACCGCGCGCCTGAGGTCCTCGAGCGCGGCTTCGTGTCGCCCCAACCCAGCGAGGACGTGCGCCCGCCGGAGCCGCACCCGGGCCAGCGCGTCGCCATGGGACGCATCTGCGGCCGCGTCGAGCTGTCCCAGCCCCGCCTGGGTGCGGCCCGCCTTCACGAGCGCGGCCCCGAGGGTCGCCCGGACGTCCGCCACGCGGGCGGCGGCGCCGGTCGCCACGGCTGCCCGGACGGCCTGGCGCAGCTCGATGATTGCCGCGGTGGTCTCTCCGGCGTCGCGGAGCACGATCCCCGCAGCCTGCAGCGCAAAGGAGAGTGTCCACGGATCCGCGCCTGGGACGGCGTGCGAGCGGGCAAGGGCCAAGGCGATCCGGGGCCGGGAGAGCGCAAGGGCGGGGAGATCCTCGGGGGGTATCGAGAGGTCCGGTCCGTCGAGCTCCGTGACGTCCATCCGGCCCCTTACCGACTCCGATTGTGGATACGCTAACGACATCTCGGGCATAGATGCCGAAATGGGGGGAGTTCACCGTGGCCAGCACGCATGGAAAGCCGAGCGACCCGGGCGAGGCCGGTCGTCGCGAGCGGATCCGGGGCCAGGTCAAGATCATCGTCGACGCCCTCGACGACGTCGCGGTGGCGCCGGGTGCGACCGACGACATTGCCGACTTCGCGCACCTCTACCGCCGTCAGCACATCCTGGTCCGCGACGACGACCTGTCGCGCGTGACCCAGGAGTTCGACGAGCCGCGTGACGACGACCCGGTGGTCACCTGGCGGATCTCGGACGGGCTCGTCAACGGCATCACGCGCCTCGAGCTCGGCGCCGACGACGACGTGCTCGTGGTCCTCGACCGGCTCGACCGCGTGCTCGGCGTGGGTGTCGCCTCGCCCGACCAGGTGGTCTGGGTGACCCCGTCGGGCTGTTGCCCGGCGACGGAACCGGAGGAGCCGGCCGGAGACGTCGTCGTCCCGACGCCCAACCTCCGGCCCGACGACGGCAAGGGAGTGTTCGTCTCGGTCGTGGACACCGGCTGGCACACGCCGTCGGCGACCGAGCCGCTCACCCCGTTCCTCGCCGGCGTCACCGGCGACGAGGAGACGATCGACCCCGACCACATCCACCCCTATGCCGGGCACGGCACGTTCATCGCCGGCGTGGTCCGGTGCCAGGCACGCCACGCGGAGGTTCGGGTGGAGGGCTTCCTCACCAACGGCGGGGCAATCTACGAGTCCGAGATCATCAAGCAGCTTTGCGACGCGCTGGCGCTTGGACCCGACATCATCAGCCTGTCCGCGGGCACGGTCACGCGGGGCAACCGACCCTCACTCGCGTTCGAGGTCTTCCACGACAACTTTCTCAGCCAGCTCAAGGGCACCGTGTTGGTGGCCGCCGCGGGCAACGACTCCACCCGGCAGCCGTTCTGGCCGGCCGCGTTTCCGTGGGCAGTCTCCGTGGGAGCGGTCGACGCGACCGGCACCCGGGCAAGCTTCTCCAACTTCGGCAGTTGGGTGGACGTCTACGCGCTCGGCGTCGACCTGGTCAACGCGTTCCCGCACGGGACCTACACCTGCACCGAGCCACCCAACGTCGGTCAGGTGCGTCATTTCCACGGACTCGCGAGCTGGAGCGGTACGTCGTTTGCGACCCCGGTCGTCGCCGGCAAGATCGCCGCCCGGATGAGCCGCACCGGGCTGAGCGCCCGACAGGCTGCCGACGAGCTCCTGGCCGAAGCCAGGAACAACGCGATCGTCGGGGTCGGCGCGATCCTCTGAGGATCAGACTGTGACCCAGGCGGTGCCCCGGGTGCGTCCGCCGACGTCGACCACGAACCGAACCGGTCCGGAGACCTCGAGCGGCCGCATGAACACACCGGACTCGTCGCTGAGCACCTCCCAGCGGTCACCGGCCGGCGTCACCACGGATACGCGGCACACCTGGCCGGGGATCACCTGACCGGTCAGGTGACCGCGGTCGAGCTCGACCTCCAGGGTCACCTCACGTCCGCGGAAGCCGAGGACCCGCGCGGTGTCCACGCCGCGGACCAGCAGGCCGGCGCTCCGGGAGTCATGGTCGAGCTCGAGCAGCTCCTCGTCGATCGTGCGCCACGCGAAGGCGGCCCGGGCCGCGGCTCGCGCCCGCTCGGTCACCGCACGGCTGTCGGCCACCGCGTCTCCCAGGTCACGGAGCAGGGCCTCGTCGTCGTCGTAGGGCATGGGTCTCACCTCCCCTGTGCTTCGGTGGTCGTGATCAAGGCACGCATCGCCGCGCTGTTGCGCAGCTGGGCCAGCGCACGGACCCGGGTCGGACCGATGCTGCCGATCGGGATTCCGAGCCGGGCGCTGATCTCGCGGTAGGGCAACGGAGGGTCTTCCAGCAGCAGGAGCAGCAGCGCACGACGGTCCTCTGGTAGCTCGGCCAGGCCGTCGCGCAGCGCCTGACGGCGCTCGTCGGCGAGGAGCGCCTCGTCGAGCGCGGGCTGGCTCGAGCCGCTCTCGAGCTGGGTGGAACCGGCCTGTGGGTCGACGGGCACCAGACGGCTCTGCTTCTGGAGTGCCCGGATGCACTCGCGGCGCGCGGTGGTGGCGATCCAGCCTGGCAGCGCGAGCGGCTCGCGGATCTCGTCGAGGTGCTCGACCAGCCGCAGCCACACCGTCTGGTTGACGTCCTCGGCCTGCGCGCCGTACAGCCCGGTGCGTGCGGTCGTGCCGCAGACGAGTGGCAGGTAGCGCTCCACCAGGGAGTCCCAGGCGCTCTGGTCGCCGTCGCGGGCGCGCTCGACCAGGGAGGACACGCTGTCCGCCTGCTCCATCAAGCCCCCTCGACGCCTGCCTGCGAGGCTCAAGTGGACACCCGGGCCGGGGAGCCCGGCAACCATGACCAGGGGCTGGACGGAGGGGTCGAGCATGGTCATCACATCCGCGCCCTGACCACCGCAGACGGTGTGCCGGGTCGGCCCTCCCCCTCGGCCGACCCGGCGGCCTCCGCGCGGAGCATCCGGGCGGCGGTGGCCCCCACCGCCCGGACGGACGGTCCGTACACCGTTGCCCCGTTGCGTTCCATGACTGCGTCCCTTGCGCTGACCCCAGTGGTCCCGGGGTGTCATGAGTCAGACCCGCGGATCGGCGTCCTGATACAGGTCGGGCGAGAATAATCTCGGCTGGCACCCGTGCCGTCAGGCCCCGAGGTCCTCGCGACCGTCGTTGTCCTTGTTACGGATCCCGATCTTGTTGCCCAGCCACACCAGCGGGTCGAACTTCTTGTCGACCACGCGCTCCTTCATCGGGATGATCGCGTTGTCGGTGATGCGGATCCCCTCGGGGCACACCTCGGTGCAGCACTTGGTGATGTTGCACATCCCGATGCCGGCCGCGCCCTGGGCCAGCTCGCGCCGGTCGTGCGTGTCGAGCGGGTGCATGTCGAGCTCGGCATAGCGCAGGAAGAACCGCGGACCGGCGAACGCCGGCTTGTTCTCCTCGTGGTCACGTACGACGTGGCAGGTGTCCTGGCAGAGGAAGCACTCGATGCACTTGCGGAACTCCTGCCCACGCTCGACGTCGACCTGCGCCATCCGGCGCTTCCCGTCGGAGTCGGGCGGGCCGGGCTTGAACGACGGGAGCTGGGCGGCCTTCTCGTAGTTGTACGAGACGTCCGTGACCAGGTCGCGGATCACCGGGAACGCCCGCATCGGGGTGACCGTGATCGTCTCGGACTCGTCGAAGTCCGAGAGCCGGGTCATGCACAACAGCCGGGGCCGGCCGTTGATCTCCGCCGAGCAGGAGCCGCACTTGCCGGCCTTGCAGTTCCAGCGCACCGCGAGGTCGCCGGCCTGCGTGGCCTGCACGCGGTGGATCGCGTCGAGCACCACCTCGCCGGTCTCCACGCTCACCGTGTAGTCGCCCAGCTCGCCACCGTCGGCATCGCCGCGCCACAGCCGCATCTTGAGGTCGTAGCTCACTCGGGGTCCCCGTTCGAGCGCGAGCGAAGCGAGTGGTCGGATGGGGTGAAGATCACTGGAAGAACTCCTTCAGCTCGTCGGGCATCACCGGCAGTGGCTTCTCCGCCAGGTCGACGCCCGTGCCGTCTGCGTTGAGGGAGACCACGAGGTTCTTGGTGGCCCACACCTCGTCCGGCCCGGGGAAGTCGTCGCGGGTGTGGCCGCCCCGTGACTCCGTGCGGGCGAGCGCCGCCTTCGCGATGCTCTCCGAGACCAGCAGCATGTTGCGCAGGTCGAGCGCGAGGTGCCAGCCGGGGTTGTAGGCCCGGCCGCCCTGCACCAGCAGGTGCCCGGCGCGCTCCTTGAACCTCTCGATCGCGCCGAGTGACCGCTCGAGCTCCTCGGCCGTGCGGATGATGCCGACCAGCTCGTTCATCGACTCCTGGAGCTCGGACTGGATCGTGTACGGGTTCTCGGCGTGGCCCGAGTCGGCACCACCACCGCCCTCGAACGGGGCGAGCGCCCGCTGCCGGGCCGCGTCGAGGTCGGCGTCGGCGACCGACGGCTTCGCGGCGCCCAGCCCCGCTGCGTACGACGCCGCCGCCTCGCCGGCCCGCCGACCGAACACCAGCAGGTCGGAGAGCGAGTTGCCCCCGAGCCGGTTGGAGCCGTGCATGCCGCCGGAGCACTCGCCGACCGAGTACAGCCCCGTGACCGCGCTCACGCCGGTGTCGGGCTCGACCTCGACGCCACCCATCACGTAGTGGCAGGTGGGGCCGATCTCCATCGGCTCCCTGGTGATGTCGACGTCGGCGAGCTCCTTGAACTGGTGGTACATGGAGGGCAGCCGGCGCTTGATGAAATCCTCGGACCGGCGCGAGGCGATGTCGAGGTAGACGCCGCCGTGCTCGCTCCCGCGGCCGGCCTTGATCTCCGAGTTGATCGCCCGCGCGACCTCGTCGCGCGGCAGCAGCTCGGGTGGCCGGCGGTTGTTCTTCTTGTCCTCGTACCAGGCGTCGGCCTCCTCGACGCTGTCGGCCGTCTCCGCCTTGAAGAACTCGGGGATGTAGTCGAACATGAACCGCTCGCCCTCGGAGTTCCGCAGGATGCCGCCGTCGCCGCGCACCGACTCGGTGACCAGCAGCCCCTTGACCGAGGGCGGCCACACCATGCCGGTCGGGTGGAACTGCACGAACTCCATGTTGATCAGTTGGGCGCCGGCCCGCAGCGCGAGCGCGTGACCGTCTCCGGTGTACTCCCACGAGTTGCTGGTGACCTTGAACGACTTGCCGATCCCGCCGGTGGCGAGCACCACGCTGGGCGCCCGGAACAGCACGAGGTTGCCGGTCTCACGCCAGTAGCCGAACGCCCCGGAGACCGCCCCGGTTCCTGCGCCCGTGGAAGGGTCCTGCAGCAGGTCCGTGACGGTGCACTCCATGAACACGTCGATGTTGAGCTCGACCGCGCGCTGTTGGAGGGTGCGGATCATCTCCAGACCGGTGCGGTCTCCGACGTGCGCGAGCCGTGCGTAGCGGTGGCCGCCGAAGTCCCGCTGGGAGATCAGCCCGTCCTCGGTGCGGTCGAACAGCGCGCCCCAGGTCTCGAGCTCGAGCACCCGGTCGGGGGCCTCCTGGGCGTGCAGCTGGGCCATCCGCCAGTTGTTGAGCATCTTGCCGCCGCGCATGGTGTCGCGGAAGTGGACCTCCCAGTTGTCCTCCGGCCACCGGTTGCCCATCGCGGCGGCGATGCCGCCCTCGGCCATCACCGTGTGCGCCTTGCCGAGCAGCGACTTGCACACGATCGCCACCTTCGCTCCGGCGTCGTGGGCGGCGATCGCCGCGCGGAGGCCGGCGCCGCCGGCGCCGATCACGACCACGTCGTAGTCGTGGGTCTCCCAGTCGCCGGTCGTCGGGTCCGTCGCTCCTTGGGTCGAGCCTGTCGAGCGGTGTCCTGAGCCTGTCGAAGGGACCACTAGAAGAACCTCAGATCGGTGATCGTGCCGGTCGCGAGCAGGTAGACGTAGAAGTCCGCGATCGCCACTGAGAACAGGGACAGCCACGCATAGCGGGCGTGGCTCTCGTTCTGCTTCGAC
>Ga0207675_100005373_pt1 | contig 12292 bp, 9 predicted proteins | sample KBSSwiS42_FD_184305 | JGI IMG/M metagenome (GOLD analysis project Ga0207675, IMG submission 184305) | Switchgrass rhizosphere microbial communities from Kellogg Biological Station, Michigan, USA - KBS Switchgrass S4-2 (SPAdes) (version 2) | ecosystem: Host-associated > Plants > Roots >...
GCCAGGCCGTCGCCGGGATGCTGGTCGCGCTGGTGGCGCTGGGCGTCGTGCGGCTCGCCGCGCCCAGTCAGGCTCCACCCTCGGCCCCGTCGGTCCTTACCGCCGCCGTGTTTCCCCGCCAGGACGCGTTCAAGCGGTCGTTCAATCCCTTCCGCGCCGATTCACTGTGGCCGACCCGCGCCGGCATCTATGAACCGCTGCTCATCTGCAACCGTGCGACGGGCGTCGTTACCCCGTGGCTGGCTACCGCCTACAAGTGGAGCTCGGACAACCTGACCCTCCGGGTGACCACGCGTCCGGGCGTGCGTTGGTCGGACGGCCAGCCGTTCTCCGCCCGCGACGTGGCCTTTACCTTCAACCTGATGCGCCGGTTCCCGGCGCTGGATCAGGCGCAGGTGTGGCGGTTCCTTGCTGACGTGTCAGCCCCGGACGCGCAGACCGTCGAGTTCAAGCTGAAGCGGCCCTACACGCCGGGCGAGATCTACCTCGGCGAGCAGGCGATCGTTGCCGAGCACAAATGGAAGGACGTGACCCAGCCCGCCACCTTCGACGATCCGTCCCCGGTGGCGACGGGGCCGTTCGTCACGGTGCGGCGGTTCGAGCCGATGGTCTACGAGCTCGCCCGCAATCCCACCTACTGGCAGCCCGGCAAGCCCGCCGTCGAGGTGCTGCGGGTGCCTCGCTTCCGCGGCAACGACGAGATCGCGCGCGCGCTTGCGGCCAACGAGGTCGACTGGGCCTCCCTCTTCTTCCCCGACATCGCGACGGAATGGGTGGCCACCAACCCGACCCAACATCAATACTGGTATGCCGACACCGGGGGCACCGCCCTCGTCTACCTCGACACCGGCCAGAAGCCGCTCGACGACCCCAGCGTACGCAAGGCGCTCAGCATGGCCCTGGATCGCCCGCGGATCACGAAGGAAGCGATGAAGGGCCACGCGCCGCCGGCCGACGCGACCGGTCTCGCCGACTCGCAGAAGCGCTGGAAAGACCCTACCCTCGCCCAGGACCCGTGGACGCGCCGGAACGTGGGGGAAGCGAACAAGCTGCTCGACGCCGCCGGCCTGCCGCGGGGGGCTGACGGCATACGTGCCGCCGGCGCCACGCCGATGCGCTACACCTTCCAGGTCGTGCAGGGTTGGACGGACTGGATGGCGGTGGCGGAGATCGTGCGTGAGAACCTGGCCGAGGTCGGCGTCGCGGTGACGGTGAAGACGCTCGAATACGCCGTCTGGGACGATACCCTGCGACGCGGGCGCTTCGACATGAGCCTCGGTTTCGGCAGCCGCGGCCCGACCCCGTACGAGTTCTATCGCAGCCAGATGGATGGCACGCTCGTGCGGCCGGCGGGGGAGAGGGCGGAGCAGAACTTCCACCGTTTCGCGGATCCGGAGGCGGAAAAGATCCTTCGGCGCTTCGAAGAGACCTCCGATGCCGCCGAGAGCTCGAGGCTCGCCGTCGAGCTGCAGCGGCGGTTCTCGATCAACGCGCCCAGCATTCCGCTCTTCATCAGCCCGCAATGGGGTGTGTACAACACGACGCGGCTGACCGGTTTCCCGAGCCGCTTCCGGCCCTACGCCAGCGCCATACCTGGGGGGTCGCCCACCGGCGGCTATCCCGCTCCCGACGCGCTCCCCGTGCTCCTCGAGGTCAAGCCGCGCTGAGGCGCGTTGTGGCAGGCGCAACCAACGCGGCCCGCAGACGGTGTCTCGTCGTCAAGGCGCCTCCTCGATCAGCTTGTAACGATAGCGTTCCCGCTCTTCCTTGGTGGCCTCTTCGCGAAGCTGGGCGAGCCTCTTCAGCAGATCGGGGATCTCGTCTTTCTGTCCCGTCTTGCGTAGCGCCTGGATCAGGCGATAGAGCGCGGTCTGGTCCTTGGGATCGCTCTTCAGCGCCTTCCGGCACTGCTCGACGGCTTCCGGGTATTGCTCCGCCTGCATGTAGAGCTTCGCCAGCACGCCGCGCGCGGCGCCGAGCGTCGGCTGCAGGCTGACCGCCCTCTTCGCCGAGCGCATGGCCAGCTCGAACTCGGGAGTGCCGACATCGGCGCCTTTTTCCGAGAGCACGTCGGCCTGAAGGTACAGGAGAACGGCGTCGTCGGGTTTCCGTTCGAGCTTCGATCGGATCGAGGCCAATGCGTGATCGAGATCGTTGGCCTGCACCGCCGCCAGTCCTTGAGCGGCGGTGCTCAGTGACTGGTGCGGATCCAGCTCGTAGGCCTTCTCGAAGTCGGCCTCCGCCTTGTCGTATTGAGCGAGCTGCACGTACAAGACGCCACGGGCCACGTAGAGGGGCGCCGCCCGGGGCTGCAGCAGCATTCCTTCGCTGATCACGTCGATGCCGACTTGAAACGATTCGTGCGCAAAAGCGATGTTGGCAAAATCCAGATAGAGGCTGACGTTGCGCGGGTCGAGCAGGATGGCCTGCCGAAGCGTGCTCACGGCCTGGGGCGTGTCGCCGGCGTCTTCGGCGGCGTTGGAAGCGAGCTGCAGGGTGTCCGCGCTCGGATTGCCGGCGTCGAGCAGGGGCCGCAGCGTCGCGACGGCATCCTTGGGCTTCTGGCCCATGATCTGCATCGAGGCCAGGAGGTGACGTTCCCGTGGATCATCGGGGCGGAGAGCCACGGCCCTCTGAAGGACGGCCGCGGCGGCGTCGAGCCGCTTGAGCCTGGCCAGGCAGGTGGCGTAGGCATGGAGGGCGTCGAGCTGCGAGTCGAGCAGCCGGCCGGCCTGGTCGAAGTGGGGGACCGCCGCCGCGCAGTCCCCTTTCCGGTATTCCAGCACCGCCAGCATGGCGTGAGCCGTTGGATCGCCGGGGCGCAGCTCCAGGAGACGGTTGAGCAGCGGTATGGCCTCCGGGCTGTCCGCTTCGTACCCGATCTGAGCGGCCCCCGCCAAGGCGGCCACGCTGTTGGGTGCGATCTTCAGTGCTTGCTGGAAGGCGGCCAGGGCCTGTTTGCGGTCGCCCTTGCCGGCGAGGGCGATGCCCTGCAAGGTCCACAATTGCGCATTGCCGGGCGAGGCCTTCAGCGCGGAGCGGGTCAGCTCGACGGCCTTGTCGAATTCCCCGGCCCTGAGCGCCGAACCGATCGGCGCCGTCGGATCCTCGTTGGATTGGGAGAGGGCCACGGAATGGCAAGCCAACAAGGCCGCCAGAAGGCCGAGTTTCCTGAGAAGAGCCATCGGCATGCCGCGCAGGCTTCGATAATCTCCGAGCCCACGATACTTCCGGGGAGACGACGGCAGCAAACCGTTCTGCCGCGGGTTGACAGGCCGGCACGACCCGATCGATCGTTCGACCTGGCGCATGGGAGGTCACATGGCTGAGCAGGGTCTCACCCGGCGGCGCATCTTGCAGGTCCTGGGGAGCGCGGCGGCGGCGGCAACCCTCGAGCCGCTGCGCGACCTCCGTGCCTCGGCCGCCTCCGTCGTGACACCGGGCGCGACGGCACCGCCGGCCGCTCTCCATCCCGTGGCGCTGGGCGCGCAGCCGTTCAGCCTGACGGCGGTGCGTCTGCTCGACGGGCCATTCAAAGATGCGCAGGAGCGGAACGGCAAATACCTGCTGTCGCTGGACCCCGACCGGATGCTGCACAACTTCCGCGTCAACGCCGGATTGGCGCCCAAGGCCCCTGTCTATGGAGGGTGGGAATCGGTGGCGACCTGGGCGGACATCCGGGCCCACGGCCATACGGCGGGCCACTACTTGACCGCGTGCGCGCTGATGTACGCCTCGACCGGCACCGAGGAGTTCAAGAAGCGCTGCGACTACATCGTGAAGGAGCTGGCGGAATGCCAGACCGCGGCCAGGACGGGACTGGTCAACGCCTTCCCCGACAACACCACCCAGATCGACAACCTCGTGAAGACGCAACGCGCGACGGGTGTGCCTTGGTACACGCTGCACAAGATCTTTGCCGGCCTGCGGGATGCGTATCTCTACTGCGACAACGCGGCGGCGCGAACCGTGCTCGTGAAGCTGTCGGATTGGGCGATCGCCACGACCGAGAACATGACCGATGCCCAGTTCGAAGCGATGTTGGGCACCGAGCACGGCGGCATGAATGAAGTGCTGGCCGACGTGTATGCGATCACCGGTGACGCCAGGTACCTGACCCTGGCGGAGCGGTTCTCGCACAAGCGGTTGCTCGAGCCGTTGTCGCAGTCGCGCGATACGCTCGATGGACTCCATTCCAATACGCAGATCCCGAAGGTGGTGGGCTTCCAGCGCATCCATGTCCTGACCGGAGAGCCCACTTATTCGGCGGCGGCGCGGTTCTTCTGGAAGACCGTGGTGACCACCCGATCTTTCGCCACCGGAGGGAATGCGGACAACGAGCACTTCTTTCCGATCGAGGAATTCGACCGGCATGTCCCCTCCGCCAAGACCATGGAGACCTGCTGCAGCCACAACATGCTCCGCCTCACGCGGGCGCTCTTCATGACCGAGCCGACGGCGGGCTACGCCGACTACTACGAACGGACGCTCTACAACACCATCCTCGCGTCCCAGGATCCGGACACCGGGATGGTGACCTACTTCCAATCGACGCGCCCCGGATACCTGAAGCTCTATTGCACGCCGGTCGATTCCTTCTGGTGCTGCACGGGGACGGGAATCGAGAATCACGCCAAGTACGGCGACTCGATCTATTTCCACGGCACCCAGGACGGCACGGATAGCCTGTACGTCAACCTGTTCATCCCCTCCACCCTGGACTGGAAGGAAAAAGGGCTGGCGCTGACCCAGACCACGAAGTTCCCCGAGGTCGCAGCGAGTCGCCTGGAGGTGACCGCGGCCAGGCCGGGGGACGTCATCTTGAAGATCCGCCACCCCGGCTGGTGCGCCCTGGCCGCGGTGAAGGTCAACGGCACCATTGCGGCCACGTCGCGAGATCCCGGCAGCTACATCGCCTTGAAGCGGACCTGGAAAGCGGGCGACGTGGTCGAGGTCGACGTGCCGATGGCCTTGCGAATGGAACCATTGCACGCCAGTACGACTCATGCCGCCGTGATCTATGGGCCGATCGTCCTCGTGGGCGCCCTGGGCCACAAGGTAGCCCCGGGCGCAGACCTGCACGTCAACGAGCGCACGATCGGGGAGCCGTTCAATGATGCGATCGAGGTCCCCGTGCTCGTCGGAGACCTGGCGAAGATGGCGGGGAAGATCAAGCCGACGGACTCTCCGCTCACCTTCAGGACCGAAGGACTGGGCCGCCCCGCGGAGGTGACGCTCGTCCCCTATTACCGCATCGCGCACGAGCACTACAACCTCTATTGGAAGATCGTTGGCGCGTAAGGCGTCGAGCCGCTGGAGAAGGCCGTGAACTAGCCATGTGGCGAGTGGTACCCGTGTTGCTGGTGGCGACCGTCGCCGAGGCCGCGGGCCCGTCGGCGACGTACCGGGACGCGATCGAGCGCTACCGTCGAGGCGACCGCTACGTCGCCGGCGAGACCGCGTGGACGGAGCGCGTCTCGGATGAGATCGGCCAGCTGAAGCGTCTTCCGGCGGAGGGCTTTCCCTACGAAGCCGCGGCCATGCTCCACACCGACCGCGACATCTACGAGCGTGACGCGGCCGAGCAAGCGGAGGAGGTGGCTCCCGACACCGCGCCCCATCTGGACGCGGCGCGCCAGATCCTCGCCCTGATCCGCGACGACGAGCGGCGCCGCGCGTTCGAGCGCCCATGGTTCCTCGCCGTCGCGCTGCACCTCTACCGCCGCGGGCAATGGCCGCTGGCGCTGCACTACCTCGACGTGGCCCTGCGGCTCTACGCCGACGACCCGCTGCTCCTGCTCGCGCGCGGCTCCCTCATCGAGAGCCAGGTCGCGGCCGATCTGCCGTCGACAAAGGCCGACGTGCTCGTGACGACGTCCAACCGCGAGACCGCTGTGTTCAATCGGCGGTCCGAGCTCTACGCCCGGCTGGGCGACGCGGAGGCCACTTATCGCCGCGCCTTGCGCGTCATGCCGGATCTGGTGGAGGCCCGCGTTCGCCTCGGACGCGTGCTGCACCAGCGCGGAGACTCCAGCCAGGCCGTAGCGGAACTGGCCGTGGCCGCCGCGCATCCGCAGGCCGATCAGGCGACGCGCTATCTCGCCTGGCTCTTCCTGGGCGCCGCGCGCGAAGCCGAGAAGCGCCCGCCGGAGGCGGTGGAAGCCTATCGGGCGGCGGTGGCCCTCGATCCGGAGAGCACGGTGGCGGCGGTCGCGCTCAGCCACGCGCTCCACGAAGCCGGTGAGCGTGGTGCCGCCCAGGACGTGCTGCGCACGGCCCTCTCCGGCGGGCGGCGCCGGAGGGACTGGGACGCCTGGTGGAGCTACCGGTGGGGTCGCTCGCACGAGGTCGAAGCGCGGCTGGCGGCGCTGCGCGAGCGGGCGATGCGGTGACGATCGGCACGGTACTCGCGCCGTCGGTGCTGCTCGCGGCGGCCGTGGCCACGCCCCCCGTGCCCACCTTCACGACTTCGGTCGAGGCGGTCTACGTGGACGCGTTCGTGACGCGCGACGGGCAGCCGGTCGGCGGGCTCAATGCGGGGGACTTCGAGGTCAGCGACAACGGCGTGCGCCAGGACGTGAGCCTCGTCAGCGTCGAAGCGGTACCGATCGTCGCCGTGATGGTCTTCGACGTGAGCGCCAGCGTCGCCGGCGTCCGCCTCGACGACCTGCGGGCGGCCGGCCGGGCCCTGATCGCCGGATTGCGCCCGCAGGATGTGCCGGCGCTGGTGACCTTCTCGCACGAGGTGCAGATCGCCGTCCCTCTCGGCGGGGATCCTTCGACGGTGCGACGCGCGGTGGACAAGCTCGAGGCCGGTGGTCACACGGCCCTCTGGGACGGCCTCTACGCCGGCCTGAAGATGCCGGTGGCCGGCGGGCGTCCCCTGGTGATCGTCTTCACCGATGGGCGCGACGACCTGAGCTGGCTCTCGCAAGAGCAGGTCCTGAAGGTGGCCCGCGAGTCCGAAGCCGTCGTGTACGTGGTCGCGATCACGCCGCGATACGAGGAGGTCGTGAAGGGTGCCAGCATCATGCGGCCGGAACGCGAGCTCGTCGAGCCTGCGCACGTCCGCCTGGTGCGCCAGATCGCGGAGGCGACGGGGGGCCGGCTCTGGTACGCCGGGGTCAGCGCCCAGCTCGAGCCGACGTTCCTTCGCATCCTCGCCGAGATGCAGTCGCGCTACCTGCTGAGCTTCGCCCCGACCGGGGTGGCACGCGCGGGCTGGCATCGGTTGTCGGTGAAGGTCAAGGGCCGCAAGGGCACCGTGCGCAGCCGGACAGGATACTTCGTGGCCGCCGACGCAAGGCCCGCGCCCGCTCGATAGATCCCCTCGTCGCCAGCATCCGCGGCGTGACTGCGGCCCGGTCGGCATGCGACCAAAGGGCAATAGACGGTCGCCGCGGGTGGAACGAAGCTGCCTCATGAACCGCACGAGAGGAGTCAGTCCTATGAGACACCTTGGCCCTGCAGCCGGCCTGTTGCTGGCGCTCGCGACCTTCCCGCCGCTCGTCAGCGCACAGACCGCAACCCCCGCCACGGTCACGCCCGCGATCGAGCCCCAAGCCATGGCCGCCCTGAACGCGATGGGCGCCTACCTCCGCACCTTGAAGGCGTTCCAGGTCCGAGCGGCCACCACGACGGAGGACGTCCTCGACGACGGCGAAAAGGTCCAGTACGCCGCGGTTACGGACCTGCTCGCCCAGGCACCGAACCGCTTGCGGGTGGAGGTGGTCAGCGACCAGCAGCAACGGATGTATTTCTACGACGGCAAGAGCTTCACCCTGTTCGCGCAGCGTGTGGGCTACTACGCTACCGTCCCGGCGCCGCCTACGACCGTCGAGCTGGTGGACCGGCTCGACGAGAAATACGGCATCGAGGTACCTCTCGTGGACCTGTTCCGCTGGGGTGGACCACGCGCGAGCGCCGCCGACATCAAGTCCGCGGCGGACATCGGGCCGAGCGTGGTCGAGGGCACCACCTGTGAGCATTACGCGTTCCGTCAGCCCGGGCTCGACTGGCAGATCTGGATCCAGCAGGGCGACTACCCCCTGCCGCGAAAGCTCGTGCTCACGACCCTGACCGACGAAGCACGGCCGCAGCACACTGCCGTCTACACCTGGAACGCGACGCCCTCGTTCAACGACGCCGCGTTCACCTTCGATCCGCCGAGTGACGCCCAGAAGATCGTGTTCACCGAAGCAAGCGCGACGGCCGGCGCCGTCAAGAAGTAGGAGGCCCAGGATGAGGACGACAACCCGCGTGCTTCTCTCGATGGCCGTGGCGGGCCTCCTGTCCGACACGAACGCATTGGCTGCTCGCGCGGTGCGCGGCAGCGCGAACACCAGCGTCAATCGCAACGTGAACGTCAACCGCAACGCGAACGTCAACGTCAATCGGAACGTCAACGTCAACGTCAACCGTAACGTCGACGTCAACGTCCACGGCGGCTACCGCGGCGGCTACTACGGTGGCTATGGCTGCTGCTACCACCCGGTGGCCACGGCGGCTGCCGTCACGGCGGCAGCGGTGGTGACCGCGGCCGTGGTGGGGTCGATCGTCAACTCGATCCCGCCGTCCTGCACGTCGGTGGTTGTGAACGGTTTCGCGTATCAGCAGTGCGGCAGCACCTGGTACCAGCCGCAATTTGCCGGCACCACGACGACGTATGTCGTCGTGAACGCACCGCGGTAACGGCGAGAAGGCGGCGAGGAGGGTCGGCTAGGCCTGACGCCGCGGCAGGCCCACGAAGGCGGCGGCGAGGCCGGCCGCGATGAGCAGCTCCGTGACCACGGGCGCGATGAAGAAGAACCTCGAGGACACGATCGCGAGCCCGACGTAACCCACGGCGAAAACGGCCACGATCGGCCGGAGCCCCTCGGGCCTCGCCCGGGCCAGCGCGGCCAGCTGCCAGAAGATCACCGCGTCGACGAGCAGCGCGACCGTGACGAACAGGCCATAGCCGAGCATGAAGTCCGCGTAGCTCCGCATCGATCCCATGAAATCGAAGCGATGAGCGCTCATCGTCTCGACCAGGGCGATCTCCTCGGCGCCGTGGCTCGGCGGCGCCAGCACTCCGCCGATCGTGTGCAGGATGCAGTGCACCAGCGTCAGGACGGACGCGGTGCGCAGGAGAGTCGATGGCCTCATGATGGTGACGTTATACTCGCTCCCGGGCGATCTGACTCACGGCCCTCTCGACGAAGAAAGTGAGCCGACCGACACGATGGGGACCTGTCCGACCCGATCGGTAGCTTTCTTTGCCCTCGCGTTGATGGCGCCTCTGGACGCCTCGGCTGAACCCCTGACCATATGGGTGCGCGACAACGGCGCCACGCTGGCCACTCGCGTGATCGATCACTGGAACGAAACCCATCCCGCCGACCACATCACACTTGCCCTGATTCCTCACGACCGCATGATGCCAACGTTTGCCGGCGCTCTGGCGGCGGGCAAGGTTCCGGACCTTCTGTCCCTGGACTTGATCTTGACGCCCGACTTCATGAAGGCGGGGTACCTCAAGGACATCACCGATCCGATGGCCGGGAACCTCAATATCAAGAAGGTCGTGCCGGCCCATATCGATCTCGCGACGTACAAGAGGCGCCTCCATGGGGTTCCCTTCACGCCCGACGACTCGGTGCTCTTGTACAACAAGGCGCTGTTCAGGAAGGCCGGCCTCGACGGGGAAAAGCCTCCGATGACCAGCGGTCAGATCGTTTCGGCGGCCAGGAAAATCAAGGCGCTCGGCCCCGACTTCTACGGCTTCTATTTTTCGGGCTCCTGCCCCGGCTGCAACATCTTCACCATTGCACCGCAGATGTGGGCCGCTCGCGGCACGGTGGTCCTGCCCCCCGGGTGCGACGCGGAGCCGTTGCAAGGCGAATCGATCAAGCAGGTGCTGCAGGACTACCGCACGATGTGGAAGGAAGGCCTGATCCCTGAATACGCCAAGGCCGATCGGGGTGACCACACCATGGCGGCCTTCATGAGCGGAAAGATCGGAATGCAGGCGGCCGCCAACTACGCGGTGCCTCTGCTGAAGGAAAAGGCGCCCGGCCTCGACTTTGGCGTCGCCTTCCTTCCCGGGCCGAACCCGGGGGATGTCTCCTCCTTCGCCGGCGGCGACGTTCTCACCATCCCCGCCACCGCGAAGCATGCCGCGAAGGCGCTCGAGTTCCTCAATTGGGTCCTCACCGACGAACCACAACTCGAGATCTATGCCCGGACCGGCAACTTGCCATCGCGTACCGATCTCACGCAGAACAAATACTTCGCCGCCGATCCGAGGTTGATCAAGACGGCAGAGGCGCTGGCCATTGCCCAGACGCCGTGGACGTTCCATTTCAACGACATGTCGAACGACGATTCGAGTCCATGGATCGAGATGGTGAGGACGGCGATCTTCGAGGGCGACATCGACGGAGCGGTCGCCAAGGCCAAGAAACGGATGAAGCAGATCCAATGCAACTGACACGACGCCTCCGGCAAGCGCTGGCCGTTCTCTTGAGTTGCGTTCCCGCCGCCCTGGCGGCGCCGCCGCCGCACTCAGACGAACTCAGGCAGGCGGCCGCGGGCTTCGACAAGTTCTTTCTACATGACAAGTGCACGGCGCAATATCCGCCGCAGCCCGACACCTGTCTCCACGAACGGCTCCACCAGGAATCTTTCACCTTCGGCGGAAAAGGTGGAACGGTCTACGACGTCACCCTGCGCATTCGTGGCATCTTCGAACCCACCACGATCACCGGCGGCGACACGCCCGACCCCGAGCACCCCTACTTCAAGGTCGGCGGTAGCGTCAGTACTCCGGATTGGTCGCACTGGGAGATCGAGATCTCGGAACCCAAGCGGACGTACTGGCTGAATCACTATCCGTCGGTCGGGCACACCATCTACAAGGAGGACTTCGAAGCGACGATCGCGGCCGCCGCGGGTGCCACCGTCGTCATCCGAGTCACTGATGGCAACGATCGACAGATCGACAATGGCAAGACCGCGCCGGATCGCCACCAGATCATCGCCGGTGTGGTCGACCGTCCGCTTCCCGGCCAGATGCTGCGTCTAGACGTCGTTCGCGTCAAAGCAAGATAAGGGATTCCCGAGTGGCGTGGGCCTTCTGTTCCTGGCTCGCAGCTTCACGATCGGCGGAGCGCCTTCGACACGAACAGAGGTGATGTCGAAGGCGGTGAACAAGGCCGATCTCGCGAAACGCCTGAGCCTTCCGCTGGACCACGCGTCGAAGGGTTGAAACGGGAAGGAGGCCCGAGATGGCGACATCAGCCAAGCGACTCTACCGGACCGAGCGGACGCTGGCCCGGACCCTCCGTGTGGCCTATCCCTCCGGCCGCGGCCGCATGGTGCTGCGCACCGAGCAGGACTGGGAGCGCGACGTCGAGCCGATGGCGGTCAGCGAAGACGGGAACGTCTCGACATTCTCCCTCGAGGCGGATCAGCCTTTCCTGTACTTCAAGCCCTGCCTGGTCGAGGGCGGGACGACGCACTGGGCGGTCGGACCCGACAAGCTCGTGATCATGACCGAGAAGGACGCGCGGGTCTCGTACCCGCACTTCTTCGACCCCGAGGTGGGGCGGTTCTCGCCGCTCGTGGAGCTCCGGTCGAACCTCCTCGACCGCGACCACAAGATCCGCGGCTATGTGCCGCCAGGGTACGACGAGAACACGCTCAGCCGCTTTCCTGTCGTCTTCATGCAGGACGGGCAGAATCTCTTCTTCCCCGACGAGGCCTTCATGGGGTCCGACTGGAAGGTCGACCAGACTGGCGACGTCTTGCGCGCCATGAACGCCGTCGAGGACGTCCTCATACTCGGGATCTACTCGGGCGACCGCATGGAGGAGTACACGAAGCCGGGCTACGAGCGCTATGCCCGCTCGCTCGTCGAGGAGGTCGTTCCTCAGCTCGAGCACCGCGGAGTCCGCGCCGAGCCGCACCGCCGCTACCGCTCGGTCTGGGGCTCCTCCCTCGGCGGTGTCGTCTCGTTCTACACGGTCTGGCAGCACCCCGACGTCTTCGGCTCCGCCGTCTGCATGTCGAGCACGTTCTCCCACAAGGACGACCTCATCGACCGCGTGTTCACGGAGCCGTTCCGGGACGTCGGCTTCTACCTCGACAGCGGCTGGCCGGGCGACAACTACGAGGTCACCGTCGGGATGGCCATGGCTCTCATCTCGCGCGGCTGGGAGTACGGCCGCAACCTGCTGCACCTGTGCTTCCCCATGGCCGGCCACAGCGAGACGGCCTGGGGGACGCGGCTGCACCTGCCCCTGCAGTTCCT
>Ga0207675_100005374_pt1 | contig 12292 bp, 11 predicted proteins | sample KBSSwiS42_FD_184305 | JGI IMG/M metagenome (GOLD analysis project Ga0207675, IMG submission 184305) | Switchgrass rhizosphere microbial communities from Kellogg Biological Station, Michigan, USA - KBS Switchgrass S4-2 (SPAdes) (version 2) | ecosystem: Host-associated > Plants > Roots >...
ATACCCAAATAAACGCCCACTCCTCCCAGTAAAAGGAAGAGTAATAAAAATATAATCCTTCTCCTGTCGTCTTTTTCAACGGGCAAGTGCTTGTCCAGCAACTTCTCCATCTGTTCCCACGCTTTTTCCTCGTAAGCAGGATGGTGATGTTCAGCAGCTTCTTTAATTTTTTTATCAAAATCGTCAGACTGCATTTTTGGCTATTTCGTTTTGTTGTTCTTTAAATAAAATTTTCTGTAGTTGCTTCCGTGCTTTGGCCAGGTTCGATTTGGAAGTACCTACGGAAATTCCTAATTGTTTTGAAATCTCTTCATGCGACAAATCGTCTATAACAAACAGGTTAAACACCGCCCGGTAACCCGGTGACAACTGCTGCACAGAGCGAATAATTTCTTCATGTGAAATACGATCTAAAGCATCTATAGTATGTGCAGGAACCTGGTATACCACCGTATCCAGGTCAGTTACCATCTGGTGTTTATGGTATTTCCTGAAATGATCTATAGCTGTATATATCATTATTTTCCGAAGCCAACCTTTAAAAGAGCTGACAACGTCTGAATATGCTGGCTGATAGTTGGGAATTTCTCTGAAGATTTTCAGGAAGCCATCATTTATTATTTCAACGGCATCATCCTGGTTACTTGCATAGCGGTCACAAATAGCCATAGCATATCCATAGAAAGAGTTATATAATTTTTTCTGGCTCTCCCTGTTATTCAGGCTGCAGGCCCTGATGTGAAATGTGAGTTCATCCGCCGATAGCAATTCTGTATTCTTTTCGCTGTTTAATCGTTCTTCCACGTTAAAAGGTTGCTCTAAAAAATTACGATTATTTTCCCGTTCATAAAGAGTGGATCCTGAATATGCTGATTTTCAATATGTAGGAAAGTCTTCTATAAAACTTTATTCTCCTGTCAGTGTGTCGTTTATCGACTGTAGCAAGCCATCCTTGAATTTGTCTTCAGTTAGTTGCCAGAACATAATTCCAAACAATTTGTTCGCGATAGCATAGCGGGTTTTCAGTGCAATTGACTTTTTATCTTCAAAGGTCACAAAGGTTTGAGCTGTCGCATTATAATAAAAGGGGGCTTTTGCTGAATCATCCCAAAAGTATACATACCCGTTAGTTTCAGTCAATGTGCTGTCAAAATACCTCGAGGGCATATAGCTTTTAAACTTACAGGGTTGAAACAATCCGTTGTTTACATTTTGCACACTATCGAATACCCGGCCATAAAATGCAGCGCCGAGCACAAGTTTATTGGATGGGATGCCTATCGATACCAGGTATTGTATGGCATTATCACCCGATTCTTTCTGGTTGGCCGAAGAATATAAAGGAGTATGATGTCCTGTTGTAACGCTGAATCCGTTTGTAAGGTCATACGTCATCAGGTTTACAAAATTCGCATATTTCATTACTTTTTTCCATTCAACAGACTGGTCGAGGAAAGCAGTAAAACCACCGGCGGCGAAACTGATCAATTTATCCTTTCCTAATTTTTTTCTTAGTTTTTTTACAAGCGCCGTAAAGTTTGTTTTGTCTTCAGGCTTAAATGTATGTCCCGGGTAACCTTCAATGGCAGGATATTCCCAATCCAGGTCAATACCATCCGCTTTGAAATAATCCAGCAATTCTTTAACGGATCTCGAAAACTCCTTTCTTCCTTTTTTGGATGAAAATACATCAGAGCAATCTTTGCAGCCACCCCAGCCCCCCAGTGAAAGCATTACTTTCAGATCTGGGTTTTTTGCTTTTTGTGATACCAGGTTTTGAATTGTCAACGTGTCGCGGGCATTATTTATATGCAGTCCATTGCCTTTCAGATGTCCGAAACTGAAAATGATGTGCGTGATTTGCCCTGTGTTGAAACTATCAATCATCGTCGGGCTACCTGCATAGTAAGCAATGACGGCCGGCTTTGCCGGTGTCGCTTGCCCATTCACATTGTGAGATAAGACAAGAATCACAAAACTTATACTTAAGAACCGGTAATGTTTCATTTTTGAGGATTCTGGTTAATAATGAAATTAATTCAGCCATTTATATTTTTCAAGTATATCAAAAACCCTGTGGCGGATATCTTCAACAGTATAAGGAGTATTACAAAGAAAAGTATAAAATATTTTTTTCTCCGGTATCCATTGATAATCTCCCCGGAAACCACCCTGCGAACCGGTATGTCCGATCAGTGTCATGTTCCTGTCGTTTATAATAAACCAGCACAGGCCGATAAATGGCTGATATTGGACCTCCTTCCAGTTTGGAAATGAATAAATAGTTCTTGCTTTATCCATCCACGTTTTTTTCAGAAATACATTTTTCTGAATGGCCTGTTCATATTTCCATAATTCATCCACACTGCTCCATATACCTCCGTTACCTGCTGCCGCGAATGTGGGTTCTTCACCATAATCTTTTTCGAAAAATTCATTCCCCTCCTTTACATATCCATGTGATACGCCGGTTTCCGGGTGAGGTCCATCCGTAATATCAGATAAGGTCATTCCTGAAGGTTTATAAATTAAGTTTTTTACATAATCCTGCCATTTCATTTTCGTCACTTTTTCTATAATCAACGCAAGTCCGTTGAATGCCGGATTCGAATACTCAAATTTTTCGCCGGGTTCAAAGTTTAATGTATCAGTTTGTTTGATTGGTGCGAAATTCTCTTCGTCTTTTGCCGTCAGGAAGAATACACTGTCTTCAATAATTTTTCTATTGTCGGGAAGGCCTGATGTATGTGTAAGAAGATGATAGATTTTTATCTTCTTGGCGATTTCCTTATTCTTAAAATCCGGGAAGTATTTATAGATATCATCATTCAATGAAAGTTTGCCTTCGTCTGCAAGATGAAGTATGGCCGAAGCAACAAATGTTTTACTGATCGATCCGACATTAAAAAGGGTTTTTGTTGTAACCGGCTTTTTCGTTTTTATATCTTCTACTCCAAATCCCTTTGCATAAATCGTTTTTCCATTTTTAGCTATTAATACCGCACCACCCGGGTCAGAAGGATTAACTAATTTTTCGAATAAGGAATCAAGGCTTTTCGTGAGTCCTGAAACATTTTGTGCGTTTGTATAAACGGAGGCAAAGAAGACCAACGGGAAACAAATTCTGATCATGAAATATTTTTAGGGAAATTATCGTATGTAAATTTAGCGATTCGGCAAATCTGCCGAAATCAAAATGATCAGCGGAAAGCGGCAGGAGTATTATCCATATACATCAGCCTTTTTGAAATTACATATATAATATACCCAATAGCGCCCCCAACGGTATTTAACAGAAGATCATCAGCATCAAATACGCCCAGGTCAAAAAGTAATTGAATCGTTTCAAAACCAAGACTGATGAGGAATACTGACAAGATTGTTTTACCGGCTTTTTGCAGCCGTGCAAATAATACAGGAAGCAAAATTCCAAGTGGTATAAAACCGATGATATTTCCTAAAATATTTTTCGCCACAAGATAGCTGTAGCGTTTGCGGATGATATAAAAATATCTTAGCGTATTAAAAGGTACAAAATTCGCTCTTTTAATTCCCCGCTTCATCATTTTTTCGCCGTCGTATTTTGCGAGATAGATTTCAAAACGATCTGCGCCTCCTTTAAACAAGATATAACGGGAGAGTACCAGCATACAAAATATAAAAAGTATCCATGCCAACGCTCGCAAAAACTTATCCTGCGGATTCTTTTTTTCAGTCATTCTGAAAATTTAAAGGCTTTAAATGGAGTCTAAAAATAAAAGAATTTAATCAGAATACTATGCGCTGGTATCTTCTGAATACCTGATACCGGCTATTTTCCGGATGCTATCCAATGTTTCGATTAGTAACATTGTATCTGTGTACGTCATTAGCGGGCTTTCAGTTAAACCTTTTTGCAGGCATTCTACTACGTGCCTCGCTTCATACTGGTATCCAAAACCAGGCTCCTTGTTCACCGCAATTACTTTTCGGGAATCAACTCTGCCCGGATAAAATTCAATAGTTGAAGAAGGTTCATAAAAACGCGTTGTCAGTTTTATCCTTCCGGTATTGCCAGCTATATCAGCTTCTGTGGCCAGGTCGCTGGCAAAGGAAGAAAATAATTGCGCAAGGGCGCCATTTTTATATTTAAACAAAACAGAACATTGTTCATCAACACCAGTAGATGCGGGAGTCATTGATGCTTCAATTGAATCCGGTCTTCCTAAAAAAGATAAAGCGATAAAAACATTATAAATACCGATATCCATTATTGTCCCACCGCCTAATGCCGGATCAAATAAACGTTGCGGAACAGGCGGTGCAGGACGAAATCCAAAGTTTACCAATACACTTTTTATTGTGCCGATGTCGCCGCTGCGTACCATTTCCATTGTTTTATTGTAATGCGGCATAAACCTGGTCCATAATGCTTCCATCAGAAAAACCTTTTTTTCTTTGGCAAGATTGATCATAGCCTTCGCCTGTGAACTGTTCATAGCAAAAGGCTTTTCGCAAAGCACGGCTTTATCATTATTAATGCATAACAATGTATTTTCGTAATGAAGATTATGCGGAGTAGCGATATAAATGACGTCTACTTCCATATTTCTCACCAATGCATCATAACTGTCGTGTTTATATTTCACAGGAAATTCTGCTGCAAATGCGTTAGCGGCTTCTATACTTCGTGAACCGATCGCAATCAAGTCACAGTCTTTCACATATTTTAAGTCGGAGGCAAACTTGCGGGCTATGCGGCCGCTGCCTAATATACCCCAGTGTATCATGTAAAAAATTTAGGTTCTAAAGATATCAAGTTTGCAATTGGCAATTGCAGTTTCTGCTCTTTGTGATTTATATTTTGACTAAAGATTTTAAATCAACTCCGCAACGGTTTTCTGAATCGTCTCTGCAATTTTTCCGGTCGGCACATCATTAGAGTCGCCGCCAAACGGATCTTCAATTTCTTCCGCAATTAATTCAAGGCTGGCCATTACATAAAAAACAAAAGCGACAACGGGAATGACATAGTACCCGAGACTGAATACATGGCCAAACGGCAATGTCATTATATAAAAAAAGATAAACTTCTTTATAAATACACTGTAGGAAAAAGGGATAGGCGTGTTTTTTATACGTTCGCAGCCTCCGCATATATCAGTAAATGATTGCAGTTCTGCATTCAAAACAATTAATTGTTCACCGCTTATCTTTCCATCTCTGTATAATTTATGAATATGGGTAAACATAAGCCTGGCAACCTGGTTGGGAATATGCTTTTCTGTATCAATCTGTTTGAGAATATGCGTGTGCTTTGCTTCGTCAAACAGCTCTGTTCTTGTTTGCTCAGAGCGCAGGTGATCACGAAGCGCGAACGCATAAGCCGGTATGCTTTTACGAAAAAAAGAACGGTTCTCTTCATCATTCTCCATTAACATTACCGATAGCTTCATGGCGAGATTGCGGCTATTGTTTACCAGGCTACCCCATAATTTCCGGCCTTCCCACCAGCGATCATAAGCTGTGTTTGTACGAAACACCAGTAGCATAGAGATAGCAAAACCCAGCAGGTTATGCATCAGGGGTATATTCCTTACATGGCTGTCATCTGATAATTTGAAATATTCGATTTCAAGAAAAGCAATAACACCCGAATAAATGCAGATACCAACGATCAGGGGTAATAATGTACGGAATGTATCGGCTTTATGAAAACGAAAAATAAAAGTGAACCAGTCCTTCGGGTTATAATTAATCATAATGCGGGTTGTGCGGCAAATTTAGAGCGAAAGAGAATAGAGAAGCGTTGAATAGCCCGGACAGGTTGGGTAGGCACTCTACAAAATAAAAATGGGGTCAGAATGGAAATTCAACCCCGCTTTTAAAATCCAATATCCTATGAAAAACCATTACAATAATAACATGGAGATTTGATAAAAAAAATACCACGAACCGGGTATTTTTTAAAAAGCGACAAATAATTGTTTAAGTGGTTGTTTATGAGCCGGGTGCAGAGAGTATTTTTTAAAAACTTATTCTTACACTACCTGGAAGCCAAAAGCGTAAGGGTCGTCGTCCGGGTCAATTGAGATCGTATTGTATCCATATATCTTTGCCCAGCCTTCAATGCCCGGCCGGATGGCCGGTTTACCGTTCACGGTAGTTTCCTCTTCAATCGTGCCGGTAAATTTTGAACCTATTATACTTTCATGAACGAACAAATCGCCCTTTTTCAATTTGCCTTTCGTGTACCATTGGGCCATTCTCGCTGACGTACCAGTCCCGCAGGGCGAACGATCAATCGCTTTATCGCCATAAAATACTGCGTTACGGGCAGTAGATGTTTTATCCAGAACAGCACCTGTCCAGAGAATATGAGAGCACCCATTAATGGTCGGGTTTTCAGGATGAATAAACTCATATTTTTCGTTTATCCGTTTACGTAATTCCCTTGCCCAGCCAATTAATTTATCGGCCGGGTAATGTTCCAGCCCTTTAAAATTCTTTTGTACATCCACAATTGCATAAAAATTTCCGCCATAGGAAACATCAATAACCAACTCTCCCAATTCGGGACATTCTGCTGTCAGCTCAGTTGCAGCGAGAAAAGCAGGCACGTTCGTTAGCTTAACCGATTTTACTTTTTTACCTTCCTGCCTGTATTCAATCATGACTAAGCCCGCCGGCGCTTCCATGCGGACGACGCCCGGTATTTTTGGTGCAATTAATCCTTCTTCTATTGCAATGGTAATTGTGCCAATGGTACCATGACCACACATCGGCAGACAACCACTTGTCTCAATAAATAAAACGGCTACATCATTCTGCGGATCATGCGGCGGATATAAAATGCTTCCGCTCATCATATCATGTCCGCGTGGTTCAAACATCAGGCCTTTTCGTATCCAGTCGTATTCTTTTAAAAAGTGCTGGCGTTTTTCACTCATATTGCTGCCCTGTAATACAGGTCCGCCCCCGGCAACAAGCCGCACAGGATTGCCGCAGGTATGCGCATCCACACAAAAGAAATTTTTCTTACTCAATGCTGAAATTGTTCTTTAATTAAGCACGCAAGTTAACTTTCCTGCAATACAGGTATAGCAGGCCTTGTAGCGATTCCCTGGTTAATAATTTTCAGAATATTTTCTCTTTCCGCGCCGGCAAGCATTAAACGGGGTGCACGGACATACTCGCTGCCGAGACCGGTTTTCGCTTCCGCCAGTTTAATATATTGAACCAGTTTTGAATGAAGATCCAATTCGAGCAGCGGCAGAAACCAGCGGTGTATTTTTAATGCTTCTTCAATTTGCCCTGCTTTCACAAGGCGATAAATAGCCACTGTTTCTTCCGGGAAAGCACACACCAAACCGCCAACCCATCCTTCTGCACCCATCAGCATTTCTTCCATTGCTATAGTATCAATGCCGCACAATACTTTCAGCCGGTTGCCAAACCTGCTTTTTAATCGTGTAACATTCGATACATCTCTTGTTGATTCTTTCACAGCCTGCACGTTACTGCATTCCAGTATTTCTTCAAACATATCCAGGGTTACTTCCGTTTTATAATCAACGGGATTATTATAGATCATTATTGGCAGGGAAGTAGTGTTGGCAACTGTTTTAAAAAAAGCAACTGTTTCCCTGTGATCAGTCTTATAACGCATAGGTGGGAGCATCATTAATCCTTTGGCTCCCCATTTTTGTGCATATTCAGCTTGCTGTATCGCTTCTTTAGTAGACCCTTCAGCTATATTTAGTACAACAGGTATGTGATTATTTGATTGCTCAACGGCAAACTTTACCAACGTTTCTTTTTCATCTGTCGTTAACACACTGGCTTCACCTAATGTTCCTCCCAATATTATTCCTTCTACACCGGCGTCAATCTGTGTTTGCAGGTTTTTGGCAAACAGGGGTAAATCCAACTCATCTTTTTCAGTGAATTTAGTAGTCAATGCAGGATAAACTCCCTTCCATTTTAAGCTCATAGAATTTTTTTATAAAAGTATTTTGAAATTGGTGTATAAAGGGTGCTGTAATTTGCTGGTTTTATGCAAAAATTACCCACGAATTATTTTTTTTGAAACAAATGGGATAATATTGGCTAAATAAACCGGTCCTGAATTTAAAAACTGCAGATTTGCGGTTTATTTGAGAGGAGATAATTGACTTATGAAAGAAAAAGCTTTTCTATTTGACCTGAACGGAACCATGATTGATGATATGGACTATCACATTAAAGCATGGCACAGGATATTTAATGAATTAGGCGCAGCGAAATCTTTTGCAGAAACGAGGCTTGAATGTTATGGTAAGAATCATGAAATACTGGAACGCGTATTTCCGGGAAGATTTAGTGAAGAAGAGAAAGATAAAATGAGCATCGAGAAAGAAAGGCAATATCAATCAGAATATGCATCGGAAATGAAATTAATTCAGGGACTTTCTGATTTCCTGGAAACTGCTTACAAAAAAGGATATAAAATGGCTATTGGTTCCGCCGCCATTATGTACAATATAGATTTTGTAATGGAAGGTTTGAATATCAGGCACTATTTTGATAGCATTGTAAGCGCAGATGATGTGAGAATAAGCAAGCCTGATCCGGAGACATACCTGCAATGCGCTTCTCAATTAAATATGGCGCCGGCAGATTGTATTGTATTCGAAGATTCTCCGAAAGGGGTGGAAGCGGCCAAACGCGCAGGTATGCAGGCCATCGTGTTAACTACGATGCATAGTGCAGATGAGTTCCGTGGGTATGATAATGTTTTATTTTGTACAGATAACTACCTGGATCCCCGTATTTCAGCCCTTCTTAAAGAAGAAAGAATGGCGTTGATTAAATAAATGTAACAAATACACTTATTTAAATTTTTCCCTTATTTTCGGTACTCGGATTGTTTGTATACTGAAAAATATGACTGCTGACTCATTTGTAATAGGGGTGGACTATGGAACCGATTCTGTCCGTTCTGTAATAGTTGAAACTTCAAACGGGTATGAAATAAGCTCGTCCGTTTTTTATTATCCCCGTTGGAGAGATGGTATGTTTTGTATCCCCTCTGCTAATCAATTCCGGCAACATCCACTGGATTATATTGAAGGATTGGAGTCGACTATCAGAGACTGCCTTCAAAAAGCTGGTCCGGAAGTTGCAAAAAATGTAAAAGGTATTTCCATAGATACAACCGGCTCTACCCCTATAGCCGTAGACAAAACAGGGACGCCCCTTTCGCTCCTTCCCGGCTTTGAAAATAACCCACATGCGATGTTTGTATTGTGGAAAGACCATACCGCTACTAAAGAAGCGGCGGAAATAAATGCGCATGCTGAAAAGTTTGATACTAACTACCTTCAATTTGTCGGTGGCATTTATTCTTCAGAATGGTTTTGGGCAAAGCTGCTTCATACTTTACGGTCAGACGAGACCGTTGGAAAGGCCTGTTATTCATGGGTGGAACATTGCGACTGGATTCCTTTTTTATTGACCGGTGGAAATGATGTGCACCAGATGAAAAGAGGAGTTTGCTCAGCCGGGCATAAAGCGTTATGGGCAATTGAATTTAATGGGTTGCCTCCCAATGATTTTTTTACTTCATGGGACAGCTTGCTGGATGGCTTTACAAACAGATTATTTACCCGAACATACACTGCTGATAAAGCAGCAGGTAATTTATGCCCTGAATGGGCTGAAAGACTTGGCCTGTCAACAGAAGTGATAATAGGTGTTGGCGCCTTTGATGCACATATGGGAGCAGTAGGTGGACAAATAGAACCGTACCATCTGAGTAAAGTGATGGGTACTTCCACCTGCGATATGCTGGTAGCCCCGATAGATGAGGTGAAAGATAAATTAGTAAAGGGTATTTGCGGGCAGGTACCCGGTTCAATCATTCCCGGAACGATGGGTATGGAAGCCGGCCAAAGTGCATTCGGCGATGTATATGCGTGGTATAGGAAAATATTGTCCTGGCCATTGGAAAACCTGTTAAAGTCAAGCACGGTAATAGATGCTGCTACAGCCGATTTATTAAATAGAGAAATAAACGATAAACTCATTGCAGAACTTTCCGGAGAAGCTGCAAAAATTCCATTGGGCGAAAGCGATGAACTGGCGATAGACTGGTTGAATGGCAGGAGAACGCCGGACGCAAACCAGCTATTAAAAGCAACGATAAGTGGATTGAACCTGGCCACTGATGCCCCAAGAATATTTAAAACCCTGGTTGAAGCGACATGCTTTGGCGCGAAAGCAATAGTTGAACGCTTTAATGATGAAGATGTGCCTGTCAAAGGATTGATCGGTTTGGGTGGCGTAGCGAAAAAATCTCCGTATATTATGCAGACAATGGCGGATGTAATGGGAATGCCCATACGCATTCATAAATCGGAGCAGACATGTGCTATGGGAGCAGCTATGTTTGCCGCTACAGCAGCCGGTGTTTATGATAAAGTTGAAGATGCAATGGCTGCAATGGGCCAGGGGTTTGATGCAATATACAAACCTGTTAAAGCTAATACACGTTTATATAAAGCGAGATATAAAAAGTATAAGAAACTCGGTAGGTTTATCGAAAAAATAAATAACGGATAATTGATAATGAGTGATGGAAAACAAACCATCATTCACCGATGAAGCCATACGATGAAATATCAACATATACAGCAAGCAGCTTACGAAGCAAACATGCAGCTACCAAAGTTAGGATTGGTGTTATTTACATTCGGCAATGTCAGCGCTGTGGATAGAAGCCTCGGTGTATTTGCAATAAAACCAAGCGGTGTTCCCTATGACGAACTAACTCCCGGTAAAATGGTAATAGCAGATTTTGATGCAAACGTTATTGAAGGAAAACTGCGCCCATCTTCTGATACAAAGACTCATGCATTATTGTATAAACATTGGGAAAACATAGGAGGCATATCGCACACACATTCCACGTATGCAACAGCGTGGGCACAGGCGCAACGGGATATTCCCATCTTTGGAACTACTCATGCGGATCACAATACAGTCGATATACCTTGTGCGGCGCCAATGACCGATGAAATGATACATGGTAACTATGAACATGAAACCGGCTGGCAGATCATTAATTGCTTTATGGAAAAAGGATTGAGTTATGAAGAAGTGGAAATGATCCTTGTTGGTAATCATGCCCCATTTACCTGGGGAAAGACTGCGGATAAAGCCGTTTATAACAGCGCAGTTCTTGAATCTATTGCACATATGGCTTATTTAACAGAAACAATTAACAGCAATGCGGCACGATTAAAAGATGCGTTAATTAAAAAACATTATGAAAGGAAGCATGGGCCGGATAGTTATTATGGGCAGCAGTCGTGAGCAATGAGCTGGTGGTAGATAGTATTATTGTTTGATGGTTGAATTGTTTGATGGTTAGGTGCTGCCGGTTGAACGTTAACAATCAAACAATGGAACAATACAGAATTAAGAAAAGAGTATTATAAAAGGAAACATAAATAATGACAGATTTAAAATCATTAGAAGTTTGGTTTGTAACAGGCAGCCAGCATTTGTATGGTGATGAAACACTGAAAAAGGTAGCCGCGCATTCAAAAGAAATAGCCGCGTATTTAAACGATGCGGCATCTACTCCTGTCCGGGTAGTTTTTAAGCCCACTGTAAAAACAGCCGAAGAAATTTATGCTGTATGCCAGGAAGCGAATATTGCTAAAAGCTGCGTCGGCATCATTGCGTGGATGCATACATTTTCCCCGGCAAAAATGTGGATCGGGGGTTTAAAGATTTTACAAAAACCGCTATTACACCTGCATACACAATACAACCGTGATATTCCGTGGAATGAGATTGACATGGATTTTATGAACCTCAACCAAAGTGCGCATGGCGACAGGGAATTTGGTTTTATCATGAGCCGCATGCGGTTGAACCGGAAAGTTGTTGTTGGCCACTGGCAGCATCCGAATGTATTGGAGCACATTAATGTCTGGACAAGGGCAGCGGCTGGCTGGCACGATTGGCAGGGAGCTAAGTTTGTACGCATTGGTGATAATATGCGCAATGTAGCTGTAACGGAAGGCGATAAAGTGGAAGCGGAAATGAAATTCGGATATTCAGTAAATACGTATGGTGTTGGTGATCTGGTAAAAGTAATCAACGAGGTAACCGATGGTGATATTAATAGTTTGGTAAAAGAATACGGCGATACATATACATTGGCACCTTCATTACTGAAAGGTGGCGAACAACATTCTTCTCTGCGTGAAGCGGCAAAAATAGAAATTGGTATGCGCCGTTTCCTGCAGGCCGGTAATTATAA
>Ga0207675_100005376_pt1 | contig 12289 bp, 10 predicted proteins | sample KBSSwiS42_FD_184305 | JGI IMG/M metagenome (GOLD analysis project Ga0207675, IMG submission 184305) | Switchgrass rhizosphere microbial communities from Kellogg Biological Station, Michigan, USA - KBS Switchgrass S4-2 (SPAdes) (version 2) | ecosystem: Host-associated > Plants > Roots >...
GAGTCCTTGCGCGCGCCCGCCGAACCGCCCGGCGAGCGGCCCGATCTCTTGGTCGTGATCGCGTACGGATTGCTGCTCCCGCGCCGCTGGCTCGCCTGGCCTCGGTTGGGCTGCATCAATCTGCACGCATCGCTGCTGCCGCGGTGGCGCGGCGCCGCGCCGATCCAGCGCGCGGTGCTCGCCGGTGACGCAGAAACCGGAATCAGCGTCATGCAGATGAACGAGGGTCTCGATACGGGACCCGTGCACTCCACGCGTTCGACGCCCATCGGGGCGCGCGAAACCGCCGGCGCGCTCCACGACCGGCTCGGGGTGCTCGCGGCCGAGGCGTTGCTCGACGCGTTGCCGCGCGTGCTGGGCGGCACGTCGACGCCGGTTCCGCAGCGCGACGCGCTCGCGACGCTCGCTCCGAAGATCACGAAGAGCGAAGCCCGGCTCGACTGGCGAGAGCCCGCGCAAGCTCTCGAGCGGCGTGTGCGCGCATTCGACCCCTGGCCGGTCGCAGAGGTGCATCTTCGCGACGGCCGGCGTCTGCGCGTGTTCGAGGCTGCGGTCGTCGCCGCCGAGCGGGCCGCGCCGGCAGGCTCGATCGTCGCGGCGGGGCGAGCAGGCATCGACGTTGCAACGGGCGACGGCGTGCTTCGCTTGCTCAAAATCCAACCGCCGTCGGGTCGCGTGATGGACGCCGAGGCGTATCTCGCTGCGCATTCGCTATCGGGAGCGGAGTTTGTCGCCTGACACGCCCGCGGGCGCCGAGGTGCGCGCCGAAGCGGCCCGGCTAGTCGCACGAGTCATCGACGAGCGCGTCGCCGCCGACGATCTGCTGCCCGCGCCGGGAATTGCAGCTCGCGATCAGCCTCTCCTCGCGGCGCTCGTGCTCGGCAGCCTGCGGTGGCATCACCGGCTCGAATGGCAGGCCCAGCGGTTGCTCGCGCGGCCGCTCGCGCGCGGACAAACCGCGCTCGGCGCGCTGCTGCGCGTCGGCCTGCTGCAATTGCAGGAGCTGCGCATACCACCGCACGCGGCGGTGTCGGCGACCGTCGACGCCGCCGAGCTTCTCGGCGCGCGAAACGCCGGCGGTCTCGTCAACGCCGTGCTGCGCCGTTTCCAGCGCGAGCGCGAGCAGCTCGACCGGGCGGCGCTCGACGTGCCCGAGGCGCGGTTCGCGCATCCGCGCTGGCTGATCGAGGCGCTGAGCGCCGATCACCCGGACACGTGGCAGGCGATCCTCGCGGCGAACAACGCCGCGCCGCCGTTCTGGCTGCGCGTGAACTTGGCGCGCACGACGCGCGCGGAGTATCTCGAAAAGCTCGCGGCTGCCGGGCTCGCCGCAACTGCGGCGTCGGACGTCGACTCCGCCGTGCTCGTTTCGCAGCCGGTCGGCGTCGCGTCGCTGCCGGGGTTCGGCGCCGGCGAGGTCTCCGTGCAGGACGTCTCGGCGCAGCGTGCCGCGCCGCTTTTATCGCTTTCGGAGGGGCAGCGCGTGCTCGATGCCTGCGCCGCGCCCGGAGGCAAGACCGGGCACATTCTCGAGGTGATCGGCGGCCGCGGCGACGTGTGGGCCGTCGATCGCGATGCCGAGCGTATCGGGCGCGTTCGCGAGAATCTCGATCGGCTCGGGCTCGAGGCGAAGCTCGTCACCGGCGACGCGGCGGCGCCCGACGGTTGGTGGGACGGCCGGCCGTTCGACCGGATCCTCATCGACGCGCCGTGCAGCGCCACAGGCGTCATTCGCCGTCACCCCGACATCAAAGTCCTTCGGCGACCAGTTGACGTCGACCGCGCCGTCCTACTGCAAGCGCGCTTGTTGCGCGCGCTCTGGCCTCTGCTCAAGCCGGGCGGCCGCCTCCTCTATGCGACCTGCTCGGTCTTGAGGCGCGAGAACGCTGCCCAGATCGAGGCTTTTCGCGCCCAAGAGCCGGCAATCGAGCCCGTCGAAGGTGTGGCGTCGCTACAACTCAAACCCGAGGAGGCGGGCGGGGATGGCTTCTATTATGCTGGGTTACGGAAGCCGGATTTGTTGCGTACGCCCAGTGGACCGCCTTCACCACCATAGCTCACTCGGGACGGCCCCCGCGCCGATGCGCGTGCGGGCCCGCTTCCTGCTGCTCGCCTTTTTGGGGCTCGGCGGCGGCGTTGCACTGGCCCAACCGCTCGTTCAACCGCCCCCGCCGCAGCCGGTCGCCGTCGAGCAGGAGAACGACGACGGGTTCTTCGAGGTCCGCTCCGCGATCGCAGAGCTGCGAGACGGCGTCTACTACCTGAACGCCGTCATCGCCTACCGGTTGTCGACGGACGCCGTCGACGCCCTGCACTCGGGCGTACCGCTGGGGCTCAGGCTCGACGTCGAGATCATCCATCCGCGGCGCTGGTGGTTCGACGACGACAGCGTCGCGCTGCGGCAGTCGTACGAGCTCGAGTATCACGCGCTCAGCGAGCGTTACATCGTGGTGAATATCAACAGCGGCGATCAGGCTTCGTTCGCGTCGTTGTCGGCGGCGCTCGAGCACATCGGCCGCGTACAGCGGCTGCCGCTGATCGACAGCGCCGTGCTTGCAGACGACCGAGGGTACTACGTGCGGATGCGCGCCTCGCTCGACCAGGAGCAGTTCCCGGGGCCACTGCGATTGCTCGCCTTCTGGCGGCGCGATTGGTCGATCGCGAGCGAGTGGTATCGATGGCCGTTGCGAAGCGAATAAGAAGCGCGCTACTCACGCTGCTCGCCGTTCTGGGGATCCTCCTCTGGCTGATCGCGCTGCTCTCGTTCACGCGGGTGACCGAGAACACGGACGACTTCGCGCAGCCGCAGCGCCTAAACTGGATCCTCGCGATCAACACGGTCGGCATCGCGGTGCTGCTGTCCTTGATCGTGACGAACCTCTGGCAGCTCGTGCGCGATCATCGGCGCCACGTGCCGGGCTCGCGGTTGCGGGCGCGCATGATCTCGGTGCTCGTGATGGTTGCGATCACGCCGCTCGTCGGCGTCTATATTTTCTCCGTCGAGTTCATCAACCGCGGCATCGACAACTGGCTCAACGTCGACGTCGAGCGAGGCATGGGCGACGCGCTCGACCTCGCGAAGGCGGCGCTCGACGTCCAGACGCGGCAGCGGCTCGAGGAAGTGCAGCAATTCGCGCGCCAGCTCGGCGATACACAAGATCCGGAGCTCGCTCCCACGTTGAGCTCGCTGCGCGGGAGTAGCGATGCGCTAGGGGTCACCGTCTACGAAAACAACCGAATCCTCGGGAGCTCTTCGGCCGGTATCGACATCGACGCGCCGCTGTACCCGACCGACGAGGTCTTGCGGCAGCTGCGGCAGAACGGCCAGTACGTCAGCGCCGAGCCGCAGGGAGACGGCGAGTATCGAATTCTCGCCTACGCCGCGATCCGATCGTCTACGACGAACGATGACCGCGGGTTCGTGCAAGCGACCTTCCCGGTGGATCAGCGGCTCAGCGCGCTCTTCAACGCGGTGCAAGGCGCCTACGATCAGGTCGGGCGTCTGAATTTCTTCCGCTCGGCGCTGAAGACGACCTTCACGCTGACGTTGAGCCTCGTGCTGCTGATCTCGCTGCTCGCGTCCGTCTACGGCGCATTCTATTTCTCGCGGCGCCTCGTCACGCCGATTCAGCTGCTGATGCAGGGCACGCGCGCCGTGGCGCGCGGCGACTTCGCGACGCGCGTCCCGACTCCGGCGCGCGACGAGATCGGCTTCCTCGTGCACTCGTTCAACGACATGACGCAGCGCCTCGCGCGCGCGAGTGAGGACGCGCTGCAGAGCCAGCAGCAGGTCGAGCGCGAGCGGCGCAAGCTCGAGGTGATCCTGGCGCGCCTATCGACGGGCGTCGTCTCGCTCGAGCCCGATCTTCGGATCAGGACGGCCAATCATGCGGCCAGCTCGATTCTCGGCGTGAATCTCGAGACCCACGTCGGGGAGTCGATCGTCAAGCTTGCAGAGAAGGAGCCGTTGCTCGGACAGTTCGTCGGCGTGGCGAGCGCTCGTCTCACGAGCGGCGAGCGCGAGTGGCGCGAGCAAATCATGCTGCGCGCCGAGGGCGGCCGCCGCGTGCTGATGTGCGCGTGCACGGAGCTGCCCGGCGACACCGACAGCCCGAACGGCTACGCGATCGTGTTCGACGACATCACTGCGCTACTGCAGGCGCAGCGCGACGCCGCATGGGGCGAGGTGGCGCGCCGGCTCGCGCACGAGATCAAGAACCCGTTGACGCCGATTCAGCTCTCGGCCGAACGGCTACGCCGCAAGTACCTGAAGGGCGACGGCGGCGAGGACGAGCTGCTCGATAGGGCGACGCACACGATCATCCAGCAAGTCGAAGCGATGAAGCAGATGGTGAACGCGTTCAGCGAGTACGCGCGCTCGCCGCGCATGGAAGTCACGCGCTTCGACGTCAACGCCCTGATCCGGGAGTTGTGCGACCTGTACGCGCATCAAGAGAAGCCGCTGGCGATCAAGCTCGCGCTCTCCGGCGAGCTCCCGCCGATCGAGGCCGACGCCGGCCGCTTGCGCCAGGTGCTGCACAATCTGCTGCGCAACGCGCTCGAAGCGATGGAGCATCAAGACGAGGCAAGTGTCGACATTTCGACGCGGCGGGTCGCCATCGGCGATGCCGATTTCGTCGAGATCAAGGTTGCGGACAACGGGCCGGGCTTTCTGCGCGACATCGTGCACCAGGCGTTCGAGCCGTACGTCACGAGCAAGCCGAAGGGAACGGGGCTAGGGTTGGCGATCGTCAAGAAGCTCGTCGAGGAGCACGGCGGAGAGATCAGAGCGCGCAACCGCGAGCAGGGCGGAGCCGAGATCAGTATACTCATTCCAATGTCAGTCGACGCGAGCGGTCAGTCGCTCAATCGGCGTCACGATCACAGGAGAGAACGCGCATGAGTGCGCGAATTCTGGTTGTCGACGACGAAGCCAACATTCGGGCGCTCATCGACGAGATCCTGAGCGAAGAGGGCTACGACGTCACGACGGCTGCGGACGCGAAGGAAGCGCGCAGCGCCCGTAAGCGACAGGACTTCGATCTCGTCCTGCTCGATATCTGGATGCCGGATACGGACGGAATCTCGCTGCTGCGTGAGTGGTCGGAAGGCGGAGCGGCCGGAACCGTCGTCATGATGTCGGGCCACGGCACCGTGGACACGGCCGTCGAAGCCACGCGTCTCGGCGCCGTCGATTTCGTCGAGAAACCGGTCTCGCTCGCGAAGCTGTTGCGTACCGTCGAGCGCGCGCTCGCCGTTCGGCGTACCAAAGGTGAGCGGCGCGGCGCGGCCGTTCACAATGCGATTCCCGCGGGCAAGAGTCAGCCGATGCGCGGGCTTCGCGAGCAGCTCGCGCGCGTCGCGCAGCACAATGCCCATACGTTGTTCACGGGCGAGCCCGGCAGCGGCCGCGAGCTGTTCGCGCGCTTCCTCGCGAGCCAGGGCGCGCAAGCGCGTGGTCCGTTCGTCGCCGTCATGGGCGGCGATCTCACGGACGAGAACGCGCAGCGCGAGCTGCTCGGCGACGGCACGGAGCCCGGAGCGTTCGAGCGTGCCGACGGCGGCATCCTGTTCATCCAGGAGCTCGGCGAGGTCGGCGCCCAGGCGCAGCGCATCCTCTTGAGCGCGCTCGAGCAGGGGAGCTATCGCGTGCCGGGGCAGGCGGCCGACCGCCTATTCACCGCGCGGATTCTCAGCAGCGCGTTCCAAGGTTTCGAGCGCAGCGACACGCTGCGTCCCGAGCTGCTTTCCCACTTGAGCGTCGTCGTGATCCGCGTGCCGCCGTTACGCGAGTACCCCGAGGACGTGCCCGAGCTGCTGCGCCATCACGTCGACTTGCTCGTCGATGCGGAGGGACTTCCGTTCCGGCGCTTCAGCGTCGCGGCGCAGAACCGGCTGCGCAACTACCCGTGGCCGCGCAACGTGCGCGAGCTGCGCAACATGGTGAAGCGCCTGTTGATCTTGGGCGGCCCCGAGGAGATTTCGCTCTCGGAGGTCGAAGCGCAGCTCGCGACGGACACGGCGGACCGCGAGCCGCTCGTCAAGCAAGATCTGCTCGCGATGCCGCTGCGCGAAGCACGCGAGCACTTCGAGCGCGCTTATCTGCAGCAGCAACTCCTGCTGTGCGGCGGGAAAGTCGGGCAGCTCGCCAAGCGCGTCGGCATGGAACGCACGCATCTGTATCGCAAGCTGCGTTCTCTGGGCGTCGATTTTCGTCAGTCGTTGACCGACGACTGAGCCCAAGTTACTTCGGGACCTGCATCAGCAGCGGGTCGTAGCCCGCGGCACGCAGCTGGCGTTGCGTGCGTTTGACCGCGTCGAGATCGGAGATCGGCCCGATGCGCACACGGTTGAAGACATTCCCGTCGAGCGTCGCGCGCTGCACGTGCGATTCGAAGCCGAGTAGCGCGAGACTGGCCTGCGTACGATCGGCGTCGGCCGCCGCGCCGTACGAGCCCACCTGCAGCAAGTAGCTGCCGGGCGTCTCCGCGGGGCGAGGTCGCGGATTCGCCGTCGTTGCCGTCGCCGTGGCGGGAGCGTCGTCGCCGACCAGGACCTCGTACTGCGGCAAGATATCGTAGAAGGCGAAGCGGTTATTCTCGGATTGCGCCTTGCGCTCCGCAGATGCGGTCGTGACGCGCGGGGTCGGCCGCGAGGCGGGCCGCTCGGCCGCCGCAACCGTCGGCGCCGGCTCGCCGGACCGCGTGCCGGATGGCGCGCGCAGATAGACGCCGACCGCGATGATCAGACCCAAACCCAATCCGAACAGCATCCAGACCCAGCCGGGCGCGGATTCCTTCTCGCGAGAATTGCGGTTGCGTCGTGCCACCAGTGGGCGCTCATTCTAACCGACCGCTCGGCGAAGTGTCGGCCCGCGTTAGATCTCGAGCGGATCGATGTCGATGCTCCAGCGCGCGCGACGCGCGGCGGCCGAACCGCGCACGGCGAGCAACGTGCGGTCGACGAGCCGATGCAGCGGCGCGCGCTCCGCGCTGCGGAACAAGAGTTGCGCGCGGTACTTCCCGCTCTTGCGCTCCATCGCGAGCGGCGCGGGGCCGAGCACCGCGACCTTGCTCCGCTCTGCCTCGGCCGCGAGCCGCACCTGCTCGAGGAACGCGAACGCGCTGTCTCGGCGTGAGGCCTCGGCCTGCCACAACGCAAGGTGCGCGAACGGCGGCCAGGCCGCGTCGCGGCGCTCGGCCAGCGCGAGCGTCGCGAACGCCGTGTAGTCGCCGTCGACGAGGCAGGTCAAGAGCGGATGATCCTTGTGGTGAGTCTGGATGACGACCTCGCCGGGCAGCTCGGCGCGGCCCGCGCGACCCGCGACCTGAAGGAGCGTCTGCGCGAGACGCTCGTGGCTGCGTGGGTCGGTGCCGAACAACCCCTGGTCGGCGTTCAGCACGCCGACCAACGTGACACGCGGGAAGTCGTGGCCTTTCGTCAGCATCTGGGTTCCGATCAGGATGTCGACGTTGCCCGTTTCGACGTCGGTGAGCACCGCGTCGAGCGCGCCTTTTCGGCTCGTGCTGTCGCGATCGAGCCGTGCGATGCGTGCGGCGGGAAACAGCATGCCGAGCTCTTCGCCCACGCGCTGCGTGCCGGCCCCGACGGCGATCCGCTCGGCGCCGCAGGTGCCGCACGCCCAATCGAGCGCGCGCTCGGCGCCGCAGTGGTGGCAGCGCACGACGCCGGATCGGGCGTGGACGGTCATTCGCGCGTCGCAGCGGCGGCACTGCTCGGTCGACTTGCAGCTCGGACAGAACAGCGCGGGCGCAAAGCCGCGACGGTTCAGGAACAGAAGTACCTGGCGGCCGGCCGCGAGATGCTGGCCGATCGCGGCGACGAGCGGAGTCGACAGCGCTTGACGGCTCGCGTGCAGGTTCAAGTCGACGACGCGCACGCGCGGCGTGCCGGCGCTGCCTATGCGGCGCGGCAGCGTGAGCTTTCGATAGCGGCCTTGCAGCGCGTTGTTGAACGTCTCGAGCGACGGTGTCGCCGAGCCGAGCACGATGGGCACGTCGAGCCGCTGCGCGCGCACGACGGCGAGGTCGCGCGCGGAGTAGCGGAAGCCCGTTTGCTGCTTGTACGAGGGGTCGTGCTCCTCGTCGACGACGATGAGCCCGGCCGACGGCAGCGGCGCGAACACGGCCGAGCGGGTGCCGACGACGAGCCGCGCGTCGCCGCGATAGGCGCGCCGCCAGGCGTCGAACCGCTGCCGCTCCGTGACCCCCGAATGCAGCACCGCCAGCTCTTCGCCGAAGCGCTCACGCAGGCGCCGCACGAGCTGCGGCGTCAAGCCGATCTCGGGTACGAGCAACAGCGTTTGCCGGCCCGCGGCGAGCTGCGCCGCAATGAGCCGCAGATAGACTTCGGTCTTGCCGCTGCCGGTCACGCCGTGCAGCAGGTAAGCCCGGAATCCGTTCGCCGCGCCCTGCGTCGCGGCGAAGTCGTCGAGCGCCGCGCGTTGGTCGCGCGTGAGCTCGGGCTCGCGGCCCGGTGCGTCGCGCGTCGCGTGGCTGGCCGGCGGTGGTGGCGGCGCCCGCTCGATCCATGTTCTCGCCTCGAGGCGCGCGAGCGCCGGCGCCGCGACGTCCTGCGCATCGAGCTCGCTCGCCGTCAGCGCCCCTTCCCGCAGCGCGAGCAGCGCGCGCGCTTGCTGTCGCGCCGAGCGCGACAACCGAGCCACGTCGACGGCGCGGCCGATCTCCGTGAGCCGCCAGCTCGGCTCGGGCGGCTCGTCGATCGCGCGGCCCTCGCGCAGCAATCCCGGCAGCGCATGGCTCAGCACGGCGCCGACGGGATGGTGGTAGTACTCGGCCGCCCAGCGCAGCGAAGCCATCAGCTCGGGCCCGAGCGCCGGCGTCGCGTCGAGCACGGTGCCGATCGCCTTCAAGCGCGCGGGCGCGACGTCGGTCGAGGCCGGGTGCTCGACGACCAGGCCGATGCGCTCGCCGCGCCCGAACGGCACGCGAACTCGGCTGCCGACGGGCGGCAACGCGTCGGCGCCGGCAACGAGGTAATCGAAGGCGTCGGCCAGCGGCACCGGCACCGCGACCCTGACCAGCTTCAAGGGTGAACCCATGGGGCCGCGATTATGTGAATAGAAACCTTCACGAGGTCAACGACTTAAGCGGGCCGGACCGCTGTCAACCGCGCGCCGCGGCCGGCCGTTATGGCCTGCATCGACCGGCGGAAAGGCGCTGGATTGCATTGCGGACTTACGCCACGGAGCGGCGATAGTGGGGTTAGCATTGAGCATCGCGCAGCGCGAAGCGAGCCTCGGCAGGGAGGGGGCTCTCATTGGAGCTCTAATCGAGGCTTTCTTGCGCGACGTCGAAGCGCGAGCGTATCGCATCGCGGTCGTGCAGATTCGCGACCGCCACGAGGCGCTCGACGTCGTTCAGGATGCGATGATCCGGCTCGTGCGGCGCTATGCGAGCCGGCCGAGCGAGGAATGGCCGCCGCTGTTCTATCGGATCCTGCAGAACCGGATCCGGGACGTTCAGCGGCGTCGCGCGGTGCGCACGCGGTTCGTGAGCTTCTTCGGCGGCACTGCGTCCGAGGAAGAGCACGACCCGATTGCCGAGGCGCCCGCGCCGAGCGGCGAGAATCCGCTCGAGCAAGTGACGGCCGACGACGCGATGCGGGCGCTCGAGCGGGCCCTCGAGCAGTTGCCGGCGCGCCAGCGCGAAGCGTTCGTGCTGCGCAACTTCGAGGGGCTCGACGTTGCGCAGACGGCGGCCGCGATGGGCTGCACAGAAGGCAGCGTGAAGACGCACTATTCTCGGGCCGTGCATCGCTTGCGCGAGGTGCTCGCGGAGCATGGCGAGGAGCACTGGGATGAGTAACGAGAACGACGGTAATTTCGAGCGGCGCGCGAAACGCCTCTTCGACGACAGCGTGGCCGCGATCGATGCGGCGACGCGCTCGAAGCTGACGCAGGCGAGGTTTCGCGCGCTCGAGGAGCAGGATTCGGCGCGCGACCGCGGGTGGCGCTCGTCGCTGGTGCCGGCCGGGACGGTCGCCGCGACGGCGCTCGTCGCGTTTCTCGTCATGTGGCAGCAGCCGGCGGATCCGACCGCGCCCGTTGACAAGGCGCCGCTCGGCGATCTCGAGATCCTGCTCGGCGAGGAAGATCTCGAGATGCTCGACGAGGAGATCGAGTTCTATGGCTGGCTCGAGGCGCAACCCGAGTTCGCGAATGCAGACAGCGTCGGTTGATGCGCGCGCTTCCGCCAGCGCTGCTGCTGCTCGGCTGCTGCTCGCTCGCGCCCCTCCGCGCGCAGCAAGTCGAGCCGGAGCGCCGGGAGCCGACGCCCGATCTCGACTTTCTCGAATACCTGGGCGCATGGGCCGAGGACGACGACGAGTGGCTCGCAATCGAGGAATGGCGGAAAGACAACGCGGCTGACGCAAGAAAGCCCGAGAAGGATGCCGAAGAGTCCGAGACTGAGAGAGATGACGACGATGAAAGCAAATAGGCTCGTTGCGTTCTCGATCGCATTGCTCGCGCTGGCGGGAACCGCCGCCGCGCAAGGTGTCGCGTGGCAAGACTTGAGCGATGCGCAGCGACGGCTGCTCGCGCCGCACGAGCAGCGCTGGGCGGACTTGGACCCACAGCGCCAACAGCAAATCGCGCGCGGCGCGGAGCGTTACCTCGAGATGAATCGCGGCGATCGCGCGCAAGCTCGAGACCGCTTCGAGATCTGGCAGGGCATGAGCGACGAGCAGCGCGCCGCGGCTCGGCAGCGCTATCAAGAGTTTCGCCGCCTGCCGCCTGCGGAGCGCCAGCAGCTCGTCGATACGTATCGCCGCTATCGCCAGATGCCGCCCGAGCGGCGCCAGGAGCTGCGCCAGCGGTATCGCGAGCTCACGCCGGAGCAGCGTCAGTCGCTGCGCGATCAGCGCATGCGCCAGCCGCCGCGGCCCGCGCCGCGCTAGAGAGCCTTCACGGCCTGCACGAGCTCGGCGGCCTTCGCCTGCCCGTCGCCGTACAACATGCGCGCGTGGTCGAGATAGAACAGCGCGTTCTCTATCCCTGAGAAGCCCGCGCCCTGACCGCGCTTGATGACGATGACGTTCTTCGCCTTGTCCGCGTTCAAGATCGGCATGCCGTAGATCGGGCTCGACTTGTCCGTGCGCGCGACCGGGTTCACGACGTCGTTCGCGCCGATGATCAGCGCGACGTCGGCCGTCTCGAACTCCGAGTTGATCTCCCCCTCGTCGTAGATCAAGTCGTACGGCACGCCTGCTTCCGCGAGCAGCACGTTCATGTGGCCCGGCATTCGCCCCGCGACGGGATGGATCGCGAACTTGACCGTGACGCCGCGCGCGATCAGCGCCTGGCAGAGCTCCCAGACCTTGTGCTGCGCCTGCGCGACGGCCATGCCGTAGCCCGGCACGACGATGACCTTCTCCGAGAAGCCGAGCATGACGGCGGCGTCGGAAGTTTCGATCGCCTTCAGGGTGCCGGCCGGCCCGGCCGTACCCGCTGTGGCGGTTTCCCCGAAGCCGCTGAACAGGACGTTGCCCAGCGAGCGATTCATGGCTTTGGCCATGAGCTGCGTCAGCAGCGTGCCGGCGGAGCCGACGACCGTGCCCGCGATGATCATCGCGGCGTTGTTGAGCACGAAGCCTTCGAACGCGACTGCGAGCCCCGTCAGCGCGTTGTAGAGCGAGATCACGACGGGCATGTCGGCGCCGCCGATCGGCAAAGTCATCGTGATACCGAGCAGCAGCGCGACCGCGAACAGCAAGATCACAATTCCCTGCACGTCGCTCCCGCCACGTAGCAGGATGACCGCGCCGGCGATGATCGTTAGCGCCAGGATCGCGAGGTTCGCGATGTTCTGGCCGCGGAACCGGAAGCTCCGCTTGATGAGCCCTTGCAGCTTGCCGAACGCGATCAGGCTGCCCGAGAACGATACGGCGCCGATGATGCCGCCTAGCACGCCGAGCGCGAGCACCGACACGCCGTGCACCTCGCCCGAGAGCAGCTCAACGGCGGCGATGGCAGCGGCCGCGCCGCCGCCCATGCCGTTGTAGAGCGCGATCATCTGCGGCATGTCGGCCATCGCGACGCGCCGGCCGGTGACCCAAGCGGCAATGCCGCCGACGGCGATTGCCACTGTCATCAGCGCGTAGTTGCCCATGCCCGGCGTCAGGAACGTGATCAGCGTCGCGACGACCATGCCGACGCCTGCCCAGACGATGCCGCTACGCGCCGTGACCGGCGAGCTCATGCGCTTCAAGCCCAGGATGAACAACGCGGCCGCGATGAAGTAGCTCG
>Ga0207675_100005379_pt1 | contig 12284 bp, 13 predicted proteins | sample KBSSwiS42_FD_184305 | JGI IMG/M metagenome (GOLD analysis project Ga0207675, IMG submission 184305) | Switchgrass rhizosphere microbial communities from Kellogg Biological Station, Michigan, USA - KBS Switchgrass S4-2 (SPAdes) (version 2) | ecosystem: Host-associated > Plants > Roots >...
CGCTTCTCGACGTGGATCGTCGACGGCTACGCGCGCTGGCCGCGCTTCGGCGCGACGCGCCGCACGTGGATCGTGCACGCTGTCGTGCTCGTGGCCTGCGCCATCGGCGTCGCGCACCTGAAGGTCGACGACGACCTGCGCCAGCTGCAGGGCTCGCCGCGCGCGCTGATCGATGCGCAGCGCGAGATCGGCCGCCTGCTGGGCCTGGCGGCGCCGTCGCAGTTCTTCGTCGTGCGGGGCAGCGACGCCGACGACGTGCTTCGGCGCGAGGAAGCGCTGAAGTCGCGGCTCGACGTCCGCGTCGCGGCCGGCGAGCTGGCGGGCTACCGCGCGCTGTCCGACTGGGTGCCGTCGCGGGCCCGCCAGGCGGCCGACGCGGCGTTGACGAAGCGCGTGGAGGACGCCGTGATCGCGGGCGTCGACCAGGTGCTGGGCGAGACGCAGCGGCGCGCCGCGTTCGCCGCCGCGCCGCTGACGCTCGAGAACTGGCTCGCGTCGCCGGCCTCGACCGCGGGTCGCGCGTTGTGGATCGGTGCCGTGCCCCGGCGCGAAGACGGCGGCGCGTTCGCGAGCGTCGTGATGCTGCGCGGCGTGCGCGACCTCGCGGCGCTGCCCGACATCGCCAAGAGCGCCGACGGCCTGCCGGGCGTGCGCTGGGTCGACCAGGTGCAGTCGGTGTCGGCGCTGCTCGGGCGCTATCGCCACATGATGGGCCTGCTGCTGGTCGCCGGCCACGCGGCGGTGCTGCTGGCGCTGGCCTGGCGCTACGGCCGGCGCGCGTGGCGTGCCTGGCTGCCGACCGCGGTGGCCACCGTTGGCACGCTCGCGCTGCTGGCGCTGTTCGGCCAGGCGCTGCAGCTGTTCAACGTGCTGGCGCTCGCGCTGCTGCTGGGCATCGGCATCGACTACGGCATCTTCCTGCTCGAACGCGAGGACAGCGGCGCGGGCTCGGCCTGGCTGTCGGTGGTGCTCGGCGCCGCCGGCACCTGGCTGTCGTTCGGGCTGCTGGCGCTCTCCAGCACGCCGGCGCTGCATTCATTCGGTTTGACGCTTCTCTTCGGCATCCTCATCGTCGGGCTCGCCGCGCCTCTGTACCGACCTCGGACACTCTCTCCTCTGAAAACGACATGACTCTCGAATCGACTGACGTCCTGATCATCGGCGCCGGCCCCGCCGGTTCCGTGGCTGCCGCCTTCCTGCGCCAGCAGGGCCGCCGCGTGCTGGTGCTCGAGCGCGAGCAATTCCCGCGCTTCTCGATCGGCGAGAGCCTGCTGCCGCAAAGCATGGAGTACATCGAGGCCGCAGGCATGCTGCGCGACGTCGTCGAGGCCGGCTTCCAGTTCAAGAACGGCGCCGCGTTCGCCTGGGGCGACAAGTACACCGCCTTCGATTTCCGCGACAAGTTCTCCGAGGGCTGGGGCACCACCTACCAGGTGCAGCGCGGCAACTTCGACAAGGTGCTGGCCGACGCCGCCGCGCGCATGGGCGCCCAGATCCGTTTCCGCCACGAGGTGACGGCGGTCGACCTCGAGGGCGACAAGCCGCGCGTGTCGGCGCGCGACGCCGACGGCAATGCGTACCAGGTCGAGGCCCGCTTCGTGCTGGACGCGAGCGGCTTCGGCCGCACGCTGCCGCGCCTGCTCAAGCTGGAGACGCCGTCGAACTTCCCGGTGCGCGGCGCGATCTTCACGCACGTGGCCGACCATATCCCGTCCGACGGCGCGTTCGACCGCGAGAAGATCCGCGTGACGGTGCATCCGAAGCGTCCTGACGTCTGGTACTGGACGATCCCGTTCTCCAAGGGCCGCTGCTCGCTGGGCGTCGTCGCAGCGCAGGATTTCCTCGCGCAGTACCCGGGCACCGAGATGGAACGGCTGCGTGCGATCGTGGCGGAGGAGCCGGGCCTGTCCGCGCTGCTGAAGGACGCCGAGTGGGACACGCCCGCGCGCCAGATCGTGGGCTACTCGGCCAACGTGAAGTCGCTGTGGGGCAAGGGCTTCGCGCTGCTGGGCAACGCCGGCGAGTTCCTCGACCCGGTGTTCTCCAGCGGCGTGACGATCGCGTTCAAGTCGGCCTCGCTCGCCACGCAATGCCTGGCGCGCGAGTTCGCCGGCGAGACGGTGGACTGGCAGGCCGACTACGCCGTGCCGCTGAAGTTCGGCGTCGACACCTTCCGCGCCTTCGTCGACGCGTGGTACGCCGGCGGCTTCCAGAAGATCATCTTCCACGAGCGCCACACGCCCGACATCCGCCGCATGATCTCGTCGATCCTGGCGGGCTACGCATGGGACCTGGCCAACCCGTACGTCGCCCAGGCGAAGCGCCGCCTCGGCGTGCTGGAGGAACTGTGCAGCGCCTGATCGCCGCCGCCGCCGCGCTGGTGCTCGTCTTCGCAGGCTGCGCGTCGGCGCCTCCGGCGCCGCGCGCCGCGCCCGAGCTGGAGTTGCGCCTCGCGCCGTCGCTGCTGGGCCGTCCGCTCAACCTGCAGCAGCACCTGACGATGCAGGCGCCCGGACGCGAGCAGCAGCTCGATGTCCTGCTGGAGGCCGACGCCGCCCACGTGCAGCTGGCCATGCTCGCGATGGGCCAGGTCGCGGGGCGGCTGTCGTGGGACGGGCAATCCCTGGTCGAGGCGCGCGCGCCGTGGTGGCCCAAGGAGGTGTCGAGCTCACGCATCCTGAGCGACCTCCAGCTGACGCTGTGGCCCGCGGGCGCGATCCAGGCCGCGCTCCCGGCCGGCTGGCGCCTCGTCGAGGACGGCAACGTGCGCACGCTGACGCAGGATGGCGAGGTCGTGACGGTGATCACGCGTCGCAACCCGCTGGTGGTCGAGCTCGACGAGCGGCGCGCGCATTTCAAGCTCAAGATCGAGTCGCGCGAGCTCGGCAACGACGCCGCCGCGTCCGGCAATCCATGACGACGTCCATCTTCCTCCAAGCGCAATCGTGCGTGTGCGCGCTCGGCGACACGCCCGAGGCGATCCGCGCCGGCCTGTGGGCGGACGCGCCGTCCGGCGTGGCGCCTTCCGACGCGCATACCCCAGGCCGTGTCCTGAACCTCGGTTGCGTGACCACGGCGCTGCCGTCGCTCGACGCGTTGCCGACCATCCACCGCAGCCGCAACAATGCGCTGCTGCTGGCTGGGCTGGCGCCGCTGCGCGAGCGCGTGCAGGCCGCCGTCGATCGTTTCGGGCCGGCGCGCGTGGCCGTCGTGCTGGGCGTGAGCACCGCGGGCCTGGACGAAGGTGTCGCGGCCATTCTCCAGGTGCACGGCGGTTTCGGCTGGCCCGCGCACTACGACTATGCGCTGCAGGAGATGGGCAACGCCGCGCAGTGCGTCGCGCGCGAACTGGGCGTGGCGGGGCCGGTGTACGCCATCTCGACCGCGTGCTCGTCGGGGGCGAAGGCGCTGGCCACCGGCGCGCGGCTGCTGCGCTCCGGGCAGGTGGATGCGGTGGTGGCCGGCGGCGCGGATGCGTTGTCGGGCTTCACGATCGCGGGCTTCTCGGCGCTGGACGCCGTCTCGGCCGATCGCTGCAATCCGCTGTCGGCCAACCGTCGCGGCATCAACATCGGCGAAGGCGCCGCGCTGTTCCTGATGGGACGCGAGGAGGGGCCGGTGCGCCTTTCGGGCTGGGGCGAGAGCGCCGACGCGCACCACATGTCCGCGCCCGAGCCCACGGGCCGCGGTGCGGCCGAGGCGATGCAGCGCGCGCTGGCGCGGGCCGGCGTGGCGGCGGGCGACGTCGACTACGTCAACCTGCACGGCACCGCCACGGAACAGAACGACGCGATGGAGAGCCTGGCCGTCGAACGCGTGCTGGGCCGCGACGTGCCGGTGAGCTCCACCAAGCCGCTGACCGGCCACGCGCTGGCGGCGGCCGGCGCCATCGAGGCCGTGTTCGCATGGCACGCGCTGGTCGACAATCCGTCCGGCCGCCTGCCGGTGCACTGGTGGGACGGCGTCGCCGACCCCGCGCTGCCGGCGCTGCGCCCCGTGGCTCCGGGCTTCGCGCTGGGCCGCCCGGTGCGCCATGTGCTGAGCAACTCGTTCGCGTTCGGAGGCAGCAACGCGTCGTTGCTGTTCTCGCTGCCATGACCGCGCGGGACGACATCAACCAGGGGCCGTGGCCGCCGCACGCGATGGACGCGTGGGTGCCGCACCGCGGCGCGATGAACCTGCTCGACACGGTCGAGCGCTTCGACGATCTCGCGATCGAGGCGCTCGTGCGCGTGCCGTCACAGGGGTTGTTCAACACCGCCGACGGCGTGCCGGCGTGGGTCGGGATCGAGTACATGGCGCAGGCGGTGGCGGCCTGGTCGGGGGCGCGCGCCCGTGCGGGCGGCGGGTCGCCGAAAATCGGCTACCTGCTGGGCAGCCGGCGCTACGAGGCCGCGGTGCCGTCGTTTCCCGTCGGCGCCGAGCTGCGCGTGCTGGCGCAGTGCGAGCTGATGGGCGACAACGGCCTGGGCCTGTTCGACTGCCGCATCGAGCACGGCGGCCGGGTGGTCGCCAACGGGCGGCTGAGCGTCTTCGAGCCACCCGGGAATCAAGAGCAAGGATCGCCGGACGGGGCGATCGGGGAATGACGACTATGACGGATACCGACAACAGGGATGGCCGCATGACGGTGCTGGTGACCGGCGCGAGCCGCGGCATCGGGCGCGCGATCGCGCTCGCGGCCGCGCGCGAGGGCCATGACGTGGTGGTGCACTGCCGCACCGGCATCGAGCAGGCCGAGGGCGTCTGCGGGGAGATCGCCGCACTCGGCGCGAAGGCGCGCGTGCTGGCGTTCGACGTCGCCGACCGCGCCGGCGCGGCCGCGGCGCTGCAGGCCGACATCGCCGCCCACGGCGCCTACTACGGCGTCGTCTGCAACGCCGGCATCGCGCGCGACAACGCGTTCCCGGCGATGAGCGGCGAGGAGTGGGACGCCGTCGTCCACACCAACCTCGACGGCTTCTACAACGTGCTGCATCCGGTGGTGATGCCCATGGTCCAGCGCCGCAAGCCGGGCCGCATCGTGACGCTCGCGTCGGTGTCGGCGCTGATGGGCAATCGCGGGCAGACCAACTACAGTGCCGCCAAGGCGGGCGTGATCGCGGCGACGAAGTCGCTCGCCATCGAACTGGCCAAGCGCGCCATCACCGTCAATTGCGTCGCACCGGGGCTGATCGACACCGAGATGGTGTCGCCCGAGGTGCTGGAGGAAGCGATGAAGATCATCCCGTTGCGCCGCATGGGAACCCCGGACGAGGTGGCCGCGCTGGTCGCGTTCCTGCTCAAGCCGGAGGCTGCGTACATCACGCGCCAGGTCATCTCCGTCAACGGGGGCATGCTCGGATGAAGCGCGTCGTCATCACCGGATTCGGGGCGCTGAGCCCGCTGGGCCACGACTGGCCCACCGTGCTCGCGTCGCTCAAGGCCGGGCGCAACGCCGTCCAGGTCATGGAGGCCTGGGGCCAGTACGACGGCCTGAACACCCGGCTGGGCGCGCCGGCGCTGCCGTTCGAGCTGCCCGCGCACTACAACCGCAAGTCCACGCGCAGCATGGGCCGCGTGGCGCTGATGGCCACGCGCGCGAGCGAGCTGGCGTTGATCGACGCCGGGCTGCTGGGCGATCCGCTGGTGACCAGCGGGCGCATGGGCGTGTCCTACGGATCGTCCGCCGGCACGCCGGCGGCCATCGGCGACTTCGGCCGCATGATGCAGGACAAGTCCACCGAAGGCATCAACGCCAACACTTACATCAAGATGATGTCGCACACAGCGGCGGTCAACATCGGCGTGTTCTTCGGGCTCACGGGTCGCATCGTCACCACGTCGAGCGCCTGCACCTCGGGCAGCCAGGGCATCGGCTACGCGTTCGAGGCGATCCAGAGCGGACGCCAGGTCGCGATGCTGGCGGGCGGCTCGGAGGAGCTCGACGCCACCGAGGCGGCCGTGTTCGACACGCTGTTCGCCACCAGCGTGCGCAACGACGCGCCCGCGCTGACGCCGCGCCCGTTCGACGCGAAGCGCGACGGCCTGGTGCTGGGCGAGGGCGCCTGCACGCTGGTGCTGGAGGAGCTCGAGCACGCCCTGGCGCGCGGCGCGCGCATCCACGCCGAGCTGCTGGGCTGGGGCACGAACTCCGACGGCACGCACGTCACGCACCCGAACGCGGCCACGATGGCGCAGGCGATGCGCCTGGCGCTGGTCGACGCGCGCCTGACGCCGGACTCGATCGGCTACGTCAACGCCCACGGCACCGCCACCGAGCAGGGCGACATGGCCGAATCGCAGGCCACCGGCGAGGTGCTGGGCACGCATGCGCCGATCAGCTCGCTCAAGAGCTACATGGGCCACACCCTCGGCGCCTGCGGCGCGCTGGAGGCCTGGATGACCATCGAGATGATGCGCGAGGGCTGGTTCGCCCCGACGCTGAACCTCGAGGAGGTCGACCCGCGCTGCGGCGCGCTGGACTACATCACCGGCGACGGCCGCGTCATCGAGACCGACGTCGTGATGAGCAACAATTTCGCGTTCGGCGGGATCAACACGTCGTTGATCTTCCGGCGCTGGGGCTGAGCATGGCCCACGCGAAGTCCTGGCGCCTGCGCGGCGCATGGGGGGTGCTGGCGCTCGCGGCGAGCGGCGCCGCGATGGCGGCCGACGCCGCCCCGTCCGCCGTCGGGCTGCTCACGCCGGTCCGCTACGCCGACGAGGCCACCGCCAAGCAGACCGTGCGCGAGCAGTGCGACCTCGAGAAGACCTTGCAGGACGACCTGCTGGCCGCGCTGCGCGCGCACGGACGGCAGGTCAATCCCGTCGCGTCGACGGACGCCGGGAGCGTGCTGGACGTGCGCATCCAGCGCGTCGAGGCGCCGCCGTCGCGCTGGACCGGTCCCAAGATGATGTCGGTGACGGCGCGCGCGTACCAGGACGGCAAGTCGCAGCATGTGAAGATGCTGACGGCCTGGGGACACGGCGGCGCCAACATCTTCGCCGGCAACTGCGGTGTCCTGCAGAGCGATGCCAGCGACCTCGCCGAGCAGGTCGCGCGATGGCTCGACGAGCTCGACCGATCCGGCGGGGCGCACGCCGAGCCGGCCGCGGCGGCCTCGGCGAGCAGCCGCTGATGAGGGTGGTGCCGAAGGTCGCTCGAGCGACCCGCAATCCAGGAGGAGGAACGATGAAGCGATTCTTGCCGGCCATCGCGCTGGCGTTGTGCGTGTTCGGCCCCGCGGCGAAGGCCGCCGACCCGAGGCTGTTCATTCCCGTCGCCTATGACCCGAAGGCGGAGGTGCCGGACAAGATCCGCAGCGAGTGCGGCCTCGACTACAAGCTGCAGGAGGAGGCCGCCCACCAGCTGAAGGCGCACGACAAGACCTGGGAGCCCACGGAGACGCTGGACGGTCGCGTCATCCGCATCGCCATCGTCTACGTGCGCGGCGGCGGCGGCGGTGGGTTCACCGGCGCGAAGGAGATGTCGGCGCGTGTCGAGTTGCTCGAGGACGGCAAGGTCCAGCGCAACACGATCATGCACATCTCGGCCTCGAGCGTTCCCATCCTGACCTTCCGAGGCACCTGCGCCATCCTCGACCGGGCCGCGCGCGGGATCGGCAAGCGGGTCGCGGAATGGGCGCGCCATCCGGAGAAGCAGTACCAGGAGAACGTCGACCTGGACGTCAACGCCACCGCCCCGGCGGCCGAGGCGTCGGCGGCCAGCGACGCGACGAAGTAGGGGGCGCCGCGAGGCGCCCGACCGAAGACAATCCATTGTCGAGGAGGACAACGATGAAGATGAATTCCACGCTCCGCGGGCTCGTGCTCGCCGCCACCCTGGCCGGCGTCGCCGGCTTCGCCGCCGCGCGTGCGTCGCAGATGATCGAACTGGGCCGCCAGGCGGTCGTCACCAGCGACTCCAAGCCGCTGAACGTGCCGGCCGTGCGCAAGGCCATCATCGCCGGCGGCGCCGTGCACGCCTGGAAGCCGATCGGCGACCAGCCCGGCGTGCTCACGCTGGAGGCCGACAGCGGCGGGCACCAGGTGGTCGTCGACGTGGCCTACGACGCCCAGGGCTGGCAGATCGCCTACAAGAGCAGTGCCAACATGAACTACGAGCACTCTGACAAGAAGACCACAATCCACCCGAAGTACAACAAGTGGATCGAGGACCTGAACGCCGAGATCCGCCGCGCCGTGCTCGACGCGAAGACCGAGTGAGCCCCAGGCTCCGCCCACCATCAACAACCCAGGAGGTCCATCCATGAAAAAGCTCGTCGCCGTCTCCCTGCTCGCCCTCGTCGCCGCGGCGCCCTCATTCGCGCGCAACAACGCCGTCACCGTGACGCTGGAATCGGTGCTGGACATGCCCGAGGCCAAGGCCAAGATGGACGGCTCGGTGAAGTTCTACCTGGCCGGCGCGTCCACGCCCAAGGTCATCAAGAAGTTCGGCGAGGACACGTCCAACGCCAAGACCAACGCGTTCAACAAGACGCCGGAAGAAGCGTGCCGCTGGAACGCGCTGTCGGCCCTGCTCAAGCTGCAGGAACACGCCAAGCGCGACGGCGCCAACGCGGTGATCGACATCGTCAGCTACCGCGACCACGTGGACTTCAAGAGCCCGACCGAAGTGCAGTGCTCGGACGGCGCCTTCATGGGCGGCATCGCCCTCAAGGGCACCTACGCCACCGTCGGCAAGTAAGCCGGCGCCGGCCGTGCTGCGGGTCGCCGTCGCCCGGGTGGCGCCCTCACCGGGCAGCGGCGACGACGCCGCGATGCCCGGGTGGCTGGGCGCTTCGGAGTGGCAGCGCTTGGCGACGCTGCCGCCGACGGCGCGTCGGGCGTTCATCGCGAGCCGCAGCCTGCTGCGCGAGCTGCTGCAGTCGGCGACGGGCGTTCCCGCCGCGGCGTGGAACGTCTCGGCCGAGGCGGGCCTTGCGCCGGTGGCGACCGCGCCGGACGCGTCGGGCGCGGTGCATGTCAGCCTGTCGCACCGGCTCGGCTGGGTGGCGGCGGCGGTGGCCGACGTCGTGGTGGGCGTGGACGTCGAATGCGATCGCCCCGCGCGCAGCGATGTCGACGACCGGGCCGCGCTGATGCTGTCGCCGGAAGAACTGGCCGACTGGCCGGCCCTGCCCGCCGGCGACCGCGAAGCCGCGCTGCTGGCGCGCTGGACGGCCAAGGAGGCTTGGTTCAAGACCTCCCCGCCGGAGGCCGCGCCGTGGGATTTCCGCCGCGTGCGCGCGAGCGCCTGCGGCCCGGCGGACGCGCGCGCGAACGTGCGCACGTGGCGCGCGACGCCCGTGCACCTGGCGCTGTGCTGCGGCGACGCCCGCGCGCTGGCCGAAGCGCGCTGCGACGGCCTCCCGCCGGTCGTGGCCGAGACCTTCTGGCACGTCGCCGCCGCGGTGCGGCCGCATTGAAGAGTTGACGAAACAAGACCGATGTCCGCTGCCAAGCCCCTGCCCGACTACATCCCCGAGACCGCCTTCGGCGACTGGTTCCTCCAGACGCGCACCTGGGACGTGCACGTGCTGGAAGTGGCGCTGCGCGACCTCGAACGCGTGGATCCGTCCCTGCGCGCCAGGCATCCTGTCGTGATCGACGTGGGCTGCGGCTGGGGCGGCTCGCTGCGCAAGCTCGCCGAGCGCTGCCAGCCCGAGCGCCTCGTCGGCTTCGACATCGCCCCCAAGATGGTGGAGGCCGCCGCGCGCGAGGCCGCGAAGGTGTCGCTGGCCAATGGCCGCGCGGCCGAGGTGATCCAGGCCGACAGCTCGAAGCTGCCGCTGCCCGACGCGAGCGTCGACCTGCTGTTCTGCCACCAGACCTTCCACCACCTCGTCGACCAGGATCGCGCGATCGCCGAATTCTTCCGCGTCCTCAAGCCGGGCGGCAAGCTGCTGTTCGCCGAGTCCACGCGGCGCTACATCCACTCGTGGATCATCCGCCTGCTGTTCCGGCATCCGATGCAGATGCAGAAGACCGCGCCGGAGTACCTCGCCCTGGTGCGCGCCGCGGGCTTCGCGGTGCCCGATACCCAGGTGTCGTATCCGTTCCTGTGGTGGAGCCGCGAGGATCTCGGACTGGTCGAGCGCGTGCTGCGCGTCAAGCCGCCGGCCGTGCGCGAGGAAACGCTCATCAACCTGGTCGCGACCAAGCCCTGACGCAGGCCGCGGCCGATTCCGTTTTCGACAACCGAGGGAGTCCCCCATGAAGAAGTTCGCATTCGCGGCCCTGCTGGCCGCCTGCGCCGCGGCGCAGGCCGACGGCGTCAAGCTGCTGACGCCGGTCAGCTACGCCTCCGAGTCCTCCGTCGTGCCCAAGGTGCGCGAGGCCTGCAAGCTGGAGCAGCGCCTGACCGAGGATGTCGGCAGCCAGCTCTCCGGCACCACCGAGTCGACGCAGGGCGACGTCGTGCGCGTGAGCATCGTCGACGTGATGGGCATCGGTGGCGGCGGCTGGACGGGCCCGAAGGCCGTGTCGATCCGCGTCGACCTGCTCAAGGACGGCCAGGTCGCGCGCTCGACGCACCTGACGCGCACCACGACGGGTGGCGCATTCGGCGGCTTCAAGGGCACCTGCTCGATGCTGGAGCGCGACACCAAGGTGCTGGGCAAGGACGTCGCGAGCTGGGTCGCCAGCGGCGGCGACGGCGGCTCGAAGACCGACGGCAAGTAGGCCGCGCCGTATCGACGCAGGCGCCGCGATAGTCCCTAGATCGCGACGCGGGGTGTCCGCCTTCCGGGGGATGGAGGCGAGGGCGGCGGGGGCCACAGTGCCGTCACGCCCATCAACACGAGACGCCCGCCATGTCGCAGAACCCCGTCACGTCCAGCGCCGCCCACGAGGTCGCGGCGCGCGACGCCCTTGACGTCCACAACACCGTCGCCTGGCACGGCGCCGGGCTCGCCGACCACCAGGCGCTGGTCGACAAGTGGGCCGCGCTCGGCTTCCGCACGCTGTCGCTGTCGATCTACGACGAGCCGGCGCATCCGCTGTTCGCGGCCGTGATGGTCAGGCGCGCCGCCGTGCACGCAGAGCACCAGGTGTTCCCGCGCACGCTGGCGCAGCTGCACGACGACGTGCAGGCCAACGAGAAGGTCGGCCGCGGCCTGTACCTCGTGGCCGCCACCGGCGCCGAGGGCCACGCCGCCTACGCGGCCAGCTTCCGGCCGATGAGTCCGCTGCCGGTGGTGCGGCTGGATCTCGGCAAGGCCGACTTCCAGGCCTTCAACGCCGTGCAGCAGCTGGCCGGCCGCATCCTGCAGTGGGTGGACGTGTTCGGCGATGACGCCAACCCGCGCTTCGCCGCGATCTGGGGCGCCAATCCCGGCAAGGTCGCGTGGTCGGTGGAGGGCTTCGACGCCGCCGTCGGCAAGCAGGCGCCGACCGTCGACGCCAAGTCGCTGCAGCAGCGCTTCGACGCCATCACGTCCACGCGCGGCCGCCCGCTGCACATCGCACTGGCCTCGTCGGATCGCACCGCGGAGTGCTTCGTCGATTCGACGATCGGCCCGTGGGTGGCGCGCGGGGCGATGACGCCGGCGCAATACCAGGCCGAGTTCGACAAGCAGTCCAGGGCGGGCCTGATGCCCGTGCAGGTGTCGGCCCGCGGCTCCGGCGCGCAGGCGCGCATCGCCGCGCTGTTCGCCTCGCGCGAGGAATCCGACGCGCGCACGCTGCGTGACCAGGGCCCGGTGACGGTCGCGGCCATCGACGCCGTGATGCACCAGTACCTGCAGCGCGAGAACCTGCGTGGGGCCGCGCTCGCCATCGCGCGCGGCGGCCGGCTCGTGTACGCCAAGGGCTATACGTACGCCGAAGCCGGCTACCCGGACCTGACGCCGCACACCCCGTTCCGCCAGGCGAGCTGCTCCAAGACCTTCGCCGCCGTCGCGATGATGCGGCTGATCCAGGACCTGCCCGTCGTCACGCTCGACACCCGGGTGCAGGGCCTGATGCACCTGAAGCAGCCGGACGGCAGCGCGCCGCTCGACCCGCGCTGGGCCGACATCACGATCCGCCACCTGCTCACGAGCGACTCGGGCATCGACCAGGGCCTGCTGTACCGCAGCGCCGACGCGGCCAAGGCCTTCGGCGCTCCGCTGCCGGCCACGCACGCGCAGCTCCTCGGCTACGCGACGACGAAGCTGCTGACGGGCAAGCCGGGCGATCCGCACAACTCGGTGTACGGCAACTTCGACTACATGCTGCTCGGCGAGATCATCGCGAAGCTGCACGGCTCGGGCAGCTTCGTGCAGGCGCTCGAGGAGCTCGTGCTGGCGCCGCTGCACCAG
>Ga0207675_100005381_pt1 | contig 12281 bp, 9 predicted proteins | sample KBSSwiS42_FD_184305 | JGI IMG/M metagenome (GOLD analysis project Ga0207675, IMG submission 184305) | Switchgrass rhizosphere microbial communities from Kellogg Biological Station, Michigan, USA - KBS Switchgrass S4-2 (SPAdes) (version 2) | ecosystem: Host-associated > Plants > Roots >...
ACGGCTTTTGCGCAGACAGCCACGGGCGAGGTTAACGGAACCGTGAGCGACCCCAATGGAGCGGCTGTTTCGGGAGCGGCCGTTAAGTTGGTTAACCAGGGAACGAAAGCGGAAAGCGAGACCACCACGAATCAGAGCGGCTACTTTACCTTTGTAAATCTCAAGCCGGCGACCTACGTTTTGATGGTGGAAGTCACGGGCTTCAAGAGATCCGTTACCAGTTCTTTTGCGATTGGGGTTACTGAGACGGTTACACAAAACATCTCGCTCGCGGTGGGCGAGATGTCCGAGGTAGTCGAAGTCACCGCAGGTACCGAGTTGGTCCAATCCTCGTCTTCTGAACTGGGTACGGTTATTACTCAACGAGCCGTAGAGGACTTGCCCCTGAACGGAAGGAACTTCACCCAATTGTTGACGCTGATGCCGGGCGTGTCTCCCGTGTCCACCTCGCAGAATAGAAGCATCGGCGGCGTTGAGGGCAACGTGGGCATTCCGGGTTCGGGCTTTGTCGATCCCTCTTTCCACGGGATGGAGAATCGCTCGAAACTTTATTTCTTCGACGGCATCATCAACACGAACATTCGTGGGCCGACCTACATCGTCATTCCCAACATCGACTTGGTTCAGGAATTCAAAGTAGTAGGGCAAGATGCGAAGGCTGAGTTTGGCGGGGCCATGGGCGGCGTGATGAACATGGTCTCAAAGTCCGGTGGAAACAGCTTTCACGGATCGGCATTTGAGTTCGTGCGCAACGATGCTTTTGACTCGCGCAACAGCTTTGACGTCTGCACGACGGCGCGCTGCGGCACGGCCACTGGTGTGCCCAAAAAGCCGCTGCCGTTTCGGCAAAATCAATTTGGCGCGGCGATCACCGGTCCAATTTTCAAAAACCGGACGTTCTTCTCATTTGGTTATGATGGCTGGCGCTACAGCCAAGCCGCCCTCGGCCTGTCCTACGTGCCGACTGCGGCTGAGATCAATGGCGACTTCACTAACACACCGTTCCGCCGCCCGATTTACAATCCTTATTCCACACGAACTGTGGGCAGCAACCTTGTGCGCGATCAATTTCGGTGTGATAGCGCGGGCAATCCGTTGCCGGTGAACGCACTCAAGCAGCAGGATCAGACGATCGGGTCGACGTGCTTCAAGATACCGCAAGCGCTGATCTTCGGCCCTATGCAGAATTTCTTCCGCACCTATTCGGCGGCACCAAACTTTAGTGGTGACCCGCAGAACAATTTCGCCCAGGGTCGGCCGACGTTGAATGACTCCAACGGGTGGCAGCTCAGAATCGATCATCGATTCGGTGACAGCGACAACTTCTTCTTCCGCTTCACCCAGCAAACCGTAACCGTCTTTAATCCAATTGGAGATGCGGGATCGACTGCCGGCAGCGGCAAGGGGCGGAATTATGGGGGCGCGTGGACGCACACTTTCGGTCCGAATTTAATCCTCGACATCAGGGCCGGATACGCAGGCCGACCTGGTGTCGACTCGAGCCAGCAAAATCAACACGAGGCAGGAACAGCCCCCCTCCAAACGCAAGGCTTTATTGACGTCGACAAGTATGGCGGGCTGTTGGCGCGACTCTCAAACTGGACCGCCGGCAGCAATAACGATTTCGGAGTTCGCGGCGGTGCTTTGCGCGAAAATCCAAATTGGAGTGTTACCCCAAACATTACCTGGCTCCGAGGCGCTCACAATTTGAAGTTGGGTGCGTGGTATATCGAAGCCAAACGCATTCAACTAAACACATTCCAGCGTTACACATTCGCCGACGAACAAACGCGTAACCCGACAGCCTCTTCGGGCACGACCGGGCTATCGCTGGCGTCTGCATTGCTCGGTTTCCCCAACAACTTCGACGCTCAACTGCCCACTCTCCACGGCGGTCCGGTGCAGTTCAAATATGCTTCGTGGGCAGCGTACGGGCAGGACGAATGGCGAGTCAGCCGTGATGTGGTGCTCACTCTTGGTCTTCGCTTCGATTATCTGAATCAACCGAAGACCATCGATGGGCGCCTTTGGAACTCTTTCGACCTGCTCGGTCAAAGGTGGATCATTGGCGCGACTGACATGCCACCCCGATGCAGCACCACGAACGCAGCCCCATGCATTCCCGACGCGTTCTTCTCCGATCCACACTTCAACAACGTCGTGTTGGCCGGCAAAAAGTTTTTTGCACCGCCGCCGGTTAAAGACAACTGGGGACCGCGGGTGGGCATAGCATGGTCGATCAATTCAAAATCCGTGGTGCGCGCGGGCTATGGTCTTTACTTCGATCCGCTCCCGGCCCGTAGTCAATATGCACAGAATGATTTGGAAGCTGCCGTCTGGCCAGACGCCACTGCTTATTCCGGCACTGCGAACACAAATGCTAATTTTGCCAGCGGCACATATTTCAACATCATTCAGCTTCAGGGTCAGGGCTTCGCAACGCCGTTACCGACGGCGAGTCCCTGGACGGTCGGTGGCTTTAACGACGACCCGAACTACAAGGATGCCTATTCGCATCAATGGCACGTCGAATACCAGCGCGAACTGACGAAGTCTTCGATGATCTCTGTCGCCTATGTCGGCAGCGTAAGTCGTCGCTTGCCGTATTCCGGTTTGGGAAACACCGCGAGACATGCATATCCGGCGGGAACGTCGGCAGCCACGGTCGATGCCGATCGTCCCGTGCCCTGGGTGGGGGCCGGCTTGAATTACACCCTGGCAATTGGCCGGGCAAGTTACCGTGCACTGGAAACGAAATTCCAACGGCGATTCGCACAGGGGTGGAGCACGCTGGTGTCCTACACCTGGAGCCGCACGTACGACACCGGCAGCGGCTATTTCAATGTTGAGAACGGCACCGGCGGCAGCGCCAGCATCCAGAATTATTGGGACCAGAGCACGGCTTGGGGGCCTGCGTCCTACAGCATTCCTCACTTCCTTTCGGTTTCGACGCTGTATGAAGCGCCGTTCGGAAAAGGAAAGAGATGGTTTCGCAGCGGGCCGGCCTCATGGATTCTCGGTAACTGGCAAACCAACTTCATTGCGCAAGCGCGCAGTGGAGCGCCCTTCAATCTGGTGGTGACCGGCGACCTTGCGAACCTACGCGGAAGCGGATCAAGCGCGCCGAATAACTATCTGCGTCCGAATCAAATCGCCGATCCGTATGTGGCCGGTCCGGTTGCCGCGAATCCTGACCCCAACTGTCAGAAAACGATCTCGCAAGGCGGGCGAGCAGCTGATGAGACCCGAACCATTGTCTCGTGGTTTAACCCCTGCGCGTTTACTTCGCCGTTCGGTGCGTTTGGGAATTTTCCACGCAACGGATTGCGAGGAGCGCCCGTTTATAATGTTGACTTTTCGATGTTCAAGAGCATTCCGGTGGGAGAGCATTTTAAGGTGCAATTCCGCATGGAAGCTTTCAACGTCTTCAACATTCAAAGTTGGGAGGTGCCTTCAACTGTCACCATCAACAGCAGCGGCAGCACGATCGCTGCCGGCGTTGGCAGGATCACATCGTTGGCGCAAGGCAAGACGCCGCGGCAAATCCAGTTTGGCCTCAGGCTGATCTTTTAGGGAGACCAGAATGAATCGACGCGATTATCTGACAACCATGGGAGCTGCGGCAGGGGCACTGGCCACCGCCACCAGAACCGATCTGATTTTTGGACAACAACAGCCTGCCGCTGCTGACAACGGCGCGCCAACCACTTCGACGGTCCAGGATCGCGAGCGACGGATGAAGTGGTGGCACGAAGCGAAGTTCGGCATGTTCATTCACTGGGGGCTGTACAGCACGCTCGGTCGCCACGAGTGGGTGATGGAGAACGAAGGCATCCCAGTCAGTGAGTACGAGAAACTCGCCCCCAACTTCAAGCCAATCCCGAATGCCGCGCGCGCCTGGGCGCAACTCGCCAAGCGCGCCGGCATGAAGTACATGGTGATGACCAGCAAGCATCACGAAGGCTTCTGCAATTTCGACACGAAGCTCACCGACTATTGCGCGACGAAACAAGGCCCCGGACGCGATCTCGTGCGTGAATATGTCAATGCCGCGCGCGCCGAAGGATTGCGCTTCGGTTTCTACTACTCGCTGATGGATTGGCATCATCCTGATGGCGCGCGCTGCAAGACCGATGAAGCGGCGCGGCGGCGCTTCGTCGATTACATTCACGGCCAGGTCCGCGAGTTGATGACGAATTACGGCAAAGTGGACATTCTCTGGTACGACGTGGCCTGGCCGCTCGACGCAGCAGGTTGGGAATCGGTCGAGATGAATAAGATGGTGCGGAGCCTTCAGCCCGACATCATCATCAACAACCGTTCCAAGATTCCTGAGGACTTTGACACTCCTGAGCAGCGCATCGAAGCGTCGCAAAACCGGCCGTGGGAATCCTGCATGACTCTGAATGATAGTTGGGGCTATCACGCCGCCGATTTCAATTGGAAGAGTCCGACGACGGTCATTCGCAACCTGATTACCTGCGCCCGCGACGGCGGCAACTATCTTTTGAATATTGGTCCGCGCGGTGACGGAACGATACCGGAAGAGTCGGTACGTATTTTGACGACGGTCGGCGACTGGATGAGCAAAAACAGCGCGACGATCTGCGAATCCGATCCATGTCAGCCGCGCCGCGGAAATTATCTCAGCTACACGCGCAAAGGGAACACCCTCTACGCGCACGTGCACTACTGGCCGGGCGAGACCGTAGTCATCGGAAATCTGCTGAATAGAGTTTCTTCAGTGAAGATGTTTGCGACCGGACAGCCGGTGAAGTTTGTGCAGGATGACTTTCGCATTCGGTTAACCGGCTTACCAAAGAAGGCGCCTGATCTGGTGACAACGTTTGCTTTGGAACTGGACGGCGTGGCGAAGCAAGACCATGAAGGCAAGCGAGCGGTAAAGCCGCGCGAAGGCATGTACAACGCGCGCGCGTGAAGTTTTGATGCCGGGAATCGTAGACAGTCACCAGCACTTTTGGCAGGTGGGCCGGTTCGATTACCCTTGGATGACCCCGAAGGTCGAAGTTCTTTGTCAGGATTATCTGCCGCCGGCACTCGAGCCAATACTGAATCGATGCGGCGTCGAGCAGACTATTCTCGTGCAGGCGAGCAACAGCGTCGCGGAGACGCGTTGGCTATTAAGCCTTGCCGATCACAACCCGTTCATCGCGGGCGTGGTTGGTTGGGTCGACTTGCAAGCCGATGATTTTGACCGGCAACTGGACGAGTTCATGACGCACTCGAAATTCAAGGGCGTGCGTCATTTGGTCGAAAGCGAACCCGCGGATGATTGGCTGGCGCAACCGAACGTGATTCGCGGACTACATGGACTCGAGACGCGGCGACTCTCGTATGATTTGCTGGTGCACACGAAGCACTTGAAATATGTCGCGAGAGTCGCGAATGAGTGTCCCGGCTTGCGTCTGGTGGTCGATCATCTCGCAAAGCCGCCGATCGCGAATGGCGAGATTGATGAGTGGCGGCGCGAGGTAGGAAAGTTGGCGGCTTATGAAAACGTCTGGTGCAAGCTGTCGGGCCTGGTTACCGAAGCGGATCAGGATCATTGGCGCGTATCGGATTTGAGACCATACGTGGAAACAGCGTTTCAATGTTTCGGTCCGAGAAGAATGATGTTTGGCAGCGACTGGCCCGTATGTTTGCTGGCGGCTTCTTATGAACGAGTCGTGGAAACAGCTCAGTCATTGGGTGCGGAATTGAACGCCGCAGATCGCGACCGAGTCTTTTCGAGGAACGCGACGGAGTTTTATCAAATCGAAGAACAGGCACAGACAGCTTAAATGCTCGAGACTTACTTCATCACCGGAGCCCAAGGTTGCATCGGCTCATGGATTGTCAAAGCGCTGATCGAGCGTGGCGACGCGGCTGTTGTCTTTGATCGGAGTGAAGACAAGCGCCGATTGAACGCGATCATGGAACCGGCCGAGGTTGAGCGCGTGCGATTCATTCCTGGCGATATTACGGACGTGAGCGCGATTCGCTCCGCGCTCGAAGTATCTGGCGCGCAGCGCGTGATTCACCTGGCGGGGTTGCAGGTGCCAACGTGCCAGGCCGATCCGGTGGCTGGCGCTTTCGTAAATGTGATTGGAACCCTGAACGTGTTTGAGTCGGCCAAAGCTATCGGAGTCGAGCGAGTCGTCTACGCCAGTTCGGCCGCGGTGTTCGGTGCGGCTGACGCGGAGACTCCGGTAAACGAGTCGGCGCCCACAGAGCCGACGACGCACTACGGGGTTTTCAAGCGTACGAACGAAGGCAACGCGCGCGTTTACTTCGGCGGTCATGGATTGAGCAGCGTCGGCTTGCGGCCACTGACTGTTTATGGCGTCAACCGCGACACGGGACTGACCAGCGATCCCACGAAAGCGATGAAGGCTGCGGTACTCGGCGTTCCGTTTCACATTCAATTCAGCGGCGCGACGGATTTTCAGTTTGTCAAAGACACGGCGGCCGCGTTCATTGCCTGCGCGGATCGAGCACCCGCCGGCGCACACGTCTTCAATCTGCATGGCGAAACGGTTGAAGTGAAAAGAATTGCCGAAGTCATAAATGAAAATGCGGGGCGCGATTTGGTGAGTTTTAGCGGGACTTCGATTCCGATTGCGCCGGCGTTAGATGACACTGCGATCAGAAGTGTGATTGGAGACTTGCCGTCGACACCGCTCGAGGTGGGCATCGCCGAAACTATGCGGCGATTCACCGAGTTGCGTGACGCGGGATGTTTGGACACAAGCGACATCGAAACGGAAATGAGCGCGACGCAGGGGAGAAGAGTTTGAGCACGTCGATTGAAACCTGGGAGCAGCGGATTTCTTCCGCGGACGAAGCCGCAACGATGCGTGCCGGCGTCTTGTTCGGCGTGGAACGCGTCGAGGTACGCGACGTTCCGCTGCCGGTAATCAGAGAACACGACGTACTCGTGCGGGTTTCCGCCGTGGGTTTGTGCGGCACCGACGCTCACATCTTTGCCGGTCACGCAAACTACAACACCGACGAATACGGCCAACCGATTCCGTTTGATGTCCAACCTCAAATTCTCGGGCATGAAATTAGTGGTCGCATCGAAGAGATTGGCAGCAAAGTCTCTGACCTTAAAATTGGCCAGCATGTCGTGATCGATCAGGGCTTGAACTGCGTCAGCCTCAGAAGGACTCCGTTGTGTGGCTATTGCCAAACCGGAGACTCTCATCAATGCGAGTTCTATGCTGAACACGGCATCACGGGCTTGCCGGGAGGTCTGGCGGAGTTCATTGCCGTGCCGGCTGTTAATGCGGTGCCTTTTCCCGCCGGGCTTGAAGTGGCCGAGGCTGCTTTGGTCGAACCGCTCGGCTGCATCGTTCACTCGGCCGACACCGTGATGCGTGCCCGCAGTCGCTTTCATTTGAATGGCAGCTCATCAGGACTGCGCGTGCAATCGATGCTGGTCTGCGGGGCGGGGCCGGCCGGACTGATGTTCACACAGTACTTTCGCAGAGTACTCGGTTATGAAGGACTATTACTGGTGAGCGAGCCGAACGAGGCCAAGCGCAAACTGGCACAGCGGTTCGGCGCAGATTACGTTGTGGATCCAGGTGACCGGGATGCGGTCGAGGCCGTCCACGATTACACGAGCGGAAAGGGTGTGGACTTTTTGATTGAAGCGTCCGGAGCGGGTCAGGTGCTCGCCTTTATTCCCGGGCTGATCAAGAAGCAGGCCACCGTGCTCCTTTATGGTCATGGTCATGCGGGCGTCGATCTCAGCGTCCTCAACAATCTCATGTTTCGCGAGCCCACGTTGGTAACGCCAGTCGGTGCATCCGGCGGGTTCGAAGCCGACGGCCGACCGTCAGCCTATCTCCGCGCGTTGAATTTGATTGAGAGCCGGCAAATCGAGGTCGCACCATTCATCACGCATCGCTATAATTCCCTCGAAGCCGTCCAGAACGCTCTCGGTCGAGATATTCATCAGCCGGGGTACATCAAGGGAGTAGTCACCCTCTGAAAGTCGGGCTCTTCGTCACCTGCATCGTCGATCAAATGTGGAGCGCCGTGGGCGTCAGCACCCTCGAGGTGCTGCGCCGTACTGGTTGCAAAGTAGAATTCGACGAGCGGCAAACCTGCTGCGGTCAACCGGCATTTAATACCGGTTACCGCTTCGAAGCGCGCCGGGTTGCCAAGCACTTCATCGAGCTGTTTGAAGCCAGCAAAGCGGAAGCAATTGTGTGCCCTTCGGGCTCGTGCACGGCGATGGTTCATCATTACGACGCACTGTTCGCTGATGATGAAAGCTGGCGCACTCGCGCTCATGCAGTCGCGGCGCGCTCTTATGAATTGAGTTCGTTCCTGGTGCGCGTGCTCGGAGTCGAAGACGTAGGAGCGCGCTTCAAAGGACGTGTGACCTGGCACGATGCCTGCCACGGTTTGCGTGAATTGAACATCCGCGACGAGCCGCGCCGACTCATCAGGCAGGTGCGCGAAGCTGAATTCGTCGAACTCGAAAGTGCGGACGCCTGTTGCGGTTTCGGCGGCACGTTTTCAGTGAAGTATCCCGAGATTTCCACGGCGATTGTCGATGAAAAGATTCAAGCCATCGAACGCGCGCAGGTGGATGCCGTGGTTTCCGGCGATGCCAGCTGTCTGATGCAAATCGGCGGGCGGCTGTCGCGCGTTGGATCAAGAGTGCGAGTAATGCATCTGGCAGAATTATTAGCGGGGCAATGAACGCGGCAAAACCCCGACCCTAAGGGAGGGCGTAGTTGGCTGAACAATGAAAAACGCAATCCTTCACAGTAGGGCTACCGCCCCGCGAGTGTCATGACGCAGCTATCCTCAGAAACCTTCGACGCGAATGCGCGCGCGGCGCTGAACGATGCGCAGCTCCGCGGCGCGTTGCGCAATGCCACCTCGCTGTTCGGCAAGCGCCGGCTGGAGGCCGCACGTAGTCTGGAGAATTGGGAGGAACTTCGCACGCAAGCCCGCGCGATCAAAGACGAGACGCTCCTTCATCTCGATCGGTATCTGGAAGAGTTCACTGCAAATGCGGAAAAGGCCGGCGTGCAGATTCACTGGGCGCGGGACGCCGCCGAAGCGAACGGGATCATTTGCCGGCTGGCGCGCGAGCGTGGTGCTCGTTTGGCTGTGAAAGCCAAGAGCATGGCGACGGAAGAGATCCATCTTAACGCTGCGTTGGAAGCCAATGGCATTGAAGCAATTGAAACAGACCTTGGCGAGTACATCATTCAGCTTGCGCACGAGACCCCCTCGCACATCATCGCGCCCGCGATTCACAAGACGCGCGGACAAATCGCAGAACTATTCACTGAAAAGCTTGGCATCGAAAAGACGGATGATATCGCACAGTTGACGATCACCGCGCGACAAGTCTTGCGCGATAAGTTTGCCGCCGCCGACCTCGGCATCAGCGGCGTGAACTTCGCAGTCGCGGAAACCGGTACGATTTTGATTTTGGAAAATGAAGGCAACATTCGCTTCACGACCAGCCTGCCGAAAACGCACGTCGCGTTGATGGGGATTGAAAAAGTGATCCCGCGGTTTGCCGATTTGGAAGTGTTTCTGAAATTGCTGCCGCGTTCCGGCACCGGCCAACACCTGACTGCGTATCAATCGCTGATCACCGGTACGAAACGAAACGCGGATGACGAAGGTCCTGACGAATTGCACATCATCCTGCTCGACAATGGCCGCTCGCGCATGCTGACGCATCCGACAACGCGACAAGCTCTCGCTTGCATTCGCTGTGGCGCCTGTCTCAACGCTTGTCCGGTTTATCAGCAGATTGGCGGACACGCCTACGGCTCAGTCTATCCGGGGCCAATTGGTGCCGTGATTACCCCGCAATTGTTTGGTCTGTCCAAGGCTGCGCAGCTTCCTTTTGCTTCGAGCCTGTGTGGCGCGTGCCGCGAAGTCTGTCCAGTCAAAATTGATATTCCCGAATTGCTACTTCATTTGCGGGCGGAAATAAAGGAGACGTCAAAGGTCAGAGATCAAAGGTCAGAACCAGTTAGGCCGAATCGAGCTGAACAAGTCGCCTTCAGGTTGTGGGCAGCGGTGATGGCTCGGCCACGCTTGTACGAACTGAGCGGAAAGGTTTTCAGATTCCTGCAGCGCAGCGCGGCTCGAGATGGAGCTATTCGAAGAGTGAACGGGTTACTCGGTCGCCTGGCGCCGCCCCTCGCCGCGTGGACCGGCACGCGAGACTTACGGCCAATCGAACCCGAAACATTTCGTGAATACTGGAGAAGGGCGGCCCATGACTGACAGGGAGATGGCGAATCTTCAGAATGACGCGCGGGCTGAAATTCTTCAGTCGATCCGCACTCGTCTGGCCGAAAGCGCCGTGCTTAACGCGCGCCGGTCGCCAACTCTACCGCTCGCTGCGACGGTACCGTTCGTTAGCGACGAGCGCTCATTAGTCGAAACCTTTAAGCAGCAACTGGAATCAGTCGGCGGTCATTGCATCGTGGTGAGCGACGAATCGGAATTAACAACTGCGTTGAAGCACGTTGTCGGTGAAATCGAAGCGAATGGATTGGAGACTCGCAGGGTGGCGTTGTCGGATTCGCCTTTGTTGGGCGTGATTAGTCGCGACCTTGAGGCTCAGGGTCATGAAATCGCTGTGACGCCATCCGCCAGCGATCTCTTTCAGTTTGACGTCGGGATTACGTCGGCGCAGGCAGCGATTGCGGAAACCGGAACGCTCGTACTAGAACAAGCACGCGAGCGAAATCGTCTCGTGTCACTTTTGCCGCCAGTGCATATAGCCATTGTTAACGCGGGAGACATTTGCGCGACGATGAGCGAGGCGATAACACGCGCTCGCAAGGAATCCGACACGAGCAGCGCGATCACGTTCATTACCGGTCCATCGCGCACAGCCGATATCGAACTGACCTTAACGATCGGCGTGCATGGCCCGAAGGAGTTGTATGTAATTGTGTACCGAACCAACCACTGAATGTTGGTAAGCTCACTTGGCTTTAACTCAAAATTAAGGTTCGAGGAGAAATGAGCAGATTGTTTTCATTCACACATGGCTTTAGCCAGGTGTCGCGAAGCTCGAAATTAAGCGGAAACCGTTTAAACGGTTTCCGTCGGAGTGCCGTCGCGTGATCACCTGGCTGAAGCCAGGTGTGAATAGGAAAAGGAACTACTTCGAGGCAAAACCGGACTGACTTCAAAGTTCTCAAGTAGAATCTCATGCGAATCATTTCCTTTTCAACAGAAGAATCAAACTGGCAATCTCCGCGGATGGGCGTGCTCCTGCACCGCGACGGCCGTGACACTGGGTATCGTCTGGACTGCGAGCGGCTGTTTGGAGCGGCGGAGCAACCATCGAATCCTTTGTCCTGGTTCGACATGGATAGCCAGTGGTTTCAGAAAGCGCGTGAGGTTTCCGAAAAGATAGTCGCGGACGACAACGCTCTCGCCGAGGCGAACAATCGCGGCTGGCTAACACCCAGTCAAGACGCTTACTGGTTTGCGCCGGTGCCGCGCCCGGGAAAACTAATCTGCATTGGATTGAACTATCGCGATCATGCCGCCGAAAGCAACATGGCGATCCCGAAACAGCCGGTGGTGTTTTCCAAATTTTCGACCGCAGTGATCGCGCCGGGAGAGCCCGTCGTGCTGCCCGCCACCAGCGAGCAAGTTGATTACGAAGCCGAACTGGCCGTCGTCATCGGTCGTCGCGCAAAGGACGTCAGCCTCGAACGCGCGCTCGATTATGTGTTGGGCTACACCTGCTTCAACGATGTCAGCGCGCGCGACTTTCAGTTCGCCGACGGTCAATGGCAGCGGGGAAAATCCTGTGATACTTTCGCGCCGATGGGCCCAACGATCGTGACCGCCGATGAGGTTGCCGATCCTCACCGTCTTTCGATCAAACTAATTCTCAACGGCCAGGCGATGCAGGACTCCAACACTGATCGGTTCATATTTGGCATCCCTGAATTGATCGAGTTTCTTTCGCAGACGATTACCCTTGAACCCGGCGATGTGATTGCGACCGGCACACCGCCCGGTGTCGGCTTTGCGCGCAAGCCGCCCGTATTTCTAAAGTCCGGCGACAAGATGGAAGTTGTGATCGAAAAAGTTGGGACATTAGGTAATCCCGTGACTGCGATGAAGAAAGCCGCGGCGATGCCGGGATAAATGGCTTTGCCTTAAAAGTAATCGCTCGAGCGAATAGGACAGAAACGTGCCGTAGGCACGTAATGTTTATAGAAAATGCACGGCCTTCTCACTTCGGAGATGAGAAGAGGCGA
>Ga0207675_100005383_pt1 | contig 12280 bp, 8 predicted proteins | sample KBSSwiS42_FD_184305 | JGI IMG/M metagenome (GOLD analysis project Ga0207675, IMG submission 184305) | Switchgrass rhizosphere microbial communities from Kellogg Biological Station, Michigan, USA - KBS Switchgrass S4-2 (SPAdes) (version 2) | ecosystem: Host-associated > Plants > Roots >...
CGGGCTTCGAGACGCGCCTGCACCTCGTCGATGAGGCGTCGTGTCTCGTGAACGTCGGCGTCTTTGGAGCTCCCTTTGCGCATGCGGCGCTCGAGGTCGACCTGCAGAGCGGTCAGCCGTTCGCGCAGTCGATCGGCGTTCTCATCGCGCGCGGCGTCGCCGCGATGCGCGGCGTACGCGAGACGATCCCCAAGCGAACGCGCGCGGATTGCCTCCGCCACCCGGAACGCCTTCCACGCGGCTACTTCATCCTTAGGCTCGCCGGTAGCCAGATCAACTTCGATGCGCGCCTCGTAGGGCGCGTAGCTCGCTGAGAGAAAGCGTGCGCGCAACTCGGGATTGGCCGAGTTCACGCGAATGCGCGTCTCGATGTCGACCGCAGTGTCGGCAGCGGCACCCGCACCCGCCATGTCGCTCGCAGCGAGCAGAGCCAGCGCAAGAGCGGAACTCGTGTCGATGCGGTTGAAGTCGAGTTTGAGGCGCGCATAGATGCCGTCCGCTTCACGCAAATCCGCCAGGGCTTCCGCACTGCGCCCCTGTTTTTCGCGCAGCCTGGCGCGCTCGGCCAGCGCATCGGCGCGCGATGGTTCGTTCTTCGTGAGCAATGCCTGCGTCAGTAGATTGTCCGCGCCGCGCAGGTTGCCGAGCGTGCGTAATTCGCCGGCGATGAGCACACGGGTCCGGTCGATGGTGATGCCATTCTTGTCCTGCCGCTCGGCGCTGCGCAGATATTCGAGTGCGGTGTCGTGCCGGCCAAGTTCCGCCGCGGCGTTGCCTGCCAGGCGCAGGGCCGACACCAGCCCGGCGTGGTCTTGCGCCCGTTCGTAGAGTGGCAACGCATTTTCGAGCGTGGCCAGGGCCTGCTCGACGTTTCCGCTGCGAAACTGGATGGCCCCCAGCGCGGCGAGTTCGCGCGCCGTCTGGCTGTCATCGCCGCGAGCGGAAAAGACTTCGAGCGCTTCGGTGTGCAGCCGAAGCGCGCGATCAAACTCTCCGAGAGTTATCAGGCTGTTTCCCAGATTGCCTATGAGCGTCGCGTACAGGTCCGGATTTCGATCGCGTTCGATGAGCGGCAGCACCGCATCGAACATTTCTACGGATTGCGCGGCATTGCCTCGCCGCACGGCAGCGGCCGCCAGGTTCTGGATCGCGCGCACCTCGAACACCTTGTCGTGGCGGGCATTCGCGCGCACGCGGACTGCCTGGTAGACGGGCACACAAGGTTCGTAGTCACCTGACACGAGCTCGCGGATGCAGCCCGCGAGCATGGCGTTCATCGCATCGCTGTGCAGCTCATGCGCATCGAAATAGACCTGCGCGCGTTTTGTGCGCGCCGCGGCGGTGTCCAGCAATGCGCTTTGCTCGGCGCGCGGGACGTCCGCGCCCATGCTCGTGGCGATGTTGAATTCATTCAGCGCGCGTAATACGGCGGCGCGCGCCGCGCCGGTCTCATCGCCCGCCGCGATGAAGTGCATCTGCGATGCTTCGGCCGAACGGCGGCCGTCGTGGAATTCGTACAGAAGGTTGAACTCGACATAGCCGCGCTGGTATTCGGCCTCCGCCAGAGCCTGCATGTCGTTAGCGGCTTCGAAATGTATCGCGGCCTGCCGCATCGGTGAAATCGCTGCGCGCCACGATGCGGAGTCCGCACGGGCGATGAGCTCGTTGCCTTTTCCCAGAGCCATGTAACCGAGCAGGCGTTCATCGACGGGCGAATCCGGCGTCGGTCTCGGCCAACGCAGGATGCGTACCGCAGCGGCTCCGCGCCAGGCGCGCTGGTCGACGCTCGACACCAAAATGCGCACCGTTGCCGGTTGTTCGAGGCTGACTACGGTCCGGTGGAGCCCATGGCGGAGGTACGCATCGGCAAGTTCGGTGTGCTGTTTGCCGGCGTCGATTTTGACGCGCACGTCGATATCACGTTCGCGGACCTCGACGACGTAAATGCCCGCACGCAGCTGGCGGACCAGCGACTGGGGAGAGGCGCCCTGGATGGTCAGTTCAGTCGAATATTCGACCAGCGGTTCGGTCTGGAATCCGCCCGAACACGCCGAAAGGCCAACGACCCATGCAATGCACGAGATTTGGAGCCAGCAAGCGCTCGGATTCTTTTTATGTTCAGCCGGAGCGCTGGTGCGAGCGCGCATTCTGGCGAGTCCCCTTCCTTCCGGGGCCAATGTTTACAGGCACCTGCACCACCTCGCAATCGAAAATAGAAAATGTAGGCAGGGTTTGTAGTAACCCATTGATTGAAAATACTTTCTCTTATGACAGAGCGAAGTGAGAGAAACCCTGAACTCGTGACACTACATATACACGAGGCCAAAAAAGCCGGGACGAACGAGGACAGATGAATAGCGCGGACGTCTTTTCGCTCGAATTCGACATGCTGACGCGAACCTCGCTGCTGGCGAAAATCCTCGAAAGGTTTCGCGCCACCGAAATAGGCGCCGGCACGCACCGCCAGTTGCTGCTGGAATTGAATCACGTGATCAACGTCCACTCGCGGCTTCGGGAAGTCGCCTCGGACGTGGTGCCACCGGAGGACTGGTCTTCCTGGCGTGAGCTCCTTGCGGTGCCGTCACTCGCGTTCGAGCAAGGGAGGTCGTTCCTGGACGACCTGCGCGCACTCGGACTCAATTCGATGGACGGCGTGTCGCTGACGCCGCTGCCGCAAACCATCGCCCTGGCGGCCTACGCTCACTACCAGCTCGTCGAGCGTGCCACGGTGGGCCTGGTCGGTTACCTGTGGTTCTTCGATCGCATGCCGCGTCTGTTTTATCCGCTGTGGAGCGATGCATGTCAGCGGGGCGACGTGCCCAAAAAGGCACAGCGCGCGCTGGCGGAAGGCGCGGTCATCGACCCGGCGCGCGATCAGCTGATGATGAATTGCTGCCGGCAAATAGTGCGGCGGCCGCGTGACCTGGGTCTCGCGTCGCAAAGCCTGCACGACACTGCGGAGTTGTTCGCGACGATGGTCGACGCGGCTCTGCAGCGCGCCGAACGGCCACCCATGGTGGCACTGGAAAGCACGGTGATCGGCAGAGGGTTCGGCCAGGTCGCCTGAAGGAATTGGGGCCAGGCCCCGAATTCTGGGAAACGGGGCCTGACCCCATTTAACATCCGCGCGTGATTTATCTCATCGACGCGTCGGTCTACGTGTTCCGCGCCTATTACTCGATGCCGCCCGACATGGTCGACGGCGACGGCAATCCCGCGCACGCGACTTTTGGCTTCGCGCGATTTCTCGGTGACCTCATCGAGCGCGCGCAGCCGCGCTACATCGCCGTTGCATTCGACGAGAGCCTCACCACTTCATTTCGCAATCAGATTTATCCGGCCTACAAGGCAAATCGCGATCCGGCACCGGCGGATCTGAAGCTGCAGTTCGCGCGTTGTCGCGAGTTTTGCCGCCATGCTGGCATTCCGGCCTTCAGCCACGCCGAATACGAGGCCGACGACATCGTCGGTACGTTGATGACCCGCTGCCGCAGTGAGGGCCTGCGCGCCACGCTGGTCACGCGCGACAAGGACTACGCCCAGTTGATTCGCCTCGGGGATGTGTACTGGGACTACGCCGACAATGTGCGCTATCGCTACGACGAGATCGAAGACCGCTTCGGCGTGGCGCCCGAGCGCTTCGCGGATTTTCTCGCGCTCATGGGCGACAGCGTCGACAACATCAAGGGCGTGCCCGGTGTCGGCGCGAAAACCGCAGCGGCGCTCATGAAAGAGTTCGTTTCACTCGAGGAGATCTACGACAACCTCGATCGGATCACGGACCTTCCGATACGTGGCGCGGGCAAGCTCGCCGCAAAGCTCATCGAGCATCGCGAAGCCGCCTTTTTCGCGCGACGCCTCACCGAGATCGCCTGCAACATGCCGCTCGAAATCGGCCGACTCGACCTGCTGCGGCGCCCGCCCGACGTTGCGGCGCTCACGGCGTTTTTCGACCGCCACAATTTCGGGCCGATGTTGCGCCGGCAGGCCGAAAGGCTCGCGCTGCTCTCGCTGGCTGCCTGACCTATTCGACGTCGTCGTCCTTGTTGCTGGGCACCTTCACGCTTCCGCCGATCGATTCGTGTTCAATCGAGCCGGAGCTGTCCTCGCTCACCGTGAAGTTGCCTTTGACGCGCCCGGCATAGATGTCGCCCGAGCTGTCGGAGTCCACATCCACGTTGCCCTTGACGTCTTCGACGCGAATGCCGCCCGAACTGTCCTGCTGGACCCGGACATTGCCGTCGACTTTCCCGACGCGGATGTCGCCCGAGCTGTCGAGCACTACTTCGGCGTCGCCATGTACCTCGTTCACTTCGATGTCGCCCGAGCTGTCACGCACCCGCACGCTGCCCGCGTTTTCGATCTCGATGTCGCCGGAACTGTCGCCGACATCGGTGAGGCCGGCGATCCGGTGGATCGAAAGGTCGCCGGAGCTGTCCTGCAGCGTGAGAGCCTTCAGGTCCTCGAAATCAGCGTCGCCACTCGAGTCGGTGGCGTCCACCGGGATGCTCGTCGGCAATGCGATGCCAATGTCGATGTATGCGTATTCATTGTTGCCGAAAGTCCAGCCGTCCTGATTCTGCGGAAGGTTGGTTTCCACGTATACGACATTGCCTTCGCGCCGCACGCTGATCTGCGCAGCATCCAGCAATTCCTGTTTGGCGGCGCATGCCACACCGCGCGCCTCGATGCGCACGGCATTGCCGCGGCCTATCACCTTCATGTCGCCAGCGCCGGTCCGCACCACGACCTTTTCGACGCCCTTGGCGTCCACGCCGCCTGCGCGATCCGCGCGCAACTTGCATCCATCGCCCCAGGCAAATGCGGTGACCGGGCCGAGCGCGAGCAATAACAACCAGTACCTGGAACGCATGAATCTTCTCCCCGAATGATGGCGGCTGTGGTTAAGACTGCCGGGAAGGTGTTTCGGTTTACAGGATCGAACAATTCATACGGTATCCTTCGCGCGCGCCCCAGAGCAGCCAAGACATGAGCAGCCAAAACATCGAATCCGTACTCGTCGAAGAGCGTCGCTTTCCCCCGTCCACCGAGTTCACTGCCCGGGCGCGCCTCAAACCCGCGGCCCTGAAGGCCCTGCACGCCGAGGCGGCCGCAGACTACGAGGGCTTCTGGGCACGCCAGGCCCGCAGCGAGCTGCGCTGGCACAAGCCATTCACGGTCACGCTGGACGCATCGCAGGCGCCCAACTATCGGTGGTTTACCGACGGCGAGCTCAATGTCTCGCACAACTGCCTCGACGTGCATCTCGAGGAACGCGGCCACAAAACTGCGCTGACCTTCGTCGGCGAGCCTGGCGATGTACGCCATGTGTCCTACCGCGAGCTGCATGCCGACGTGTGCCGTTTTGCCAATGCGCTGCTGTCGCAGGGTGTCACGGCCGGCGATCGCGTGGTCATCTACATGCCGATGGCTCCCGAGGCCATCGTGGCGATGCAGGCCTGTGCGCGCATCGGCGCCATCCATTCCGTGGTGTTCGGCGGTTTCTCGGCATTGTCGCTCAAGGACCGCATCGAGGATGCGGCTGCCGTGCTGCTCATCACTGCCGACGGCGGCTGGCGGGGTGGCAAGGCGGTCGAGCTCAAGCAGGCGGCAGACAAGGCGCTGTCGATGGGCTGTCCGAGCATGCGCAAGGTCATCGTTTTGAAGCGCACCGGCCAGAACGTCGATATGTATCCGGGCCGCGATGTGTGGTGGCACGACGTCATCGAAGGCCAGTCGCCGGTCTGCGAACCCAAGTGGGTCAACGCCGAACATCCGTTGTTCCTCTTGTACACCTCCGGATCCACGGGCAAGCCCAAGGGCATCCAGCATTCGAGCGCGGGCTATCTACTCGGCGCCAAGCTCACCAGCAAGTGGGTGTTCGATCTCAACGATGATGATGTGTTCTGGTGCACCGCGGACATCGGCTGGGTCACGGGCCACAGCTATGTGGCTTACGGACCTCTGGCGGCCGGCGCCACCATCGTGATCTACGAAGGCGCGCCGACGTTCCCGCATCCCGGGCGCTTCTGGCAGATCATCGAATCGCAGGGCGTCACCATTTTCTACACCGCGCCCACGGCAATCCGTGCGCTCATGAAACTCGGCGACGACATTCCTGGGCGCTACGACCTCACGAAGCTGCGCTTGTTGGGGTCGGTGGGTGAGCCCATCAACCCGGAAGCCTGGATGTGGTACCACGAACACGTCGGCCGCATGCGTTGCCCCATCGTCGACACGTGGTGGCAGACCGAAACCGGTGCAATCATGATTTCGCCGCTGCCAGGAATCACCGCGACCAAGCCGGGTTCGTGCACGCAACCGCTGCCGGGTATCGACGCCACCATCGTCGACGCGCGTGGCGAGCCGGTGAAGGGTGCGGACGCAGGCGGTTACCTGGTGATCAGGAAACCCTGGCCGTCGATGTTGCGCACGATCTGGGGCGACAACGAACGCTATCTACAGACCTACTGGGAGACTTTCCAGAACCGCTACTACGTGGCGGGCGACTCGGCGCATCGCGACAAGGATGGCTACTTCTGGATCATGGGCCGCATCGACGACGTCCTGAACGTCGCGGGACACCGCCTCGGCACCATGGAAATCGAATCCGCGCTGGTGGCGCATCCGAAGGTCGCGGAAGCGGCCGTGGTCGGCAAGCAGCACGAGATCAAAGGCGAATCGGTGTTCGCGTTCGTGGTGTTGCGCGGCGAACGCCCCACTGGCGACAAGGTCGACGCATTCGCGAAGACCCTGCGCGACTGGGTGACCGAGCAATTGGGCGCGATCGCGCGCCCGGATGACATCCGCTTCTCCGACAATCTGCCCAAGACACGCTCCGGCAAGATCTTGCGCCGGCTGCTGCGCGCCATCGCACGCAATGAAGACATCACGCAGGATCTCTCGACGCTCGAGAATCCGGCGATCATCGATCAGTTGCGCGGCGGCGAGTCGCCTGGCAAACCCGCGAAAGCCACTCCGAAGAAAGCAGCCGTGCCGAAAAAGAAATCGGCGGCGAAGAAGAAGCCAGTGAAAAAGAAGAAGGCCGTGGCAAATCGCAAACCCGCAGCCGTCAAGAAGGTGGCGCGCAGGAAAGCGTCGCCGAAGAAGAAGACCCTTCCAAAGAAGACCAGGGTCAAATCGCGCCCGGCGCCGCGCCGGAAGAAATAACGATCAGCCGCGGCCGCCCACCAGGCTGAGCACCGCGGCGAAATGACAGGCAACGCCGCCGAGCACGAACAGGTGCCAGATGGCGTGCGTGTAGCGTTTCGACTTCCAGATGTAGAACGGCACGCCGCCGGTGTACAGCAGGCCGCCTGCCGCGATCCATGCGAGCTCGGCGGTGGTAAGGCTGTCGTGTAGCGGCTTGATCGCGACCACGATGAGCCAACCCATGCCGAGATAGAGCGCGGTAGATAGTCGCGGAAAACGAAAGCCAACGGTGGTCTTCGCCACGACACCAAGCACCGCCAGCGTCCAGACCACGCCGAACAACGACCAGCCCCAGGCTCCCTGCATGGCCACGAGCGTGAACGGCGTGTACGTACCGGCGATGAGTAGATAGATGGCGGCGTGATCCAGCTTGCGCAGGCGCTGCTTTCGTTCCGGCGAGCGCTCCCAGTGGTAGATCACCGAGGTCGTGAACATGGCGAGCGCCGTGACGCCGAAGACCATCGCACCGGCGAGTCGCAAGGCATCGCCCGCGGCGACCCAGGCCAGCCAGGGGATGGCGATCGCGCAAGCCACGATGCCAAGACCCGCGGTCAGCGTGTGCGCGAGTTCCTCGCTGCGCGAATAAGGGGGGCGGAGATAAGGCGCGATGATGGTGGGCACGCGCCCGAGCTTAGCAGCTTGAGATTGCGCTACCGGCTGGCGGTCTGGCCGCTGTCGGGGAACTCGCCCTTCGGCAGCTGCACTTCGCCGGTCAGAATGCGTTTCAGATAATCCGGCGCAATCAGGTGGCAGTACTGGCGCCCGCTCGTCGCGCGCGCTTTCGAACTCACTTTCATGTTGCCGTCACCGCGCAAACTCTTGGCGCGAATGCGCAGCGTGCCGCCGGCATCCGTCTGCACCATCGTGAAGGTTTCCAGCCATTGGGCTTCGCTCGTCGCCTGTTCATCGGGATCGAGCAGTACGCTGATCGAGCCCTTGAACGGCATCTTCTTCTTCTGGCGATCGGTAAGCGTGAGCATCACCGCGTCGAGCGTGCGGCGATTCAGCCGCGCGCAGGTCGTCGATTCGCCCGCGGCGGTGGCGCCATATTCGGCGCGGATTCTCTCCGCGCTGTGGAGCTTGCAGGAAATCATGCGTGCCCTGGTGTGCTGCGAATCGGCATAACCAATGTATTGCAGCGTCTCGAGCGGCTTCACGGAGGGCGAGGCGCGCGAGAAGGCCTGGTAATCCGCGACCAATACGTTGCGTGCGGGCACGCGCGATGTGGCGATTTCCTTCTGCGCGACAGCGCAATAGTCGTTCAGGCTGGTGATCGCCATGGGCTGCTGGCCCACCACCACCGGACGTGAATCGCTCGCACATCCCGCCAGGGCAAGGCCCAGGGAGAGACAAGCCAATTTGCGCACCGTAAGCTCTGGCAATCCGCGGATGATGGATTTCATGGGCGCCATTCCCCTGTTGGAAAACCCCGGTGAAGAGAACGATCGATGCGAACGAGGCCGCTCAATGAAGCTCCGCATCGCGGGTCATTCTGGCGTTACGTCATGTGCGGAATCGTGGGCGCAGTTCTCATGACGGAAAGCTCGCTGGCGGCCGATCCTCGGCCATTTGTCATAGCGCACCGCGGCGCCAGCGGGTATGTGCCGGAACACACGCTCGCCGGCTACTTCATCGCGATTCAACAGGGTGCGGATTACGTGGAACCCGACCTGGTGATCTCCAGGGACGGTGCGTTGCTCGCGCGCCATGAAAACGAGATCGGCGGCACCACGGACGTGGCATCACATCCGGAGTTTGCCGCGCGCAAGGTCACGAAGAAAATCGATGGCGAATCCATCACCGGATGGTTCACCGAGGATTTCACACTGGCGGAGCTGAAGACTCTGCGCGCCCGCGAGCGTCTGCCCGATTTGCGCAAGGCGAATGCGCGTTACGACGGTGAGTTTTCGATTCCGACTTTCGATGAAGTTCTCGATCTCGTCGCCGCGGCGGATGCGCAGCGCGCGGTAAACGCGCGCGCCGCGGGCTTGCCGCCACCGCCGCGCATCGGTGTTTATCCAGAGACCAAGCACCCAAGCCATTTCGCGAGCCTGGGACTGCATTTTGACGACCGGATGCTCGAGGCGCTGAATCGCCATGGTTACAGCAAACGCACCGACCCCATCTGCCTGCAGTCGTTCGAGGTAGCGAACCTGAAGGTGCTGCGCCGACGCACCGATTTGCCGCTGGTGCAGCTGGTGGCGCCCACGGGCCAACCTTTCGATTTCACGCTGGCCGGTGTCAAACGAACCTATCTGGATCTCATGACTGATGCCGGGCTCGCGGAAATCGCCACCTACGCGGATGCCATTGGGCCTCACAAGTGGATGGTGGTGCAGTTCGGACCGGAAGGCCCCAAGGACTTAGGCCTCGCGCGTCGTGCGCGCGCGGCTGGACTCGGCATTCACGTGTGGACACTGCGCGCCGAAAACGAATTCCTGCCTCCTGAATTAAGATCGTCCGGTGACGCAGCGGCGCACGGAGACCTGGACGCGGAAATCCGCGCGCTGCTCGACGCGGGAATCACCGGTTTCTTTTCCGATCAGCCCGACCTCGCCGTGCGCGCGCGCGATGAATGGTGGGCGAGGAAGTAGTTCATGCTGCAACCGTTTCATCTGGCAATCCCGGTTCACGATCTTCGCGCAGCGCGCGGCTTTTACGGTGAGTTGTTCGGCTGCGCGGAAGGCCGCAGCAGCAATGAGTGGGTTGACTTCGATTTCTTCGGGCACCAGCTCGTGGTGCATCTCGATCCCGCCAGGAAACAGCACGTGCACCACAACGAGGTCGACGGGCACGATGTGCCCGTGCCGCATTTCGGCGTGGTGATGGAGTGGGGCGCCTGGCAGGCGCTCGCCGAGCGTCTGCAAAAACTCAATACGCGGTTCGAGATCGAACCCGGAATCCGCTTCGCGGGTCAGGTGGGCGAGCAGGCGACGATGTTTCTCTACGATCCGTCCGGGAACGCGCTCGAGTTCAAGGCCTTCAAGGATCCGTCGCGGTTGTTCGCGAAGTAGTTGTCTGGCGCGCCACCGAGGTCGCGCGCAACGCGAGGCTCACGAGTTTCGCATTAAGGCGCGCGGCAAAATTCTCAGGCGTAGCGAGCTTCAGGCGCGCTAGATAGGGGGCTTCCGCCTCGTCCGGCTGAGTGAGCAGTGCGCGCGCCAGCGTCGATGCGCGGCCACGCAGATTTCCCGTGTTCTCCTTGAGCCAGCCCAGGGCGCGCGCCAGATCGATTTCCTCGCGCGTGAGGTCGGTGCCGAAGGGATACTCTGAGAACTGCCCTGCTTGCCGGTGAGTGGAGAAGGCTTCCTCGAGACGCCCGGGTGTGTTGCGGGTGAATTCCGCCGGCACGCGATAGCCAGCGTCGATCTTGTTGGCGCGCTTGGCAGCCGCCAGCAGCTCATCCTGGAAACGCGAGTCAGCAATGTTCAGCATCGCGGCGATGCACTCGGCGTCGGTGCGGCCGCGCAGGTCGGCGATGCCGTATTCGGTGATGGCAATATCTCGCAGATGGCGCGGGATGGTGGTGTGGCCGTAGTTCGTGACGATGTTGGAGGTCACTCGTCCGTCCTTGCGCCGCGTCGCACGCGCGCACAACACCGAGCGTGCACCCGGCAGCGCATGAGCCATGGCGACGAAGTTGTATTGGCCGCCCACGCCGGAGACCACGCGGCCGTCGGCGAGGCCGTCAGAAACCGCGGCGCCCAGCGTGGTCAGCATCATGGTGGTGTTCACGAAACGCGCGCGGGCACGTTGCGCCACGCGCAGGCTGTAATCCTCGCCGTATAGCTGGTTGATATATCCCACGCCGCGCATGTCGAACAGCCTGCGTTCGGACTCGGGCAGTCCGCAAAGCGCGGCGTAAAAAGCGCGCGGGCCCAGCAGGAATCCGGCGTGCATGACCGTGCCGCCCTGCAGCTGGAGCCCCAGGCAATCGCCGGCCAGTGCCGCGCGCGTCGCGGCCAGCCCGAGATTGGCCACGATGCGGACGCCCTCGGGCGAGACGATGTGGCCGTCGTCGAAACGGGTCTCGCTGCGCAGGACGCCGGCCGTCTTCAGAGCGGTGAAGTCGGATTCGTCGAGTGCAGGGCCCGCGCCGGCGGCGAGCAGCGCTTCGAGTAACCCCGCATCGATGCGCTTGCTCGAGCCGTTCACGGCCAGCGCCCGCTGCAAGGGTAGATAGTCGTACACGCGACGCCTGAGGATTCCGGCGCGATACAGGTCGAGCATCTGGTCGACGAACATCTCGGTCGCGCCAAAGAGGCCCGTGGTGAATGGCGCACGACCGCCGACGGCGTCGATGAGTTCCGCACTGCGCTCCGTGCCCACGTCGCCGAGTGCCTGCCGCCAGGCTTCGTTCTGCTGATGGCGCAACAACAGGGAATAGACGATGGAGTCGCCGAGTTCTCCTATGCCGATCTGCAGCGTGCCGCCATCGTGCACCAGGCTGCTCGCGTGCAGGCCGATGGCGTGGTCGACGGTGGACAGCGAGGGATTCGGTGGCGCAAACAGGTCGTAGTCGTAACGCGAATGGTCGAGCAGCAGGTCGAAAGCGTCCGCACCCACGTTGGCGGCGCCGAGCATGAAGGGCATCTCGCGGTGTACCTGGCCCAGCATCACGATCGACTGTCCGGCGGCACGCAGCTTCGCGAGTTCGGGGATGAGATCGACGGTGACATCGGGGTTGCTGCCGAGGCTGATTTCCGCGGTTCCGCCCACCGTTCGCCTGGCGACCACGTGAGCGATCACGTTGACGCCACGCGCCAGCAGCTCGCGCGTCACGTGCGTGTAGTTCGCCGACAGATAGTGCGATTGCGCGTGCGGGGAATTGAGCATAGCCCCCGGCTCGAAGAAGAACTCGATGACGCGCGCATTTGCCGGCATCGCACCGGTTCGCATCGCCTGGAGGTAGTCGAGTTCCGGGTAGTTACCGAAGATGCGTGCCGCCAGCGGCTCTATGAACGCTTTCTCGAGCTCACTCGATCCGGATGGCTTGCGCAGGCTGAGCGCCGTGAAGATGGTGAGGTCGAGTGAGGTATCTCCCCGCGCGCGCCGGAAGAATTCGTTG
>Ga0207675_100005386_pt1 | contig 12267 bp, 7 predicted proteins | sample KBSSwiS42_FD_184305 | JGI IMG/M metagenome (GOLD analysis project Ga0207675, IMG submission 184305) | Switchgrass rhizosphere microbial communities from Kellogg Biological Station, Michigan, USA - KBS Switchgrass S4-2 (SPAdes) (version 2) | ecosystem: Host-associated > Plants > Roots >...
CCGCGCGACCGTCCATCCGGGGCCCGTCGCGTACGTGTCCGCGTCGAGGACCTCCTTGAACAGCGGCGCCAGATACGCGAGGTGCTTCCCCTGGCCCAGGTACTCCTGCGTGATCTGGAGTTCGAGGAATGTCTGCGTCAGCGTCAGCGCGCCGAACAGCGGGTGGAACGGCTCGCGCGGCTGGAAGTCGATGGGGCCGTTCTTGATCTGGATGCGCACGCCGGGGCGAAACTGCCCGTCCAGCGGTGCCAGCTCGGCGAACGCTTGCTTGGCGCGATCCTCGTCGACGTCGGCCTTGTAGACGAAGGCCCGCCAGATCACGATCGCGTTGGGGTTGGCGGCGAGCGCGTCGGCCAGCAGGTTGGCGCCATCGGCGTGCGTGCGGCCGTAGTCCTGCGGACCGGGCTGCCCTTCGGAGTTCGCCTTCACGAGGAAGCCGCCGAAATCGGGAATGAGCGTGAAGATCTCGGCGGCCTTGGCGCGCCACCAGGCGGCGACGTCCTCGTCCAGCGGATCGGCGGTGGTGAGGCCGCCGATGTCGATCGGCGCGGCGAAGTTCGCCGAGAGGAAGACGCGGATGCCCCAGGGCCGGAACACGTCGGCCAGCGCCGCGACCTTGCGCAGGTAGAGCGGCGTCAGGATCAGCGCGCTGGCGTTGACGTTGTTGAGGACGACGGCGTTGATGCCGACGGACGCGTTCGCACGCGCGTAGTCGTGCAGACGCGGCGAGATCGTGCCGGGCAGCTCGTCCCACCGCCAGAGCGAGCGGCCGGCATAGCCGCGCTCGATGCTGCCGTCCAGGTTGTCCCAGTGATCGAGCATGCGCAGGCCGAAGAGGGGGCCGCTGGAGACGGAGATCGCGTCCAGCGACGCGCCCGTCTGCAGGACGCGCAGGAAATGGAATACGCCGTAGAGGATGCCCGGCTCGTAAAAGCTGGCGATCATGAGCGCGCGGCTCTCGCCCACCGGTACCGTGCCGATGACGAACGCGTCGGTGGTCATCCAGAACAGCCCGAACAGCGGCGATTCGTCGTCGATGTCGCCGTTGTCCAGGCCCAGCGCGCCCGCGGGTGTGCCGGCGATCAGCGTCGCGTCGGCGGCGGCGTCACAGAAACGGACATCGTCGCCCAGCAGGCCGCGCAACCCGTGGGCCAGCTCGTCGCGCGCGGCGGCCAGCGTCGGCGTCGGCGCCGGCATGTAGATCGACGCGCACAGCGCGCGCGCCTGGGCGAGTCGGTCGGCGCCGGCGATCGGCTCGTAACGGAGCCAGAGCCGGTAGCCGTCCTCGGAGATCACTGGGGCGGTGGCGGCTTGTGTCGATAGAAGCGGACGTCGTCGATCCAGAAGTCGACCCAGCCGCCGTCCCAGGTGAAACGAACCACCGAGATCGCCGTAGTGTCGAGCTTGTTCGATCGCTTCGCCCAGCCCTGCTGCAGCAACGAGTTGAACGGCACCGTGTAGAACTGCCAATCGCTGCTCAGGTTCACGACGTTCGTCCAGTGGTCGCCGCACTGCTCGGTCGTCTCGGCAGGGTGCTCGGTCGCGGGATCGAAGCACCAGTAGCTGAAGATGCCGTTGCGCATCGTGTACGGCGAGCACGGCTTGCCGTAGAACTGGGCGTCAGTGCCGGGCGGCCCGCCGGGCGCGGCGTCGTCCGGGAAGGCGGGCCACTTCTCGTTGCACCTCGTCTCGATGCCCGGCCCGACGTTGCTGCCTTCACAGGTGTTGCATTGCGAGCCGCCGCTCGATTGGTCTCCGGCGCCGCTGATCACCTCGGGCTGCCCGCAGAACATCATCGTCTGCTCGGTGCCCAGGTGCGCTGGCGACGGCCGACAGCCTTCGGGGATGTCCATGTTGGTCGCCCCACCAAGGCCGCCGTCGGCGCGCTCCAGGTCGACGGGGGCACACGTCTTGTGGTTCAAGCAGGCGCACTCCCGCACGCGCTCGCAGAAGCGGGGCGCCGTCGGGTCCGCCGTGTACATGAGGTAACTGATGTCGTCGTCGGTGTACTTGTCGCCGACGAGGACCCGGAATCCGACCTGACTGTCGGGGCCACGGCGCGCCCAGAAGCTGACGCCCTCCCACTCGGAGAAATCCTGCATCGCCTTGTCGACCGCGACGGTGCCCTGGACGTTGGGAAAGTTTTTCATCCCGATGCCGACGCCCCCGCCCCACGAGAGGAATGGGCCGCCCTGGATGTGAATCGCCTGATTCTTGTCGTTCCGCTTGCCCGTGTCGGAGCAGCGGGGCAAGGTGGCGGTGCGCGGTTCCCACGTTTTCGGGACGCGGCGGCCGACGTCGCTGTTGAAGATTGTGAAGCTCTTGATGGTCGTCGAGTTGTCCGTGTACGAGTACATCCCGCGCGCCAGGGGCTCGGCCACGGTGGTGTTCTCGTCGAACGTCCAGATGGGGTGTCCGTTGGGGACTGTCTCATCATAGAACTCGAAGTTCTGCTCGGCCTTCGCGCAGTTCACCAGGCGGGGGCCGGGATCGGGCGTGCACGTGTGCTGGCAGACGCCGTGCTGATCCGGCGTGCAGATCGAGGTGTCGTCGCAGATTCCTCGCGCGACCGCGCCGTCGGCGTTGAGGTCGGGACGCGCGCCGCTGCTGCATCCGGCGGCGAGCGCCATGGCGGCCAGCAGAATGCGCGAGAGGCGAAGATAGGGCAGCAAGCCCGGGATGTATAACATGGTGGCCGGTTGTGTCGTTGGCGGGAATGTTGGTATGAGAGGGCCTTGGTTGCACCTGAGATGATGTTGATGAGATCGCTTGTTTGCGCTCTGGGAATGGCGGTGCTCGCAGCCGGTTGCGGCGGCGCCGGTGGCGTGCGACGCGAGAGGATCACCTTCGGCGCCGACGCCAGCGACGCGACGTTGCCGGGGTTCAAGTGTCCCACCGGCGACCCCGATCCGCTGAATTGCGCGGCACCCTTCATGCTGCACGCGGACGGCCACCTCGTTGATTTTTCGAGCCGCGAGTGGAACCCCGGAACGGGCAAGTGGTGTAACGAGAGCGGCTACCGCGGCACAGTCTACGGGTACACCAACCCGATGTTTCCCGACACGCACGCGCAGGGCGTCGCCGCTGACGGCGCGTTCCACCTGACGTTGACCGTGACGGGCGGCCAGTACGGCGGCGGCGGCCTCGACTTCCAGGGCGGGTGCATGGACCTGAGCGCGTTCACGGGCATCAAGTTCACCGCGGCGATCGCCTCCGGCAGCCAGGCCAACTGTCCTCTGCAACTGCAACTGCCGATCTACGATCAACGGCCGAAAAGCCAGAACCCGGCGGGCGGGTGCGACAGCGACGCCGGTGTCAGCTGTTACAACTATCCGACGGCGACGGCGCTGCCGTCACTGAGCAGCGACCCCGCGAACCCGACGCTGGTCGTCCTGCCGTTCACGTCGTTTTCGCGTGTCACCACCGGAACGCTGGCGCAGATCGTGGGCGTGCAGTGGCAGGTGAACGCGACCGGCGGCGCCTGCACGGTGGAGTTCGTCTTCGACAACATCGACTTCATCCCGGCCGCGACGCCGGACGGCGGCGGGGGCGACGGCGGTACGGGCGACGCGGCCGACGGCGGGACGGTCGACGACGCCAGCGCCGCACCCTGAGGGCGGTCGCCAACGCCCGCCCGGCGGCCCGGTCCCGAGATCCATTTGCGCAGGCGGCGGGAATGCTGTTAGAAACCCGCCAAACTAGGCAGCGCGAAAGGACGAACGAGCATGCGAAATAACATGATGAAGGTGATCCGGTTCTCGGCGTTGGTGGCGACGGCGGGGGCGCTCTCGTTCGTGGTCTTGGTTTCGAACTGCGGCGGCTCCAGCAGCCGGCCGACGGGTACGGGTGGCACGATGGGTGCCGCCGGGACGAGTGGCGGCGCCGGCACGATGGGCAGCGCGGGCGTGACGGGCGGCGGTGGCACCGGCGGGATGGTCGTGATGCACACCTGCACGCCGAAGCCGGACCTGATGTGTGGCGCGTCGGCAATCACGCTGAGCGACGGCAAGGTCACCGACTTCGGGCCGGCGGACTGGAGCACGACCAACGGCAAGTGGTGCGACGCCAGCGGGCTGCAGGGTTCGAGGTTCAGCTATTCGGGCGGGCCGGACGGCATGTCGACGAATATGAACGCGGTGGATACCGGGATGGGCAATCTGCTGCTGACGCTGACCGCCGGGTCGGCCGGCTACGCGGGCGGCGGCATCACGTTCGAAGGGTGCGTCGACGTCTCGACCTACAACGCGATCTCGTTCACGGCGTTTGTCAGCAGCGGCGCCGTCACCGGCTGCAACTTCAAGGTGCAGATGCGGACGTTCGAACAGCTACCGACCTCGAATAACCCGCCGGGTGGGTGCGATCCGGACGCCGGCAGCTGCTATGGCTTCCCCGCGTCGCCGAACCTGACGCTCGGGATGTCGGCCCAGACGTTCACCGTCAAGTTCGCCGACATGACCGGCGCGACGCACGTGAACCCGATCCCCGGCCAGCTGGTCGGCCTGCAGTGGCAGCTCGAATCCGGCATGGCCATGACCGAGGGCGGCGCCCAGCCCATCTGCACCGCGGATATCCGCATCGACGACATCGCCTTCGTCACCGCGCCGTAATCGCCGGACCCCTCTCCCTAACCCTCTCCCCGCTTCGCGGGGCGAGGGCAAACGGCCTCGATCAGGCGATGATCTCGAATTCGATCGCAGCCGGGGCTTGCCCAGTCAGCTCGACGCTGCGGGCGTCGGGCTGGCTGCCGCCGAGCGTGGCGCGGAAGCGGCCGGGTTCGAGGACGCGGTGGCCGCGGTCGTTCACCATCATCAGATCGCGCGGCCCGAGGTCGAAGGTGATCGTCTGCGCTTCGCCGGGGCCCAGTCGCACGCGCGTGAAGCCGCGGAGGTCGTGCACGGGCACGACGCACGACGCCTCCAGGTCCTTCACGTACAGCTGGACGACCTCGTCGCTGGTCACCGCGCCGACGTTCTCGACGGTCGCGGACACCGTCACCGTGTCGCCGGCGCGCACGCGCGCGCTGGAGACCGCGATGTCGCCGTAGCGGAAGCGCGCGTAAGACAGACCGTAGCCGAACGGGTACAGCGGCGGCTTCTCGGCGTACCGGTACGTCCGGCCCTTCATCGCGTAGCTGCCGAAGTAGGGGACGTCGTCCATCGACCGCGGGAAGGTGATGGGCAGCCGCCCCGCCGGCGACACGTCGCCGAACAGCACGTCCGCCAGCGCCGCGCCGCCCTCGCCGCCGGGGTACCACGCGTAGACGATGGCGCCCACGTGGTCGTGCGCCCACGTCAGATCCAGCGCGCTGCCCGCCAGCACGCACAGCACCGTCGGTTTCCCCAGCGCGACGATCATCTCCAGCAACCGCTGCTGCAGCCCCGGCAGCTTCAGGTCGATCTTGTCGCCCGCCGCCTCCGAATTCCCGGCGTCACCCTGTTCACCTTCGATGTCGGCCGACAATCCCAGGCACAGCACGACGACGTCGGCCCGCGCCGCCACGCTCACCGCCTCCGACAGATTCCCGGCGCGCCCCAGCCCATCCGTCTTCGTCCCCTGCAGCTTGCAGCCGTCCGTGTACATCACCTTCGTGTGCGGCGACACCGCCGCGCGAATCCCGTCGAGCGGCGTCACCGCCCGCGACGGCACGCCGAAGTAATTGGCGACCAGCACGTGCGGGTCGTACGCGTTCGGCCCGATCACCGCGATCTTCCCGACGTCCTTGCGCAGCGGCAGCAGGTCGCCCTCGTTCTTCAGCAGCACGATCGACTCGCGCGCCGCCGCCCGCGCCAGCGCGTGGTGCGCCTCGCAGTCGTTCTTCTCGTACGGGATCGCCGCCCACGGCACCCGCGCCGGCGGATCGAACATCCCCAGCTTGATGCGCGCCCGCATCAGCCGCTTCACGCACACGTCCAGGTCCGCCTCGACGAGCAACCCCTCCGCGAACGCGAACGGGATGTGCTCGTACGTGCACCCGCAGTTCAGGTCGCACCCCGCCTTCACCGCCATCGCCGCCGACTCCTCCCACGACTTCGTGACCTTGTGGTTCTCGTGGAAGTCCTTGATCGCCCAGCAGTCGCTGACGACGTACCCGCCGAATCCCCACTCGCCCCGCAAGATCTTCCCCAGCAGCGTCGGGCTGCCCGAGCACGGCTCGCCGTTCGTCCGGTTGTACGCCGCCATGATGCTCTCGGCCTTCGCCTCGGTGATGCACGCCTCGAACGCCGGCAGGTACGTCTCGCGCAGATCCTTCTCGTTGACGACCGCATCGAAGCTGTGGCGCAGCCCCTCCGGCCCGCTGTGCACCGCGTAGTGTTTCGGCGTCGCGACGACCTTCAGGTACGTCGGGTCGTCACCCTGCAGCCCCCGACAGAACGCGACGCCCAGCCGCGCCGTCAGGTACGGGCATTCGCCGTATGTCTCGTGGCCGCGCCCCCAGCGCGGGTCGCGGAAGATGTTGATGTTGGGCGACCAGAAGGTCAGCCCCTTGTAGATGCCGTGGTCGCCCTGGCGCAAAAACTCGTGGTGCTTGGCGCGCGCCTCGTCGGAGATCGCGACCGCGACCTCGTGCAGCCGTTCCGCGTTGAACATCGCCGCCAGCCCGATCGCCTGCGGGAACACGGTCGCGACGCCGGCGCGCGCGACGCCGTGCAGTCCCTCGTTCCACCAGTTGTAGGCCGGAATGCCCAGCCGTTCGATCGCCGGCGCTTCGTGCAGCATCTGCGTCGCCTTCTCGGCGACGGTCATCCGCCCGACCAGATCGTCGACGCGCGCGTCCAGCGGCAGGTCGGGGTTCTGGAACGGAAAGTCGAACGGCACGGTCACCAGCTGTGAACGGTGCCGTCCAGCTTGCGCGCCGTCGGCAGGTACGCCGGGTCGTAGGGATACTTCGCCGCCAGCGCCTCGTCGATGTCGACGCCCAGCCCTGGCGCGTCGCCCGGGTGCAGCGCGCCCGCCGCGAACTTGTACCCGTGCGGGAACACGCGGTCGGTCTCGTCGCTGTGGCGCATGTACTCCTGGATGCCGAAGTTGTGGACCGCCAGGTCGAAGTGCAGCGCCGCCGCCATGCACACCGGCGACAGGTCCGTCGCGCCGTGCGACCCGGTCCGCACGTTGTGCAGCTCGGCGAGGTGCGCGATGCGCGTCAGGTGCGTGATCCCCCCCGCGTGCACCACGGTCGTCCGGATGTAATCGATCAGCTGTTCGCGGATCAGCTGCTCGCAGTCGTGGATCGACGAGAACACCTCGCCGACCGCCAGCGGCGTCGTCGTGTGCTGTCGGATCAGCCGGAAGCTCGCCTGCAATTCCGCCGGCACCGGATCCTCCATCCAGAACAGGTGGTAGGGCTCCAGCTCCTTGCCCAGCCGCGCCGCCTCGATCGGCGTCAGCCGGTGGTGGACGTCATGCAGCAGATGAACGTCGGGACCCAGCTCGCCGCGCGCCCGCTTGAACAGCGCCGGCGCCACAGCCAGGTACTTCTCGGTCGAGAAGAAGGTCTCCAGCGGCTTGCCCTTCTCGGCCGGCTCGTAGTGCCGCTTCCCGTGCGCGACGCCGTACGCGTTCGGCACGCCCGGTACGCCGCACTGCAGGCGCACCGCCTTGTAACCCAATTTCACGTACTCGGCGGCCGCCGCCACCGCTTCCTCGATCGTCTCGCCGTCGGCGTGGCCGTAGACCATGACGTCTTCGCGCGCCTGGCCGCCCAGCAACTGGTAAACCGGCACGCCCAGCGCCTTGCCCTTGATATCCCAGAGGGCCGTATCGACCGCCGCGCTCGCCGTCATCGTCACCGGCCCGCGCCGCCAGTACGCGCCCTTGTAAAGGAAGTGCCAGATGTCCTCGATCCGCCGCGCGTCGCGCCCGATCAGCAGCGGGATCACGTGATCGGTCAGGTAGCTGGCGACGGCCAGCTCGCGCCCGTTCAGCGTCGCGTCGCCCAGCCCATGCAGTCCGCCCTCGACCTCGATCTTCAGCGTGACGAAGTTCCGCCCCGGCGAGCAGACGATCACCTTCGCCGACACGATCTTCACTGGTTGACCCCGCTCGCCAGGTAACCGCCGTCGACCACCAGGATGTGTCCGTTGACGAACCCCGCCGCGTCCGACGCCAGGAACACCGCCGCGCCCGCGACCTCCTCGACCTTCCCGAAGCGGCCCCCCGGCGTGCGTAGCTTGATCTCCTTCCCGCGCTCGGTGCCGTCGAGCACCTTCTGGTTCAGCGCCGTGCGGAAGACGCCGGGCGCGATCGCATTGACGACCACGCCGCGCGGCCCCCACTCGATCGCCAGCGACTTGGTCAACGCGCCGACCGCCGCCTTGGCCGCGCCGTAGGAGGCGGTCTCGTGGAAGGCGACGAACGTCGTCAGCGACGCGATGTTGATGATCCGCCCGTAGCCGCGCTCGAGCATCGGCTTGCCGAAGGTCTGGCAGCCGCGCAACGTGCCGGTCAGGTTGGTGTCCAAGTCATCGTTCCAGGAAGCGTCGTCGTAGTCCATCACAGGCCGGCGGTTGGTCTTGCCCGCGCAGTTCACCAGGATGTCGACCTTCCCGAACGCCGCCAGCGTCGCGTCGCGCAGCGATTCCAGCGTGTCGCGCCGGGTGACGTCGGCCGTCAGCCGCAGCGTCTTGCGCCCCGCCGCCTCGATCGCGTCCGCGGTCTCCGCCACCTCCGCCGCGCGCCGCGCCGCCGCCACCACGTCGGCGCCGGCCGCCGCCAGGCCCAGGCTGATCGCGCGCCCGATCCCCGACGTCCCGCCCAGGACAACCGCCGTGCGGCCGTCCAGGTTCAGCGCGGAAGCAGGCGCGGACGCGGGCGCGGACACGACGCCCGCTGTTTTACCACCACATGCTGGCCGACAGGGAGATCATGTCCTTGTCAGCGACGAAGTTCGCGTTCTCCATCGGCGGATCGCCGACACGGATCAACGTGTTGGCACCGGTGAACCAGTGCGAGTACTGGATGACGATCTGATCGGTCGCCTGCCAGTCGGTGCGCAGGATGACCCGCGGCGACACCACCGCGAACGTGAAGGTCGGGTCCTGCGTGTCGGGCGTGACGCGGTCATAGCGCCCTGACAACGCCAGCCACGGCAGCACGCTGTACGTCATCTCGCCGCCCAGCTTCCACTTGGTGACGCCGTTGTAGAAGCGCACGTTCGGATCGAAGAACTTGTCGTCGCTGTTCACGTGCGTGATGACGCCGAACAGGCTCAGGAACAGGTCGGGCCCGTCGCCCGAGAACGGCACCGGGTAGCTGACCAGCTTGCCGATCGACAGGTCGTACTGCCCGCCGATGATGGTCAGGTTTCCGTTCCCCATGCTGTTCGGGCCCAGGTAGTTCGTGATCAGGCCCGGACCGCCGCGCGTGTTCAGGATCTGGATGATGCGGCTCAACGTCGCGACGTGCCGTGCATCGACGTAAGAGGCGGCGCCGTAGAGGTGCCCGAAGCGGCCGGCCGTGAGGCGCAGGTCGCCGGCGAGGACGTCCAGCTTCGCGTCGGGCGCGCTGCTGTCCGGCGTCATCGGCGCGCCGGCGACGACGTTGTTGCCGCGATCGTCCTGGCTCCACGCGTGCAAGTAGTGCAGGCCCAGCTGCGCGAAGTTCCAGCCGCGCGCGCCCAGGTGGCCGTGCGCGACGAAGCTGGTCCCTTCGTTCGGGTTCGCGAAGTCGTTCCACACGTCGGGCGTCACGGTCGTGCCCGCCTTGTTGGACTGGCCGACCAGGCCTTCCTCCGCCATCAGCACGAAGTTTCCCAGCCGGCCGCGCACGGCGATGCGCTGGCCGATGCCGTTGACGCGCGCGATCAGCGGCGTGCCATAGCGGCCTTCGTCGTACTCGCCCGTCGCGCCGTAGCGGCTCGAGAACGCGCCCACCAGAACCTCGGTCCGCAGGTTCTTGAACCTCGGCAGGACGCTGACGAACAGATCGTTGACGCCGACCTGCGACGCCGGCTCGAGGAACGACGTCGACGCGTTCGCCTGCCGCGCCAGGATGCTCATGTTCGCCTGGACGATGCTGTTTCCTTCGGAGAAGTTCAGCTGGACATACGTCGTCGGCACGACGCCGGTGTGCGAGAACGTCTCGAGATCGTCGGGGACGGCCGGGGGCGTGTGCAGGGTGGTGCCGGACTGATCGGGCGCGGGCATGTCGCGGTCGCCGATGCCGATGGCGAGCGGCGCGGTGAGGAAGCCGTGGAAGTCGAACCGCCACTCGCCCTCGCTGAGGGAGCGCTGGCCGTAGGCCGGGGTGACGCCGCCGGGAAGCGCGGCGGTCTGGGGCGTCGACGGATCGAGGCCCAGCGCCGGGTCCACGCCCAGCGACGCAACCGGTTTGTCGTCTTCGGCGAGCGCCGTCGCGGATGGCCCCGCGCCGAACGCCAGCAATGTGAGAAGTCCTATCTTGTGTCTCGAATGCATGGGTTCACCACCACACGTTGACGTTCAAGGCGACCAGCTGGTCGTCGAGCCGAGGAAGCGGGCCCATGCCCGCGGTCCCCGGCACCGACTGTGTGACAGAGCTGTATTCCGGGTGCGTGTTCGAGCCGTAGAACCACTTGGCGTAGAGCAGCATGATGCTCTCGCGGCTCTGCCAGTCGGTCTTGAACACCAGACGGCCGGCCGCGACGTGGAAGGTCTCGTTGGAATCCTTCGAGTTCGGCACCACGCGATCCACGCGCCCGCCCACGGACACGTGCGGCGAGAACGCGTACAGCGCGTCGACGCCGTACTTGTGGCGCCAGCGGCCGTCGAAGCAGGCGGCCGCGTCGGCGCACGCGCTGTTCGTGTGCGACACGGCGACGACCGCGCCCGCGTTCAGCAGCAGGTCGGGACCGTTGGCGTCGAACGGGCGCGGCGCGGCGAGGATCCGTCCCAGGCTGGCGCTCCAGTTGATCCCGGCGACGTCGACCGTTCCGGTGCCGTTCGTGTCGTTGCCCAGCCAGCGCTCGGTCAGGTCCTTGCCCTCGCCGCCGAACGTCAGCAAGCCGCGCAGCGGCCACGAATCGTGCGCATCGATGCGCGACGCGCCGAACGCGAGCATGCCCCAGGTCGGGTGGATCATGCTCGCGTCGATGCCGTAGACCGAGATCTTTCCGTCCGGGATGTGCGATTCGTCGATCCCGCGCGTGACCATGTTGTCCCGCATCGGGTTGCCCATGGCGTCGAACTGCGGGCGCTCGTCCATCATGAAGTTGACCATCCAGTGCAGCTGCGCCCGCAGCGTGACATCGGTCTTCCGGATCAGGCCCGCGTGCAGGTGGTGGATGTACGAGGATCCGAACAGCGGATCGGAGCCGCTGTTCGGGTTGGCCGCCGCGATGTTGGACGGCGCGCGGCCGTTGCGGTTGCCCATCAGGCCGTCTTCGATGACCAGCGACGTCTCCAGCGACAGCGGGTATTCGCCCAGCACGGTCGCGCCGACGCCGCGCGGGGCGCCCACGTAAGGCATCTGGTACATGCCGGCCGTGTACGGCCCGAGATTTCCGTAGTTGTTGAAGAAGTAACCGACGGTCGCGCGCAGCTTCAGCTTGTCGACGTTCGGGATGTTGTAGGTGAGGAACGCGTTGTTGATCCAGCCCTGGCTGCCCAGCTGGTAATACGTGGTCGGCGCCGACGGGTTCCAGGTGCTGAGCGTCAGGTTCGCGGTGACGTCGCGGTTGCCGTAACGGAAGTTCATCTGCACCCAGTTGCCGGGCATCGTGGCGGTGCCGACGAACGACTGGTACTCGTCGATCACCATGGGCGGCACGTGCAGCACGATGTCGCTCTGGCCGGGCGCCGGATTCGGCCGGTTGTTGATGCCGAATTGCGCGGTGATGTTCATGAAGCCCGTGAACTGGAAGGTCCAGTCGTTGGGCGGCATCGGCGCGCCGAATGACGGCGTCATGCCGCCGGGCAGGCCGCCCACCTGCGGCGACCACGGCGACATGCCCAGCGACGGCGTCTCGCGGTAGCCGGGCAGGTAACCCGGGTCGCGCACTTCGTCTTTCGTGAGGCGGGGCGGCTCGGGCGGCGGCGGGTTCGCGGGCGGTAGCGGCGCCGTCTCCGGCGGCGGCGGCTGCACGGGCGGCGGTTCCGCCTGCGGAACGCCGATCTGTTCGATCGGCTTCTTCTCCGGCGACTTGGGCGCCTCGGGCGCGGGCGGCGCAGGCGGTTGCTGCGTCAGCTGCGCGCCGGCGCGCGCAGGCAGCAGCGCCAGCGCGCCGCACGCGAGCCCCAACGCGATCGCAGGCCGCACACGTCCTGCGACAGCGGCTGGCCCGGGGCGGCGCAT
>Ga0207675_100005387_pt1 | contig 12263 bp, 9 predicted proteins | sample KBSSwiS42_FD_184305 | JGI IMG/M metagenome (GOLD analysis project Ga0207675, IMG submission 184305) | Switchgrass rhizosphere microbial communities from Kellogg Biological Station, Michigan, USA - KBS Switchgrass S4-2 (SPAdes) (version 2) | ecosystem: Host-associated > Plants > Roots >...
CCGATCGAGCAGATTGACACGATCGTTTCGCGCACATAGCCGTAGCTATGTAAGCGAAAGGATCGTGGCAAGCTGCCGATCCGAATTGTCCGCAGCCGACGGCCATTACCCGGACAGGCTCCTAGCCGATCGAATGAAACGCTAGAACGCGTCGCCCGGCACGCGGACCCAGCCTTCCATCAGCACGCGGGCGCTGCGGCTCATGATCGCTTTGGTCACGGTCCATTCGCCATCGACCTGATTGGCTTCGGCACCGACACGCAACGTGCCGGAGGGATGCCCGAAGCGCACTGAAGTACGTGAACCGCCACCAGCGGCGAGATTCACCAACGTTCCAGGTATCGCCGCCGCGGTACCGATAGCAACAGCCGCAGTGCCCATCATGGCGTGATGCAGTTTGCCCATGGAAAGCGCACGCACCAGCAGATCGATATCGCCGCTTCCAACGCGCTTTCCGCTCGAAGAAACATACTCGGCAGGCTTCGCGACGAAAGCGATTTTCGGCGTGTGCTGGCGCTTGGCGCTTTCCTCGACCTGCTTGATCAGCCCCATGCGAATCGCGCCGTGGGCACGAATGGTTTCGAACATCGCCAGCGCCTTGGTATCGCTGTTGATGGCGTCCTGCAATTCCTTGCCCGTGTAGCCGATGGCCTCGGCGTTGACGAAGATGGTCGGAATGCCTGCATTGATCATCGTCGCTTTGAGCGTGCCCACGCCGGGAACTTCAAGGTCATCGACGAGATTGCCGGTCGGGAACATCGCACCGCCTGCGCCCTCCTCCTCGGCCGCAGGATTGATGAATTCGAGCTGCACTTCGGCCGCCGGAAAGGTCACGCCATCCAATTCGAAATCGCCGGTCTCCTGCACAGCACCGTTGGTGATGGGCACGTGCGCGATGATGGTCTTGCTGATATTCGCCTGCCAGACACGCACCGTGGCTACACCATCTCTTGGAACGCGACTGGCATCGATGAGGCCGCTGCTGATCGCGAACGACCCCACCGCAGCCGAAAGATTGCCGCAGTTGCCGCTCCAATCGACGAACGGTTTGTCGATCGACACCTGGCCGAACAGGTAGTCGACATCGTGACCGGGCTTGGTGCTCTTGGACAGGATCACGGTCTTGCTGGTGCTGGACGTTGCACCGCCCATGCCATCGATCTGCTTGCCGTAAGGGTCGGGGCTGCCGACCACTCGTAGCAACAATGCATCGCGAGCCGGTCCCGGCACCTGCGCGGCCGCAGGCAAATCCTGCAAGCGGAAGAATGTCCCCTTGCTGGTACCACCCCGCATGTACGTGGCGGGGATCTTGATCTGAGGTACGTGGGGCATGATGGAGTGAGTGCTCAGGCAGCCTGCGACGATTCGAGGAAGTCCTGTGCGAAGCGCTGCAGTACGCCGCCAGCTTCGTAAATCGCCAGTTCTTCCGCAGTATCGAGGCGACAGGTCACCGGCACTTCCACGCGTTCGCCGTTCTTGCGTGTGATTACGAGCGTCAGCGTCGCACGTGGCGTGCGCTTGCCGACCACGTCGTAGATTTCCGTGCCGTCGATTGCCAGTGTCTTGCGGTTCACGCCAGGCTGGAACTCGAGTGGTAATACGCCCATGCCGACGAGATTGGTGCGATGAATGCGTTCGAAGCCTTCGGCTGCGATCGCTTCGACGCCGGCGAGGCGTACGCCCTTCGCAGCCCAGTCACGCGACGAACCCTGACCGTAGTCGGCGCCCGCTATGATGATGAGCGGCTGTTTACGTTCCATGTAAGTCTCGATGGCTTCCCACATGCGCGTGACCTTGCCTTCCGGTTCGACACGCGCCAACGAGCCCTGCACTACCTTGCCGTTCTCCTGGACCATTTCGTTCAACAGCTGCGGATTGGCGAAAGTCGCACGCTGGGCAGTCAGGTGATCGCCGCGATGCGTCGCATAGGAATTGAAGTCTTCTTCCGGCAATCCCATCTTTGCAAGGTATTCGCCTGCAGCGCTGTCGAGCAGGATCGCATTCGACGGCGACAGGTGATCGGTCGTAATGTTATCGGGCAACACAGCGAGCGGCCGCATGCCCTTCAGTGTGCGTTCGCCGGCGAGCGCACCTTCCCAATACGGAGGACGGCGAATATAAGTGCTCTGCCCTCGCCAATCGTAGAGCGGGCTCACCTTCGGTCCGGTGTTGGCGCTGAAGGCGAACATCGGATCGTAGACTTTACGGAAGTGCTCGGGCTTCACGCTCTTCGCCACGATGGCATCGATCTCCGCGTCGCTGGGCCAGAGGTCCTTGAGAGTCACCGATTTGCCCTGGGCATCAACGCCGAGCACGTCCTTCTCGATGTCGAAGCGGATCGTCCCGGCAATCGCATAGGCGACGACCAGCGGCGGCGATGCCAGGAATGCCTGCTTGGCATAGGGATGAATGCGTCCATCGAAATTGCGATTGCCCGACAGCACGGCTGTCGCATACAAATCGCGATCGATGATTTCCTGCTGGATCGCCGGATCGAGCGCGCCGGACATGCCATTGCAGGTAGTGCACGCGAAGCCGACGATGCCGAAGCCGAGTTGTTCGAGTTCGGAGAGCAGTTGCGCTTCTTCGAGGTAGAGTTGTACCGCTTTCGAGCCTGGTGCCAGCGACGACTTCACCCACGGTTTGCGGGTCAGGCCTCGGGCATTGGCGTTACGCGCCAACAGGCCGGCAGCGATCACGTTACGCGGATTGCTGGTGTTGGTGCAGCTCGTGATCGCAGCGATGATGACTGCGCCGTCCGGCATCTGTCCGGGAATTTCCTCCCACTTGCCTGCGATGCCGCGCTTGGCGAGATCCGAAGTCGGCAGGCGCTTGTGCGGATTCGAAGGGCCAGCCATGTTGCGAACGACCGACGACAGATCGAACTTGAGCACGCGCTCGTATTCCGCTGTCTTCAGGCTGTCGGCCCACAAGCCCGTCCGCTTCGCATAGTTCTCGACGAGTTTGACCTGCGCATCCTCGCGGCCCGTGAGCTTGAGATAGTCGATGGTCTGCTGGTCGATGTAGAACATCGCCGCCGTTGCGCCGAACTCCGGTGTCATGTTGGAGATCGTTGCTCGGTCACCGAGCGTCAACGCGGAGGCACCTTCGCCGTAGAACTCTATATAGGCACCGACGACTTTTTCCTTGCGCAGGAATTCGGTGATTGCCAACACGATGTCGGTCGCCGTGATGCCAGGCTGCGGCTTGCCGGTCAGTTCCACTCCGATGATGTCAGGCAGGCGCATCCATGAAGCTCGACCCAGCATCACGCTTTCTGCTTCGAGACCGCCAACGCCAATGGCAATCACGCCCAATGCATCGACATGCGGCGTGTGACTGTCAGTGCCCACCAGCGTGTCCGGGAAAGCAACGCCGTCGCGTGCGTGAATCACCGGCGACATCCGTTCCAGGTTGATCTGATGCATGATGCCGTTGCCGGGCGGAATCACATCGACGTTCTTGAACGCCTGCTTGGTCCAGTTGATGAAATGGAACCGATCGTCGTTGCGACGATCTTCGATCGCCCGGTTCTTTGCGAACGCATTCTTGTCGAAGCCGCCGAACTCGACCGCCAGCGAATGGTCGACGATGAGTTGCGTCGGCACGACCGGATTGATCTGCGACGGATCGCCACCCTTGTCAGCGATGGCGTCACGCAGGCCGGCCAGATCGACCAGCGCGGTCTGGCCGAGAATGTCATGACAGACCACGCGAGCCGGAAACCAGGGAAAATCCAGGTCGCGCTTGCGTTCGATCAACTGCTTCAGGGATGCAGTCAGCGTACTTGGATCGCAGCGGCGGACGAGATTCTCCGCCAGCACGCGTGACGTGTACGGCAACTTGTCGTACGCGCCAGGCTGAATTGCATCGACCGCAGCGCGTGCATCGAAATAGTCGAGCTGCGTTCCTGGGAGAGGCTTGCGATGGGCTGTATTCATAGTCACTTGCGGTCTTTGATCGGCACGAACTTGAGATCTTCCGGACCGACGTAGTTGGCGCTCGGACGAATGATCTTGCCGTCGATGCGCTGCTCGATGATATGGGCGCTCCAGCCGGACGTGCGTGCGATGACGAACAGCGGCGTGAACATCGACGTGGGCACTCCCATCATGTGATAGCTGACGGCACTGAACCAGTCGAGGTTCGGGAACATCTTCTTGATGTTCCACATCACCGTTTCCAGGCGCTCGGCGATATCGAACATCTTGGTGTTGCCGGCTTCCTTCGACAGGTCCTGCGCGACCTGCTTGATCACTTTATTGCGCGGGTCGCTGATCGTATAGACGGGATGACCGAAGCCGATGACGACTTCCTTGCGTTCGACGCGGGCCTTGATGTCGGCTTCCGCTTCGTCCGGCGTGTCGTAGCGCTTCTGGATTTCGAATGCGACTTCGTTGGCGCCGCCGTGCTTCGGGCCACGCAGCGCACCGATGCCGCCGCAGATTGCCGAATACATATCGGCGCCGGTACCGGCGACGACTCGCGCAGTGAAGGTCGACGCGTTGAACTCGTGTTCGGCGTAGAGGGTCAGCGACGTGTGCATGGCCTTGACCCAGGAAGCTTTCGGCTTCTCCTGGTGCAGCAGGTGCAGGAAATGACCGCCGATCGAATCTTCATCGGACTCGTCGACTTCGATGACCTTGCCGTTGAAGGCGAAGTGATACCAATACAGCAGCATCGAACCGAGCGATGCCATCAAGCGGTCGGCAATATCGCGCGCGCCGGCGTGATTGTGATCGTCCTTCTCCGGCAACACGCAACCGAGCACCGAGACACCGGTGCGCATCACGTCCATCGGATGGGCAGAAGGCGGCAACTGTTCGAGTGCTGCCTTCACCGCAGCCGGCAAGCCTCGCAGCGACTTCAGCTTGGTCTTGTAGGCTTTGAGCTCGGAGAGGGTAGGCAATTTGCCATGCACCAGCAGGTGCGCGATTTCCTCGAACTCACACTGGGAAGCGACATCGAGGATATCGTAGCCGCGATAGTGCAGATCGTTGCCGCTGCGACCGACTGTGCATAACGCGGTGTTGCCCGCGACGGTGCCGGAGAGTGCAACGGACTTTTTTGGTTTGAACCCGGTGGGAGCGGGAGCGTCGGTCATGAAGGTCTCCTGTTATTTGCGGGACGCGAACAGCGCGTCGAGATGTTTTTCGTAAGTGTGATAGTCGATGCGCTCGTACAACTCTTCACGCGTCTGCATGGTGTCGACGACGTTGCGCTGATGGCCATCGCGGCGGATCGCCTGGTAGACGTTTTCCGCTGCCTTGTTCATCGCGCGGAACGCACTCAATGGATACAGGGTCATTGCCACTCCGGAGGCCTTGAGTTCGGGCAGTGTGAACAGCGGCGTCTTGCCAAACTCAGTCATGTTCGCCAGCACCGGTACCTTCACTGCCTGCGTGAAGCGCTTGTACGTCTCGAGATCGTTCGCAGCCTCGGCGAAGATCGCATCGGCGCCGGCTTCGACACAGGCTATCGAGCGTTCGATCGCCGCGTCGACGCCGAACGAAGCGATCGCGTCGGTGCGTGCGATGAGATAGAAGTTCGGATCCGTTTTCGCATCGGCCGCGGCCTTGACGCGATCCGTCATTTCGTCGGTGGACACGAGTTCCTTGCCCGGTCGATGGCCGCAGCGCTTCGCACCCACCTGGTCCTCGATGTGGCAGGCAGCAGCGCCGAATTTGATCAGACTTTTCACCGTGCGGGCAATATTGAACGCGCTCGGGCCGAAGCCGGTGTCGATATCGACCAGCAGCGGCAGATCGCACACGTCAGTAATGCGACGAATGTCGGTCAGCACGTCGTCGAGGGTGTTGATGCCGAGGTCGGGCATGCCCAGCGATCCCGCCGCCACTCCGCCTCCCGACAGATAGATTGCGCGGTACCCCGCTCGCTTGGCCAACAGCGCATGGTTCGCGTTGATCGTGCCCACGATCTGCAGGGGCGACTCGGCCGCCAGGGCCGAGCGAAATATTGTTCCAGCCGTCGCCATCGCCGCTCCTTAAGAATGAGTGTAATCGTCAGTGTGGTAGCGCGGAGAGCAAGACTCATGCCACGCGGCAGCAGTGCTGCGGGAAGGATAAGCCGTTGATCCTGATGAGGTGTAGGGAGGAATCATAGCAGAGTCGGGGTAGCGGGTTCAGATGCGAAACAGTATAGTTTCATCGTGAAACGAAGTGAAACGTCGCGGGTAGAGAAGCTTAACCCGGAAGCGTGGACAGGCACCCTTAAGGAAACCAGAAGGCTTGGACAGCCACCCTTTCGCCGGAAACCAGAAGGCTTGGACAGCCACCCTTTCGCCGGCGCTTGGGCCGGGAACTTGGAGCGCCGGAACCTTGGACACCCATCTTCAATGCACGATCGGTCGAGCGCGTCGGACGACGACCTCGGACAGCCATCGCCTCCTGGGATCGTCAATGAGCCTCTCTTAATCGATGGATGTCCACTGACCTGCGGCGAACCTCGGGAGTAATCGATGGGTGTCCAGGCTATCCGGCTCGCTGAGCCACCACGAATCGTTGCAGTAGGACTGCACCGCATTAAGGACCTGCTCCACGGCCTGGCGCCCAGCTATGCACGCACCGCTCGCGTCGAAGTTCTCGATGCGGGCTTCGAGACGGCTGTGGCGGATATCCGGGAATTGAATCGGGCGCAACCAATCGACGTACTCGTCGCAGCAGGCTCCAATGGCGCGTATCTACGACAACACCTCGACCTACCCGTCGTACTGGTGCGCGTCGGCGGGTTCGATATCATGAGCGCGCTGGGGCGAGCGCGCAGCATTTCTTCCCGCATCGCGCTAGTTACGCACGAAGCCATTCCACCTGAAGTCGAACAATTCAACGAACTGTTCGGACTCGGCATCGAGCAGCACAACTACCGAACAACCGACGACGCGAGAAACTGCGTACTGAGCTTGCGCGCGAAGGGAATTGAAGTCGTCGTCGCACCCGGTCTGGTGACCGATCTCGCCGAGGCCGCCGGGATGTCCGGCGTATTCCTTTACTCTGAAGATGCTGTACGCGAAGCGCTCGACGATGCAGTCGAACTGGTAAGACTGTCGCGTATGGAGGCCGCCAAACGCGAGCGCGTCAATACGATTCTGGGCCATCTTCGCGATGGCGTGGTGGCCGTCGATATGCAGGAGCGCATCGAGATACTGAATCCCGCGATGGAGCGACTGCTGGAAAAACCAGCGAGCGATCTTATTGGCCGTCAGCTCAGCGACGTGGCGCCCGAGCTATCGCTGCTACGAACGTTGCGTGAACCGCGAACGGAAATCGATGAACTGCAAAAACTCGGCACGCGAGCCGTTCTTGCCAGTCGACTGCCAATCACCGAGCAAGGAACACAAACCGGCGCCGTCCTCACCTGCCAGGATCCCGAGTCCATTCAGCGCGTCGACCGCGACTTGCGTGCACGCCGACACAAACCGGCCACTGGCGTGCGATACCGCTTGTCCGACCTGGTTGGCACAAGTGCGCGCATCGTTCACACAAGATTGCTCGCCGCGCAGTACGCCCGTAGCGATGCGACGGTTTTAATTTTCGGCGAGAGCGGGACAGGCAAGGAACTGCTCGCGCAGGGCATCCACGCCGCCAGCAAACGATCGAACCAGCCATTTATCGCCGTCAACTGCGCTGCATTTCCAGAGTCGCTGCTCGAAAGCGAGTTGTTCGGCTACGAAGACGGCGCGTTCACCGGTGCACGTCGCGGCGGCAAACTCGGTTTGTTTGAAGCCGCCCATACCGGAACCATCTTTCTAGACGAGATTGGCGAAATGCCTGTGTCCCTGCAAACGCGCTTGCTGCGCGTACTACAGGAACGGGAAATTCTGCGAATCGGCGCTATCGAGCCAACGCGCGTTGACGTGCGTGTGATCGCAGCGACACACCGCGATCTGACGGAACGTGTCGCCACCGGTGAATTCCGTCGTGATCTGTACTATCGGTTGAATATCCTGCGTCTCGAATTGCCTGGATTGCGTCAGCGGCGGCAGGATCTCCAGGAACTCGCAGCCCACCTGACACAAAAAATTGCGGCTCGCACCGGGACCGATATCACTAAGGATCAGCGCGTTCCAAAGCTGTTGGACGCGGCGTCGGACTACGAATGGCCGGGCAACGTACGCGAGCTGGAGAACTTGCTCGAACGCATTGCCATGCTCGAGAATCCGTCCGACTCCTCCTTTGCTGATATACAGTTGCGCGAACTCATTCCCGAGATTTTCGCCGGCGGTTCACCCGCACAGTCCGTCTCTTCCATTGTTTCCCGCCGTGAGGAGTCGGAAGCTCAGCTGATTCGCAGAGTGCTAACCGAGTGCGACGGTTCGTACGCGAGCGCGAGCAAGCGCCTTGGCATCAGCCGCACGACGCTATGGCGCAAACTTAAAAAGCAACGGCCTGCATAGGCCGCGCGTTGAGATTTCATGAGACGACCCTCTCGAGCCGAGCCGAAGTCGATCCTCATTCAAGTGAAGGTCAAGCCGAACGCGCGTACCAGCTCGCTCATCCGGGCAGATGACGGAACTTGGCTCGCACAGGTCCAGTCGCCGCCCATCGACGGCAAAGCCAACGACGAGCTGATCTCTCTGATCGTCCGTCAGTTCCACTGTCGCAAGTCCGCTGTGACGATCAAAAGCGGCGCTTCAGGGCGGGTGAAATTGATTCGGATCGACGGTATCTGATTTCGGACAGCCATCCGTACCAGTCCTAGACAGCCATCAATCGAAGATGGACGCCCATCAAATTTGTTCCTGGATCATTGATGGATGTCCACTGACTTTGTCCACTGACTTTGTCAGTCAATCGTCGAGAAATGCGCGACCAGTGGCACTGGAAGTTTGTCTATGCTTCAAGCATGCCATATGCCCGCAAATCGTTGGTCTCTCTGCAAGACACTCCCTACTATCATCTCGTAGGGAGATGTGTACGGCGCTCCTGGCTGTGCGGAACCGACCAGTATTCCGGCAAGGACTATTCACATCGTAAGCAGTGGGTGCTCGATCGCCTGTCACAGCTGTCGAAGGTGTTCACAATCGACGTCTGCGCTTACGCGATCATGTCGAATCACTACCACTTGGTGGTTCATATCGATCAACGGCGGGCGCGGGCACTGGCGACGGCGGAGATCGTCGAACGCTGGCGCCAGGTGTTCGGCATCCCCGACGTCGTTGAACGCTGGCGGTCCGGTGAAGCAACCAGTATCGAAGGCGAACTGGCTGAACGGATTCTCGGGATTTGGCGGGCCCGACTCTCGGACGTGAGCTGGTACATGCGATGTTTGAACGAACACCTCGCAAGGCGGGCGAATGCCGAGGATGAATGCACCGGCCACTTCTGGGAAGGACGTTTCAAATCCCAGGCACTGCTCGATGACGCCGGTCTACTTACGGCGATGGCCTACGTTGACCTCAATCCGGTACGGGCTGGTATCGCAGCGACACCAGAGGAATCGAATTTCACGTCGATCCAGTCACGGATCGCCGCCGCGAGTCGTCAACGATCAGCGACTTCACAGGAAGCAACCCCACTCAAACTCATTGCATTCAAGGCGGAGGACAGCTGGCCGCAACTACCTTTCTCGCTCCACAGCTATCTCGCGCTCGTGGATTGGACGGGACGTCGGGTTAGCAAAGACAAGGCCGGCTACATAGATGCAGATGCGCCGCCAATACTCAGTCGCCTCAAGATCGACCGGGCCGCATGGGATGCGACGATGCAGCGTAGTGGCAATCGCTTTGGCCGAGCGATGGGACCGCTCGACCATTTACGGCTACATGCGAGAACACTGGGTCAAGCGTGGATTCGAGGGTTGAATCACGCCGCAGCTCTGTATCGATCGTCCTGATATTCCATCGTCCGACCCCTCGGGCCCGAGATCGAACACCTCCAGAGCCTGAATCAATGCCCGCCGCAATCCCGAAGCGCCTGTGCAGCGCTGACCATGGCACCCCACCATAGCGGCGTTCTGACCAGTCGAACCATCCGACGATGCGGGACCTCCGTTACCCCTGGAAATACCTAACTGGCAGTCCCTCATGAGGCGCTGCTCGTGGACACCCATCGAGTGCAACTGGACTCGGTGGGTGTCCGACACTATGGACATCCATCGACTGAGTTCAAACTAAGTGGATGTCCACGTCCCATACGGCCGTTGCGAGGAAGATGGATGTCTTGCCCCGTCATTGCCCCGTCAATGCTCATGCCGATGATGCGCGTCAGGATAGTGCGCATGGCTATGCGCGATCGCCTCGTGGCGATGCCGATGCGTGTGCCTGTCCTGGACGCCCTGATGCGTGTGCCTGTCCTGGACGCCCTGCTGGACGCCCCGAACGTCGACACCCTCGTGCGAGTGCCGGTGATGCGCGTCGTGTTCGTGCTCGTGTTCGTGCTCCAACGCCTCGTGGACGTGGCGATGGCTATGTTTCTCGGTCAGGTGCAGCCATACGCCGATGGCCATCGACACTCCCGCCGCCGCCAGCCTGATCGTGGGTGTCTCGTGCAGCATGACAACCGACAGCATCGCACCGAAGAACGGAGCGACTGAAAAGTACGCTCCGGTGCGCGCCGTGCCGAGGTAGCGCAGGCTCACAATAAATAGAGACAGGCTCACACCGTAGGCAAGACATCCAAGCAACAGCGCGCCACCGATCGATGCAAGGACAGGCATCTCCCCATGCGGCACGAAGGCGAATGCCAGAAACAGGTTCGTGGTACCGGCTACCAGGCCTTTCACGCACGCGATCCAAGTCGGATCCGCCAGCGACACTTTGCGTGTCAGGTTGTTGTCCACTCCCCAAGCCAGGCAAGCGCCCAGTACGCTCGAGACAGGCATCAGCTCCAAAGGCGCGGCCGCTCCCGTCGGCCAGCTGAGAATCGCTGCACCCAAGAGAATGGCTGTCATGCCGCCGGCGATGCGGAGATCGAAGTTCTCCCGAAATACGAACCACGCCAGCAGCGCCGTGAACGCGCCTTCTGCGTTCAGTAGTAACGATGCACTCGATGCCGGCAGGCGGGTCAAACCGTACATCAACAGCACCGGGCCGACGATTCCGCCGGCGACTACCGCACCTGCGAGCCATCGCCATTCGTTCTTTGCCAGTTGCTTGCTTCGATCGCCGGTACAAACCAGGCGATAGGCAGCCAAGCCGAGGCCAGAACCGAGATAAAGCAGCGCTGCCAGTAACCAGGCATCGATATCGTCCAACAACAGCTTGGCCAGCGGCGTGGCTGCACCGAACAGCAGTGCGGCCCCAAGCGCTGCAAAGACTCCGGGAGACTTCATGACGTGCCGATGATGAAGCGGTCGCCGACTATGCCACGTGGACTGAGTTCCATGATATACCCGCGAGCCTGCGATATTCCTCACGACCGCATGCCATAGCGACGCTGGAGACGCCACCGCATGAGATATCGTCCATTGGGCTCGACCGGAACCCAGGTCTCGGTGCTGTGCCTGGGGCGCAATGACGTTCGGCGCGGCGAATGAAAAATCTTTCATGCACAAGGTCAGTTCCGACGAAGCGGAAAGCTTCGCGGTGATGGACCGGGCCTTGGAAGCCGGCGTCAATTTCATCGACACGGCGGATGTCTACGACCAGGCCGGGCTGTCGGAACGCGTGGTGGGCGAATGGCTGGCAAGCCGCAACATGCGCGATCGCATCGTGCTCGCCACCAAGGAACGCTTTCGCATGGCCGCCGGCCCGATGTTGTCGGGCAAGTACCGCCGCGGCCAGCCGCCACCCGCCGCCTACTCGATGCGCCCTCCGTGCTTACCGAATGCTGCCGTCAACACCCGCGCGACGATGCTCAATGCGAGGATGAACAGAGTGATCAGCAGCGCTCCGGCCCAGGCCAGCGACTGCCAGTCCTGGTAGGGGCTCATCGCGAACTGAAAAATGACCGCGGGCAGATTCGCCATCGGCTGGCCGAGGTTGCTGCTCCAGAATTGATTGTTGAGAGCGGTGAACAGCAGCGGCGCGGTTTCGCCGCTGATGCGAGCGGTTGCGAGCAACACCCCGGTAATCATGCCGTTGCGAGCTGCGGGCAACACGATATGACTCACCGTTCGCCACGGCTGAGCGCCCATTGCAGCCGACGCCTCACGCATGCTCACCGGCACCAGCCGCAGCATCTCCTCCGAAGTCCGGACAGTGACCGGGATCGCGATGATTGCGAGCGCCAGCGCACCGGCGATGGCGGAGAAATGTCCCATCGGTACGACCACGAGCGTATAGACGAACAGGCCGACGATGATCG
>Ga0207675_100005389_pt1 | contig 12260 bp, 9 predicted proteins | sample KBSSwiS42_FD_184305 | JGI IMG/M metagenome (GOLD analysis project Ga0207675, IMG submission 184305) | Switchgrass rhizosphere microbial communities from Kellogg Biological Station, Michigan, USA - KBS Switchgrass S4-2 (SPAdes) (version 2) | ecosystem: Host-associated > Plants > Roots >...
GCCGCCGTGCGCCGCCGCTTCCCCGACTCCCCGGTCGACTACCGGGTCGCCGACCTCCTCGACCCGCCCCCCGCCTGGGCCGGAGCGTTCGACCTGGTGGTCGAGAGCCTGACCGTCCAGTCGCTCCCCCGCCAGCTCCGCCGGGCGGCCATCGCCCGGGTCCGGGAGCTGGTCGCCGCTGGCGGGACGCTGCTGGTCATCGCCGCCGTCAAGGGCGAGGGCGACGACTCGCCCGACGGCCCCTGGCCACTCACCCGGGCCGAGGTCGAGTCGTTCGCCGCCGACGGTCTGGAGCTGGTGCGTCTGGAGGACTTCCGCGACCCTGACGCCCACCGCTGGCGGGCCGAGCTGCGCCGGACAGGACCCTCCCGCGGGGAGGCGCAGGCTGCGGCGCGACAGCGGCGCCCGCTCAGAGATGCGCAAGCAGACGATCGAGCGGCCGAGGCACGCTCGTGAGCTCCAGCGCGTCGACCAGCAACCGCGCGTAGCGGACCTTGCGGCCGCTGTGGGTGCTCATGAAGCGCCGGAGCTGCGCCTGGCTGCCGCGTCCCTGCCAGGCAGGCTGCTGCTGGAAGGTGCGGAACGACCCGAGCTCGCCCTGCGCCTCGACGACCTGTTCCACACAGCCGGCACCCAGACAGCGGATCAGCTCGTCCTCCAGGTCGGCGACGCACACATAGAACCCGAGTGCCTCCATGTCGGCCCGACCCAGGTTGGTGCCGAGGCCGGCCCACTCCAGACCGCGCCGGAAGTCGCCCTCCTCACGGGCGTCACACAGGCCGGCCAGTCTGCGGTCCAGGCCCCGGGGACCGAACAGCTCCAGGAAGTGTCGGATGTTCCTGGCACCACCCATCGGCACAACGGCAATGCCCTCAGCGGCAAGCTCTCGACCACGGCGCGCAGCCAGCGCCTCGAGCGCGACCTGGTCGCTGCTCCCCTCAACCAGCACGACCGTTCGGGGGTCGACGCCGCCAGCCAGCGACTCGACGGCTGCCAGCTGGAATCGCTGCTTGTCGTTCACCTGCCCAGCCTAGTCTCCAGCCATGCTCCGGCTGGCTGGCCGGGCCGATCGGGTCAGCGGGCCAGGGTCCAGGTCGCGGTGACGGCGGCCCAGATGATGGTCTCGCCCGGTTCGGTGGCTGGGGCGGTGGGGGCTTCGGCGGCCAGCAGGCGCATCGGGCGGGCGTCCGGGGGTGGTGGGGATGTCTCCTTGATCTCGAGGAGGGGGCCGAGGACCGACCCGGCCAGGGCGGCGTACTGCTCGGCCCTGGCCAGCGCGTCCCGCCAGGCGGCTTCCCTGGCCGCGGCGGCGACCGTCGCCGTGTCGCCGACGACCAGCTCGAGCCCGTGGACCCTGGCGCCGTCCCCGCCGGCGGCGACCGCGGACGCGGCCACCCGCCCGGCCCGGGCCGGCCGGTCGAGGCGGACGGTGAGCCGGGCTCCGGCCACATAGGCGACCGGCCCCCGGCCGGGCTGGCGCGTCTCCCAGTCCTCGTGCAGCTCCAGGCCGCTGGTGGTGCGGCGGAGTGGCTCGACGCCCTCGGCGTCCAGGGCGGCCAGGATCTGGTCGAGGGTGCGCCCGCAGGCGTCCAAGGCCTCCGCCGGGGTCGATCCGCGGGTCTCGACCCCCAGCTGGAGCAGCGCGGTGTCGGGAACGGCCGAGGCCGCCCCCGACCCGGCCACGGTCACGGTCGCCTGGCCGTTCGGGGTGAGCTCCGGGTCGGGCATGTCGGCTCCTCTCACAGCAGGCCGGAGATGGTGGCCCCGTCGACCTGGAGGGCGGTCCCGCTGACGAACCGGGCCGGGTCCGAGCAGAGGAAGCACACCACCTTGCCGAAGTCGGCCGGGTCGCCCACCGGGCCGTCGCCCACGAGGCCGGCCTGCCTGGCCCGCGCGGTGTCGTGGGTGCCGGGGCAGGCCAGGTTGAGGGTGATGCCCTCGTCGAACAGGTCGGCGGCGGCCGTCTTGGCCCACGCCCACAGGCCGGTCCGGGCGGTGTTGGACAGGGCCAGGGTCGGGATCGGCTCCTTGACCGCCTTGGAGGTGATCAGGCAGATGCGGCCCCAGCCGGCCGCCCGCATCGGCGGCAGGGACGCCTGGACGAGGCGGATCGAGGTGAGCAGGTTGGCCTGGAGCGCGGCCTGGAGCGTCTCGTCGTCGACCTCCAGGGCGCGGGCCGGCGGTGGCCCGCCAGCGTTGGCGACCAGCACGTCCAGCCCGCCGAAGCGGTCGACGGCGGCGTCGGCCAGCTGCTGCGGGGTGGCGGGGTCGGTGACGTCGGCCGCCACGGCCAGGGCCTCGCCGGGCATGGCCGCGGCCGCCTCGGCCAGCGCCGCCTCGTCACGGGCGCACAGCACCACCTTGGCCCCCTCCTGGCTGAGGGCCTGCGCGCTCGCCCGACCCAGTCCCTTGGACGACGCCGTCACCAGCGCCACCTTCCCGGCAAGCCCCAGGTCCACCGTCGGCCACCTCCGTCGCCATCTCCGCCCCGTCAACCATTCAACCGCGCCGCACCCATCCCGGCCGAACCATCGCGGTCAGCGGCCCGGCGGGGAGCTCAGCAACGCCAGGGGCTCAGGACCAGGAGAGGCCGGCTCGTTCCTGCCAGTAGCGTTCCGGCGGCTCGGCCAGGATGGCCAGCTCCTCCAGGTCCTCCGGGGTGAGCTCGACCCGCAGGGCGGCCAGGTTGGCTTCGAGCTGGGCCGGGGTGACGGCGCCCGAGAGGACCACGTCGGTCCAGGGGTTGGCGAGCACGGCGGCGAGGGCGACCGCGTCCACCCCGGCCCCGTGCCTGGCTGCGACCCGGCCGAGGGCGGCCGCGGCCGGGCCCTGCCCGTGCGGGGTGAGCCGGCCGTTGGCGACCGCCTCCTTGACGATCACCCCCCAGCCGGCCGCGCTGGCCTCGGCCAGGGCCGGGCCGGCGGACGGCTCCAGCAGGTTCCAGGTGGCCTGCACACAGGCGAACGGCCCCACCCCGTCGGCGGTCACCTCAAGGGCGCGGCGGATCGTGGCTGCCTGGCCGGGCCCGCTGGAGGAGAGGCCGATCACCACCCCGTCGTCGCGGAGGCGGGCCAGCTCGGCCAGCACCGCCGGGTCCTCGAGCACGCCACTGTCGAGGGTGGCCGAGTGGACCTGGTAGAGGTCCAGGTGGTCGCCCAGCAGGGCCCGGGTCTCGGCCAACTGGCGGGTCAGCGCGGCCAGCGAGTGGTCCTTGACCTCATGGGTCTCGGCGTCCATCCGCCAGTCGCCGACGTAGGTGTAGCCCCACTTGGAGCCGACCGTCACCTCGTCCGGGTTGAGCCCTCGGGCGTCCAGCCAGCTGGCCAGGAACTCCTCGGCCCGGCCGTAGGAACGGGCCGCGTCCAGGTAGCGGACCCCGTGGTCGTAGGCCGCGTCCAGCACCTGGTGGCAGCGCCGCTCCAGCTCCTCGACCCCGCGGTCGGCGCCGAGGTCGGCGTCGCGGCCGAGGTCGATGTAGGCCGGCCGGCCGAGCGCCGCCAGGCCAAGGCCGACCGGGGTGACCTGGAGGCCGGTCGAGCCCAGCGGCCGGGTCCGCACCGCCCGGTTCAGGCGTTGGCCATCGAGGTCCCGGCCGACAGCAGGTCCTCGCAGGCCTGCGTGACCCGGGCGGCCATGGACCCCTCGGCCTTGGCCATGTAGGTGCGCGGGTCGTAGGTCTTCTTCACCCCGACGTCGCCGTCGACCTTGAGCACGCCGTCGTAGTTCTTGAACATATGATCGACGATCGGCCGGGTCAGCGCGTACTGGGTGTCGGTGTCGACGTTCATCTTGATGACGCCGTAGCCAATGGCCTCGCGGATCTCGGCCAGCAGCGACCCCGACCCGCCGTGGAAGACCAGGTCGAACGGCTTCTCCTTGGCGACCTTCTCGCCGACGGCCTGCTGCAGCTCCTGGAGCAGCTCGGGACGGAGCTTGACGTGGCCTGGCTTGTACACGCCGTGGACGTTGCCGAAGGTGGCGGCCAGCAGGTAGCGCCCGCGCTCGCCGGTCCCGAGGGTCTCGGCCGTCCGCAGGGCGTCCTCAGGGGTCGAGTAGAGCTTGTCGCTCATCTCCCCGACGACGTCGTCCTCCTCGCCGCCGACCACGCCGATCTCCATCTCCATGACGATCTTGGCCTTGGCGCACTCGGTCAGGAGCTCGTCGGCGATCTGGAGGTTCTCGTCCATCGGCACCGCCGACCCGTCCCACATGTGGGACTGGAACAGCGGGTCCTTGCCGGCGGCGACCCGCTCCTGCGACAGCTTGATCAGCGGGCGCATGTAGCTGTCGAGCTTGTCCTTGGGGCAGTGGTCGGTGTGCAGGGCGATGTTGACCGGGTGCTTGGCCGCCACCACGAAGGCGAACTCGGCCAGGGCGACCGCCCCGGTGACCATGTCCTTGAGCCGCTGGCCGGACAGGAACGCCGCGCCGCCGGTCGAGATCTGCACGATGCCGTCGCTGCCGGCCTCGGCGTAGCCGCGGATGGCCGCGTTCAGGCTCTCAGAGGAGGTCACGTTGATGGCCGGGTAGGCGAAGCCCTGCTCCTTGGCCCGGTCGAGCATCTCGTTGTACACATCGGGCGTGGCGATGGGCATGGTGACGCTCCCTTTGCAGATGCCGGCATGTCGTGGGGAACAGTATCGTCCCAAGCCATCGTGCCCCGACACCCCGAATCCCTAACCGCACCCCCTGGCGGGCCAGTGCCCCCTCGGGCCGCTGGGTCGAGCGGTGCCGTGGGTTCTGGCGGTGGCGCGGGCCTTGTGGACGCTTCGGCGTCGGCGGCGGCCCTGGCGGTGGCGTCGGAGGTGGGCGCCCGGGTCGCCGACCCCGATCGGGTCGCGAAGCTGGTGGCGGCCGCTTCCCGCCAGACGGCCCACCCGGCGTCGGTGCACTGGCGCGACCACGCCGTCGGCCAGGGGCACGCCGGTCTGGCCCTGCTGTTCGGCGCCCTCGACCAGCACGATCCCGGCCAGGGCTGGGACCGCACCGCCCATCGGCACCTGGCCCTGGCCTCCCGCGCCATCGAGGCCCTCCCGCGGCCGCCGGCCGGGCTGTTCGCCGGTCTCGCCGGGCTCGGCCTGGTCGCCACCTGCCTGTCCGGCGACGGCGCCAGGTACCGCCGCCTCCTCGCCACCCTCGACCAGGCGCTGGTCGCCCGCGTCCCCGCGCTGGTGGGCGCACTCGAGCGCGAGGGTGTGCGGCGGCGGGCCGGGGGGCATGCGGTCCGGGAGCTCGACCTGATCTCTGGGCTCACCGGGATCGCCGCCTACCTGCTCCTGCGGCGGGAGGAGCCCGGAGTGGAGCCGGCCCTGCGGGCCTTGCTGGGAAGCCTGGTCGAGCTCACCGGCTCCGACGAGGACGGGCCTCGCTGGCGGACCCGGCCCGGGCAGCTCAGCCCCGAGGAACGAGCCCGCTACCCGAACGGCTACCTGAACTGTGGCCTGGCCCACGGCATCCCGGGGCCCCTCGCGGTGCTCTCGCTGGCACTCCGGGACAGGACCGACCTCCCCGGCCTCCCCGACGCCGTCGCCCGGACAGCGGCCTGGCTCACCGCCAACCGCACCGACGACCCCTCCGGCCCCAACTGGCCCAACGCCGTCCCCCTGCCGGACGGCTCGGCCGACCCGGTCGCACCCGCGAGGTCGGCCTGGTGCTACGGCGCACCTGGCGTGGCCGCCGCCCTCCGGCTCGCCGGCCGGGACCTGGCAGCGGCAGCGATGTCGGCCGCGCTGACCAGGCCGGCCGAGGTGGCCCGGGCCCACTCCCCCACCTTCTGCCACGGGCGGGCCGGGCTGCTGGCCATCACCTCGACCTTCGCCCGGGCGACCGGCGACGACAGGTTCCGGCGGCCGGCGGCGACCCTGGCCGCCGAGCTGGTGGACCAGTTCGACCCGACGACTCCGCTCGGCTACCGGGACCTGGAGTCGGGCGGCCGCCGCATCGACCAGCCCGGGCTGCTCACCGGCGCCCCCGGCGTCGCCCTCGCCCTGCTGGGGGCGACCTCGCCCGTCGAGCCCGCCTGGGCCCGGCTGTTCCTGCTCGCGTAGCCTCCGGCCATGGCGCAGCCCCGCACCCGGACCCCGGCCGACCAGTCGACGACGGGGCCGCTGTACCAGCCGATGGACCACCTGGTCGTTCGCGCGCCCCTCCTGCCGGTCGAGGCCTACCAGGCGTTGCGCGACCGGGACGGGCCGGGACCCTCGCGCAACGGCCACGCTGGATCGCTCGACCCGGAGGTTCGGCGGGCGCTCGCGGTGGCGAGTCCGTCGCTGCTGGCGGCGCTGGACCGGGCGGGACCGGGCGACCGGGGCTCGGCCCGGTTGGAAGGCAAGCTGCTGCGCTACCTGATCCGGATGTCGACGCGGCCCACGCCGTTCGGGTTGTTCGCTGGGGTCGGGATCGCCAGGTGGGCGGACCGGACCGACCTGGCCGTGGCCGGTCCACCTCAGACGCGGACCCGGCTGGACATGGAGTGGCTGCTGCGGCTGGTGCTCCAGCTGGAGGCCGACCCGGAGGTTCGCCGCCACCTGGGCCTGTTCGCCAACACCGCCGCGTTCGAGCGGGGCGGCCGCATCCATCTCTCCGAACGGGCCCCTGCCGGACCCCCGGCTCCCGGCGACAGCGCCTCGGTGCGGGCGACCGGGGCGGTTCGCGAGGCACTGGCCGCGGCCAGGCGCCCGATCCCGTACGGCGACCTGGCGGCCAAGCTGCTGGCGGCCATCCCGAATGCCACCCGGGAGCGGGTCGACCAGCTCATCGCCCAGCTCTGCCAGGCGACCCTGCTCCTCACCGACCTGCGCCCGCCGCTGACCAGCCCTGACCCCGCCGGCTGGGTGGCCGACCGCCTCGCCGCCGCCGCCCGGGCCGAGGACCATGGTCCGCAACCGACCCGGCCGCTCGATGGCGGGGCCGCCAACGGCGGGGCGGTGCGAGCTCGAGACCAGGGTGCACGAGTTGCCGCGCTGGCTGCCGAGGCGGCCGCGCTGGACCGGCTCGGGCCGGCCGAGGCGGAGGCTGGCCGTGCGCGTCTCGCCGGACAGCTGGAGGCGGGCGGGGCCCGTTCGCCGCTGCAGGTTGACGCCCGGCTCGAACTGCGCGGCGCCGGGCTGCACCCGGCGGTGGGAGAGGCGGCGGCGGGAGCGGCCGAGCTGCTGCTGCGGCTGACTCCGCTGCCGGACGGGCCGCCGTATCTGGCCGCGTACCGGCGGGCGTTCCTGCGACGCTACGGCCCGGACCGCACGGTGCCGCTGCTGGAGCTGCTCGACCAACGCTTCGGCCTCGGTCCGCTGGGCGCGGCGACGGGGGTGGCGAGGCCGGCCGGGGCGGCCGGGCGGAACCAGCTCCTGCTGGACCTCGCCTGCCGGGCGCTACGGGACCGCCAGCCCGTCCTGGAGCTCGACGAGGAGCTGGTCGGGCGGCTGGCCACCTGGGTCCCGGGCCCGGAGACGGCGCCGAGGTCGCTGGAGCTGTACGTCGGGGTCGCGGCCGCGTCGGCGGCGGCGATTGACGGGGGCGCGTTCACGCTCGTCGTCGGGCACGGCGCCGGGGTGTCGCCGGCCGGTCGCAACCTGGGCAGGTTCGCCGACCTGCTGGCGACGGCCGAGGCGGGGCGGATCGCGATGCCCGAGGCCGACCAGATGCCAATGGCCGGCGCCGGGCGGGCCGCCGGCTTGGCCCGAGCCGGGGCGGCGCGACCCTCGGTGGTCGTGGCTGAGCTGGTCTATCTGCCGAGGAGGTTGCGGCAGGCCAATGTGGCCGTCCGGGCGGGTCAGCACGGCTTCGAGGTGGTCGTCGGCACCAGTCCTGGGGTGCCTGGCGACCGGGCGGTGCCGCTCGACGAGCTGGTTGTGGGGGTCAGGGACGGGCGGCTGCGGGTGTGGTGGCCGGCGGCCGGGTCGGAGATCGAGGTGACCGCCGGTCACATGCTCAACGCCGCCGAGGCGCCCGCGGTCTGCCGGTTCCTGGCCGAGGTCGGCCGGGACGGGCGGCCCCAGCTCGGCGGGTTCTCGTGGGGACCGGCGGCCGGGTTCCCCGTCCTTCCCCGGGTCCAGGCTGGGCGGGTTGTCCTGCGACCCGCATCCTGGCGCCTCGACCCGGTCCTGGGTGCCACCCCGGGCTCGCTCCGGCGCTGGCGCGAGGACTGGAAGGTCCCACGACATGTGCAGCTTGGCGGTGGCGACCGGCGGCTGCTGCTCGACCTGGACGACCCGGCGCAGGCGGGGCAGGTCCGGGACGAGCTGGGAGGTGGCCGGCCGGTGACGGTGCACGAGGCCGTTCCCGGGCCGGGCGACGCCTGGCTGCCGGGGCCGGGCGGCCGGTACCTGACCGAGCTGGTCGTCCCGCTCCGTCTCGCCGCGCCACCGCTACCGCCGACATCCGGGAGCGGGCAGCTGTCCCATGCCCCGGCCGCGCTCGTCCCCCGGGACATGCGGCTGCGGCCGCCGGGGAGCGAGTGGCTGTACGTCAAGCTCTACGGGCCGCGGGAGGACGAGGACGAGCTGCTGGCCGGGCCGGTCCGGGACCTGGCCGAGGCGGCGGTCGGGGACGGGGTGGCCTCGGGATGGTTCTTCCTGCGCTACGGCGACCCGGACCCGCATCTGCGGCTCCGGTTCCGGGGGGAGCCGGGGCGACTGACCGGGAAGCTGCTGCCCCGGTTGTCCGAGTGGGCGGGTGGGCTGGTCACCGCCGGACGGTGCGACCGGTTCGCCATCGACACCTATGAGCGGGAGGTGGAGCGCTACGGCGGGCCGGAGGGGATGGCCGCCGCCGAGGAGCTGTTCGTGGCCGACAGCCGCTGTGTGGCTGGCCTGCTCGGCTGCCTGCGTGGGGGCCTGGGGCTGGACCGGGTTGGGCTTGCCGTGGTCACCACCGACGACCTGCTGGACGCGCTCGGGCTCGACCCGCGCCGGCGGCTGGAATGGTGCGGCGGGCGGGTGGCCGAGCGGCGGGCGTCGGGACCAGAGCACCGCCGGCGCAAGGTCGTCCTGCGGCCGCTGCTCACCGACCCGCGACGGCTCGCGTCGGTCCCGGGCGGGCGGGAGGCGCTGGGGCACCTGGCCGACCGACGGGCCGCCCTCTCCCCGGTCGCCGAGCGGCTGGCCGCGCTGGCCGCCTTGGGCGACCCTCCCCTCCGCGACCTGGCGGCCAGCTTCGTGCACCTCCACTGCAACCGGCTGGTCGGGCCCGACCCGGTCACCGAGCGTCTGGTCATGGGGCTGCTGCTGCGGACCCGCGAGAGCCTCGACCGGGCGCCGCTCCCCCGCCGCGGCTGAGCGGGGCCGGCGTTCTGCCGCGGCCACGACGATGAGAGGATGAGGCGTCCGTCGTCGCTCCTGGAGGGTGCCCGTGATCGACCGCGAACGGCTCGCCGCGCTCCTCGGGCGCGAGCGCGACACCTTCGCTGAGCGGCACCCGCGCAGCCGCGCCGCCTACCGGGCGGCCGGGGCCAGCCTGCTCGGCAACGTCCCCATGACCTGGATGAACAAGGCGGCCGGGCGGTTCCCGGTGTACCTGGCCGAGGCCAGAGGGGCCACCGTTGTCGACCTGGACGGTCATCGCTATGTCGACCTGTGCCTCGGCGACACCGCCGCCATGGCCGGCCACTCGCCGGCGCCGACGGTGGCGGCCGTGCAGCGGCGCTACGCCGAGGCCGGCGGGGCCACGGCCATGCTCCCCACCGAGGACGCGGCCTGGGTCGGGGCCGAGCTGGCCCGCCGGTTCGGGGTGCCGCTGTGGAGCTTCAGCCTGACCGCTACCGACGCCAACCGCTGGGCCATCCGGCTGGCCCGCCTGGTCACTGACCGGCCCAAGATCCTGGTCTTCAACTACTGCTACCACGGCACCGTCGACGAGGCCTTCATCACCCTGGACGCCGACGGGGCGGCCTCGCGCGAGGGCAACGTCGGGGCCCCGGTCGACCCGGCCGTCACCACCCGGGTGGTCGAGTTCAACGACCTTGACGCGCTCGACCGCGAGCTGGCCAACGGCGACGTGGCCTGTGTGCTGATGGAGCCGGCCCTGACCAACATCGGCATCGTCCTGCCCACCTCCGGCTACCTGGAGGGCGTGCGCGAGCTGACCCGCCGCAACGGCACCCTGCTCATCAACGACGAGACCCACACGCTGTCGGCCGGGCCGGGTGGCTGCACCCTGGCCTGGGGCCTTGAGCCCGACCTGGTCACCGTGGGCAAGGCGATCGCCGGGGGGATCGCCGCCGGCGCCTACGGCGTCTCGGCCGAGGTCGCCGGGCGGGTCGCGGCCCGGCGCGACGCCGACCTGATCGACACCGGCGGGGTCGGCGGCACCCTGGCCGGCAACGCCCTGTCGGTGGCGGCCATGCGGGCCACCCTCGGCCACGTCCTCACCGACCAGGCGTTCGAGCACATGATCGGGCTGGCCACCCGGTTCACCGACGGCGTCCAGGAGGTGCTGGACCGCTGCGGTGTGCCCTGGTCGGTGGTGCAGCTGGGGGCCAGGGCCGAGTACCGGTTCACCAGCCCGGCCCCGGTCAACGGCGGCCAGTCGGCCGCCGCCGGCGACGACCAGCTCGACGACTACCTGCACCTGTACCTGCACAACCGGGACATCCTGCTGACCCCGTTCCACAACATGGCCCTGATGTGCCCGGCCACCACCACCGCCGACGTCGACCGGCACACCGAGGTGTTCGGCGCCGCCGTGGCCGAGCTGGCCGGCGAGGCCGGCTGACGGTCACCAGCGGGTGTAGAACAGCACCTGGATGGCCAGGGCCTGACCGAGCAGCAGGGCGGCCACCAGCGGCAGGCTGGCCCGCCAGCGCAGCAGCTGGCGCACGGCCACCACCACCGCGAACGGGACCAGGAACTGCCACATCCGCTCGACCTCGCCGCGGGTGTGGCCCCAGCAGGCGGCGGCCAGCAGGGCGGCCCCGGTGGCCATCTCGAACGACCCCCAGGCCCGCTCCCGGACCGCCGCGACCAGCCGCGTGACCAGGGCCGCGGCCAGGGGGAAGCCGAGGATGGCGGCGAAGGCGACCAGGTCGCCGAAGATCCACACCCACCAGACCCGCTGGGTGGTCCCGGGAGCGTGGCGCCAGAAGTCGTCGACCGCCGCCACCGCGGCCCGCACGTCGTAGCCGGTGGTGATCATGAGCAGCCCGGCCAGGGCGAGCACCACCGCCCCGGTGACGGCCGCCCAGCGCAGCACCCAGCCCCAGCCGGCGGCCGCCCGCACGGCCAGGGCTCGCACGGCCAGGAACGGCAGGACCAGGGCGGCCGCGAAGCTGAGCATGGAGGCCAGCCAGAGCAGCACCCCGCCGGCCACCGTCCAGCCCATCGAGCGCCGCTGCAGTCCCCGGTCGGCGGCCAGGGCCGCCCCGGCCAGCACCGGCGCCCACATGGCGTCGGCCGAGGTGGCAACGTACAGGACGGTCACCGGGGCCAGGGCCCAGCAGACGACCGCGACCCGCTCCCCCTGCTCGCCGAGCTCGTCGCGGGCCAGGCCGGCCGCGACCAGCAGGCCCAGGCAGCCGGCGGCCACGGTGGCCAGCGCGGCCGCGTCCAGGCCGGCCCAGACCCGGTCGACCAGCACGTAGAACACGGTCGCGAACGGCGGGTGCTGGGCGGCGAAGTCGGGCAGGGCCGACACCCTGGACGGGAACTCGCCGATGAAGGCCGGGATCGGCCCGGCCTGGCCGACCGCCCCCGGGTACTCCCCCACAAAGGCCAGCGGCGCCGCCCACGCGGCCGGCCCGCCGGTCAGGGCGGCCACGGCCAGGGCCAGGATGGCCAGGGCGGCCAGCGACCCGCCCAGCCGCAGGCTCCGCGACACGCCCTCGGCGCGGGCCAGGGCGACCAGGGCGGCCGCCGCGGCCAGGGCCACCGGCAGGGCGACCAGGGCCGCCCCGAGGTCAAGGCCGGGCTGCCAGAACAGGTACGACGGCCAGCTGTGGTACCAGGGCCAGCTCGGGACCGAGAACGGCACGCCGCCGAAGTGGCGCATGCTCAGGGTGCCGGCCAGCCCGATGGCGACCAGGCAGCCGGCGGCGACCGCGGTCGCCGCCAGGACCGGCCGGCCGCTGGTGGGCCGTTCGCCGGCTGGGCTCGGGAACCGGGCGAGCACCTTCATGGCGTGCCCGAGGGTATACCGGGAACGGCCGTCCGGGGCTTAGGCGGTGCCCTTGATGTGGGCCAGGAGCTGCTCGCGGACCTCGGCCGAGCGCTCGATAAGGGGGCCGTGGCCGCAGCCCTCGAACACCAGCTCGCGCACTGACCCGCCGCCGG
>Ga0207675_100005390_pt1 | contig 12259 bp, 5 predicted proteins | sample KBSSwiS42_FD_184305 | JGI IMG/M metagenome (GOLD analysis project Ga0207675, IMG submission 184305) | Switchgrass rhizosphere microbial communities from Kellogg Biological Station, Michigan, USA - KBS Switchgrass S4-2 (SPAdes) (version 2) | ecosystem: Host-associated > Plants > Roots >...
GCCTTTTCGAACGGCGCGTGCAGCTCGTCGGGCGCGATCTCGCCCTGCTCCAGGTACTTTGCCATGAGCGCTTCGTCGACTTCGACGACCTGATCGACGAGCGCGCCGTGCGCGCGGCTCACCGACGAGAAGTCGGACTCTCCGTCGGGATTGAAGAAGCAGTCGACGACCTTCTTGCCGCGATTGGCAGGCAGATTGATCGGCAGGCACTCCTTGCCGAAGAGCGACTGGATCGATGCGAGAAGGGCGGGAAGGTCGGCATTCTCGGCGTCGATCTTGTTGACGATGACGAGCCGGCAGAGCCGCCGCGTCGCGGCCCAGTCCATCATCCGCGACGCGATCATCTCGATGCCGGACTGCGCGCTGACGACGATGGCCGCGGTCTCCACGGCGTCGAGAGCCCCGATCGCCTGCCCCATGAAATCGGGGAATCCGGGCGTGTCGATGAGATGGATCCGCGACTCCTGCGTGTCGAGATGCAGGAGCGACGCGCGCAGCGAATGCTGCCAGGCCTTTTCCAGAGGATCGAAATCGCTTACGGTCGTGCCGCGCTCGACCGTGCCCGCCTCCTTGATGGTGCCGGACGCGAGCAACAGCGCCTCGGCGAGCGTGGTCTTGCCCGACCCGCCCTGGCCCACGAGCGCGACAGTCCGGATATTGCCGGAGGCGTAGTTCGCCATGCTCCTCACTCCCCAATGATGGTCACGGGGAATTATACCGGCGGGGCCTCGCCCGCCGGGGATGGGCGTCGCCGCTTCAGATCGTCAGCGCCAGCATCTCGCGCAGGTGCCGCAGGAGCTCATCTTCCTGGAACGGCTTGCCGAGGTAGAGATCGACGCCCAGTTCCTTCGCGAGATTCCGGTGCTTTTCCGCGGTCCGCGACGTGATCATCACGATCGGTATTCCGGCAGTCGCGGGCTTCGCCTTGATGTTCTTCGTGAATTCGAATCCGTCCATGCGCGGCATTTCGATGTCGAGCAGGATGACGTCCGGGGTCTCGGTTTCCAGGAGCTCGAGCGCATCGACGCCGTCGCGGGCCGTGAGGACGTCGAAGCCTTCGCGCTGCAGGAGACGACTCGTGATCCTGCGCACCGTCAGCGAATCGTCGACGATCATCACGAGCGGCCGGTCCGCCTGCACCACGGCCATCTTCGGCACCTCGGGGGCGACCCGCTCCACGTTGGGATCGAAGTCCGGCACATCGGTCCGCTGCGCGAGCTGCACGGGGTTGATGATCAGGACGACTTCGCCGTTGCCGAGCACCGTCGCGCCGGCGATTCCCGACACCCGCGCGAGCTGCGGGCCGATGTTCTTCACGACGACTTCCTGGTTGCCGATCATCTCGTCGACGTGAATGGCCGCCACATGCTGGCCGCTGCGGAGAAGCAGCACCGGGTTGTTGCGGGTCGACTCCGGAATCTGCTGCGGATCGCCGAGCAGGCGCGGGAGGTAGTGGAAGGGATAATTCAACCCCTGGTCCTCGACGCGCCGCTGCACGTAGAAGTTGACGAGGACGTCGGGCTTCACGTGCTGCACTTGCTCGACCATCGGAGCCGGAAGCGCCCACAGCCTGCCGCCCGCCCGCACCATGACCGCCTGCGCCACGGCGAGCGTCAGCGGGAGATACAAGAGGAAGGTCGTCCCGTGTCCCGGCCGCGTCGAGACTTCGACGCGGCCCCCGAGCGCCATGATCTCGGAGCGGACCACGTCCATCCCGATGCCTCGCCCGGAGACCTGCGTCACTTTCGACGCCGTCGAGAATCCCGGCTGGAAGATGCATTCGATGAGCTGCGCGTCGCTCGGCTGCGCATCGGGTGCGATCCGCCCCTGCGCCACCGCCTTCGCCCTGACTCCTTCGAGGTTGAGCCCGGCACCGTCGTCGGCGAGCTCGATCGCAATCTCGTTCGCGACCTGCCGCACCGTCAAGGTGATTTCGCCCGTCTCCGACTTCCCGGCCCTCGCTCGCTGGCCGCGGGCCTCGATGCCGTGATCGAGCGCGTTGCGCAACAGGTGCTCGAGCGGTCCGACGAGCTTCTCCAGCACCGCGCGGTCGAGCTCGGTCTGCGCGCCGCGGATCTCGAGATTGGCGCGCTTCCCGAGCTCGCGCGCCGTTCCGCGCAGGATGCGATACAGGCGCTCGGACAGGCTGCCGAACGGCACCGTGCGAATCGAGAACAGCTGCTGCTGCACGTCGCGCGCAAGCCTTCCCTGCGCGCTCAGCGCGGCGTCGGCGACGTCGAGATTCTTCAGGAGCGACTGGTGGACCGTGGAAACGTCGTTGACACCCTCGCCCAGCGAACGCGCAAGCTCCTGGAACCGCGTGTACCGGTCGAATTCCAGGGGGTCGAAACCCTCCTCGCCCTCGCCCACCTGCATGAGACGCGACTGGATCTGCGACTCGGCCTGGATCTCGATTTCCCGGACCTGCGTCCGCAGGCGTATGACGCTGCCCGTGAGCTCGAGCAGGTTCGTCTTGAGCGAGCGAAGCTCGCTCTCGATGCGCGCGCGCGCGATCGACACTTCTCCGGCCTCGTTGACCAGCCGGTCGATGATGTCGGCGCGCACGCGCAGCATCGCGCGGGCACCGGCTTCCGCATCGACGGCATCGGCTCCGGCGCGTTCCTGGCCATGGTCGGCAGTGGGCAGCGTCACGACCACCGTGCGTTCCGCAGGAGCTTCCGCTTGCTCCCCGGCGGCCGCTTCGGGTATCGCGCCCGCTTCGTCCTTGTCCGCCAGCGACAATGCGACATTGGTCTTGCCGTCGCGCAACGCATCGAGAACAAAGGCGATGTGGTCGAGGTCGCCGTCGAGCGCCTCGAACAGCTCACCCGACCCGGAAACGGGTGTGTCGCCGACATCAAGGCGCGACTCCATGAGATGCACGAGCTCGCCAAGGCGCATCGCGCCTGCCATCCGCGCGCTGCCTTTGAACGTGTGAAGCGTTCGCCGCAATTGGCGGGACCTGGCGAGATCGCCCGGCGCGCGACGCCACGCGCGCACCTGCTCGCCGGCCTGCGGATAGAGCTCCGCGGCTTCGTCGAGAAAGATCGGAAGCACCTGCGTGTCGACGTCGTCCCGAATGTCGGCCAGGGGATCCTGCGGAATCTCGCGGCGCGCGCTTTCAGGCGCACTCGAAGGTCGGCCCGGCTGCAGCGAGATGACACTGTCGCGGGCAGGAGTCTCTTCGGGCTCGGCGACCTTTTCCTTCGCGTCCGTGCCGGCCGCTGCCAGCGCTTCTGCGGGGGCCTCCGCTTCTGCGATAGGCTCCGCTTCTGCGACGGGCTCGGTTTCCGCTACACACTCCAATTCCGCTTCAGGCTCTACTTCTTCGACGGCCTCCGCTTCGGCTACAGGCTCTGCTTCTTCGACGGCCTTCGCGCCGGTTACAGGCTCCGCTTCCGGCTGCACATCAGACGCGGGCTTCGCCTCGGCGACAACCTCGGCCTTCGCTTCTTCTTCCTGGGGGGCTTCCGTTTCGCGCCCTGCTCCGTCCACCTCCGAGCTTGGTGCAATTTCTTCCGTTGCTTCGGGCTCCATCTCGGCAACCGTGATTTCCGGCGGCGATTGCGGCTCGAGCAGCGGCACCGACGCCGCGATCCTTCGCACGGAGTCCAACTCCTGCTGGATCTCCGCTGCGATCGCAACGTCCGTCGCATTGAAGCTCCGGCGCTCCTTCACGCGTCCCAGAAACTCGCCCAGACCGCCGATCGCATCGGAGAGCGCCGGCAGCGCCTCCGTGGGCAGCGGCACCGGCAACGGCTGCAGCGCAAGCACGCATTGCTCGAGGGCCCCGGCCGTCAACGCGATCAGCGGAAAGCCGCTCGCCCGGTGGATCCCGCAGAGCGTGTGACTGGCCCGCACCATTTCTTCGGACGGCGCTTGCCTCGTATCGAACTGCAACAGCGAGAGCTCGTGCCGAAGCGTCGCGAGATGGGCCTCTGCTTCGTCGACGAGAACCGCGAACAACTCGGCCGGCATCGCCACGTCGCCGACGTTGACGATGTCGGGCGGCGGCGGCGCGGCGCCACCGACCTGGCTCCCCGCGGGCATCTCACCCACCGGCGCAAACTCGATGATCTCGGCGCCCGCATCCGCATCTTCGATCGCCTCGTCGACCCAGGTCACCGGTTCCGATTCCGCTTGCGCGCCGACGAGCTCGGAGTCGCGCGCGCCATCCGCCGCGACCTCGACGACTCCGGTTTCCAGCGCGGGGAATTCAACCCGTGAGGATTCCGGCACCTCCTCGTCAGGCTCGGGCGACGGCTCCAATGCGACGGGCTCGGGCGCCGATGGCGAGAAAGCGACGGTCTCCGGCACCGACGACGGCTCGAATTCGATGACCTCCGGCTCCGACAATTCCAATGCGACGGCCTCGGGTTCCGATGGCGAAAACGCGATCGTCTCGGGAATCGGCGCTTCATCTGCGGCAAGCGAAAGCTCGGGCTCCGACACGGGGGCAGCAACAGGGACTGCCGCTTCCGCATCGAACTCGGCGGGCAGCTCGGCCGTGACGCGTCCGATGGCCGCATAGAGCGCAGCGGGATCGGCATAGACGTCGCCGGTGTCCTGCAGCGCCCCGACCCACTGCCGGAAATTCGCTTCGGCAACCTCGAGGAGCTCGAGCATCGCGGGCGTGACTTCGCGATCCTCCTCGAGCAATCGGTTGTGAATCTTCTCGACGTCGTAGGCAAGCTCGCCGAGCTCGGTCAAGCCCACCATCCGGCCGCTGCCCTTGATCGTATGGAATTGACGACGCGCCGAGCGCAATGCCTCTCGGTCGCCGGGATTCCTCGCGAGCTGCGCGCGATTTTCAACGACGGCGTCGAGAACCTCGGTGGCCTCGATGAGGAAGATCTCGAGGAGCTCGGCGTCGAGGCGGTTGGCGTCGGTCGCGAGGAGCCTCTGGGTCTCTGCCGAGAGCGCCGGAGCCGGCGCCGCAACCGGCGCGACGCTCTCCGCGATTGCGGTGACCGCGGCTTCCAGCGCAACGGTTTCCGTCGTCTCGTCGACGCCCGCGGTTTCGATCTCCGGCAGCGCTTCAAGCTCGGCCAACGCTTCCGTCGCCTGCGCGACCAGCTCCGCGTCGTCGATCAGCGTGGCGTCGTCGATCAAGTCCTTGAGCTTCGCGGTCAATGCCGCGCGCGCGGCGGCGTCGGCCGGCGCCCGGCGAATTTCGGCGACGAGCTTGGGCAACACTCCGCGCAAATCCTCTACGGCTTCCTCTGCCGTCTCCGTCGCGCGGTCCTCCGCGCTCGGAGCCTCGCCGAGTCGTTTCGCCAGGAGCGGCGCGATCAGCCGCCGTCCGTCGGCACGCTGCTGCTGCATCGCTTCGACGAAGAAGCCGAGCCCGCACAGCGATTCCGCGAGGAGCTCGAGGTCGCCGTCGCCGACCGGAGTGTCCGGGTTTGCGTAGCTGTCGATCTGCTCTTCGCACAGCCGCAGCAGGTGCTCGGCTTCGTGCTGCTCCAGCATCTGAAACGCGCCGCGAATCTGGTGACTGTCGTGGCTCAGCGCGGCGATCTCGGAACGCTTCGTCGAGTCGCGGAAAAACGCGTCGAGCACCTGCTCCATCCTGCGCAGGTTGACGTCGATCTCGCGCGCAACCTGCGCGAGCAGCACTCGCTCCTGGGCCCGGCGAAAGATGCCGTCGACGAGCGTTCCGGTGCCGGGCGGGATCGCGCGCGATTCGCGGGCCGCATCGAGGCGCAGCAGCATCGCCGCGACCTGCTTCGGAAAGTTGCTCGCAAGGCTGCCGTAGTTCGAGACCGCGCTTTCGGCGAGCAGTATTCCCGTCGCGTACTCCATCGCGAACACTTCGGGAACATCGCCGGAAGGCGGCATCGCGTCGAGACACGCGACGAGCGAGGCCGCGAGCTCGGTCAGCGCACTGTTGCCGATGGCGATCGCGTTCTCGTGCACGCGCTGCAGCGTCTCCTTGAGCTTCGGCAGATTGTCCGCCCGGCCCAGCGTGACGCGCAGCCAGATGTTCTTCGCCGTAACGAGCTCTTCGCGGACTTCGTGGAGGATCGGCTGGAGCCTGATCATGTCCGCGTTCAGCGCTTCCGCGGACGGAACGAGCCCCGCGAGCCCGTACGCTTTCTGCACCGCCTGAACCGTGGGCGTGGCCGGTGCGCTGACGGCAACGTAGTAGAGGACCTCGCGCCGCAACCGCGTCGCGACCTTGGCCGACCCTTCGACCACGCGGCGAATCTGCAGGTCGAGTCGCGCGGCCAGCTGTTTCGCCCCGAAGCCGGGATCGAGCCCGCCGGCGATGATGGCTTCGAAGAACGCCCCGACGGTCCACCAGAACGCCCGCGCGGACTCGGCAGCGCTTACCCGCTCCAAACCGGCCACGGCCTCGCGCATCTCAATCGCGCCGTCCTCGTCTCCGCGCAGGAAGCCCAGGAGACCGTGTTGATACACACGGCGCTGCTTGACGAGATGCGATGCGAGCTTTTTCGGGGACACCGGCAACGGCACGCCGGGGAGCGGCGTCCGCAGCTTCATTTCGGGGAAGAAGAGATCGGTGGCTGCCGCCGCCTTCACCCCGCGCAGGCGTTGCATCGCCTCGTACTCGGGGAAAAGCTTGAGCGAGACCGGCGGCGCGCCGGCCACGAGCTCATCCAGGAAGATCGAAAGCTTCCGGCAGGCGCGATCGACGATCGCGCACGTGGGCTCGATCTCCGACGGCTCCATCTGCTCGACGCGGCCCAACTGCCGCTCGATCTCGTCGGTAAAGGCGATCGCCGGCTCGAGCCCCAGCAGCTCGATTGCGCCGACCGCCTGGTGGATCTGGTTGCGCGCCTGCCGGAGCAGACTCGCATCGGTGGGCGCGGCGCGAAACGCCCCGAGCCGATCGAGTCCGCGCGCGAGCGACTGCCCGATTTCGGCCTGCACCCACGACAGCGGGCCCAGGTCGAAATCGGGCAGCGACTCGGCGGCGGCAGCGTTCAAACCTTGAACCCCGCAACGGAGCTGCGGAGCTCGGCCGCGAGCTTGGTCAGCTGACCGATCGAAACGTTGGTCTGCTTCGTGCCTTCGGTCGTCTCCTCGGTGATCTGCAGAATTCCCTGCATGCCGCGCGTGACGTCGGAAACGGACGCCGACTGTTTCTGCGTCTGTGTCGAAATCGCTTCGATGAGCTCGGCCAGCTCGCGCGACACGCGCCGGATCTCGTCGAGCGCGCTGCCGGCGGTGTCGGAGAGCTTCGTGCCCTCGACGACGCCGACGGTCGATTTCTCCATTGCCGCCACGGCGTCCTGCGTGTCCGCCTGAATCGTCTTGACGATGGCGTCGATCTGCTTCGTCGCTTCGCCGGAACGCTCGGCGAGGCGCTGCACCTCCTCGGCGACGACGGTGAAGCCGCGGCCGGCTTCGCCCGCGGATGCCGCCTGGATCGCCGCGTTGAGCGCGAGGATGTTCGTCTGCTCGGTGATGTCCGCGATCAGCTCGACGATGTCGCCGATCTCGAGCGACGATTCGCCGAGGCGCTTGATGCGCTTCGACGTGTCCTGGATCTGCGCGCGAATCTCGTGCATGCCGGCAATCTGGTTCTGCACCGATTGCGCGCCCTTCTCCGCGGCGGCGAGCGACTGCTGCGCCACGCGCGCCGACTGCCCGGCCGACTGCGACACTTCGTTGATCGACTGCGCCATCTGCAGCACGGACGCGGATGCCTGCTGGATCTCGCGATTCTGCCGCTGCGACGCCTCGTAGAGCCGGTTGGAGATCGCCTGCGTGTCCTGCGTGGCCTTCGCCACCTGGTCGGTGGCCGAATTGATGCCCTTCACGAGCGTCCGCAATTCCTCGATCGTGAAGTTGATCGAATCGGCGATGGCGCCGGTGACGTCCTCGGTCACCGAAGCTTGCACGGTGAGATCGCCGTCGGCCAGGTTTCCCATCTCGTTCAAGAGCCGGAGAATCGCCTCCTGGTTGCGCTTGTTTTCCTGGTCGCTCCCGAACGCGCGCACGCGGGCGTCGTCCAGGAAGACCTTGCCGAGCACGACCAGCGTGCCGAGCGCGAGCAACGAAAACGCGATGGCGAACCACATCGGCAGCCGCGACTTTCCGGCGCCCTTGTAGATGTCGGCCACTTTGGTCGTGTCCGCGAGCAGGCCCTCGGCCTCGTTGGTGATCGCGCGCACCGCCTGCTTCGCCGTCACGAGCCTTGCCGTGTGCTGGAGCACCGCGGCAAGGCCCGCATCGAAGGCGGCCGCGCGCTTCGACAGCTCGATGGCGACGACCCGCGAGTCTTCGGGACGCGCGCCACTCGGGCCCGGCCGGGAGGCGGGCTCGTTGCCGCCTCTTGCGAGACCGTTCTGCGCTTCGCGAAATGCGCCGGCGTCCCGCGCCAGAAGAGCGGCGAGCTCGGGGTCGCTCTCCGTCGAGGAGACCAGCGCGGCGGCGTTCTTGGCGATCCGCTGCGAGAGGAGAGCGAGCTGATTCGCATACTCAATCTCGCGCTGGCTCGCCCCCTGCTGCGACGCGCGCTGCGCGAGCTCGACCAGCTGCTTGCTGCCTTGCGCGACCGTCGCGGAGCCCTTGGCGACGTCGATCAGGCGCTGCTGGTTGTCGAGGAGCTGTTCGACGCTCGCATCCATCCGGTCCCATCGCACCTTGATGCCCTGCAGCAGCGCGTGGAGCTCATCGTCGTCGACCGCGTCGAGCGTCACGCCCTTGATCGTCCCCCCGCGCTGCAGAGCGTCGAAGTCCGCCTTGAACCGCTCGCGGGTGTCCTTCACCGCGTCGAACGCGACGGGACGGCCCTGCAGCGCCAGCGTGGAGCTGCTCGAGAGCCGCTGCGAGAGCATCTGCATCTCGGTGGCGGTCGCCGTGGACGCCGCGCCCTGCGCCGCCGTCCTCACGTCGAACGACATGATGAGCGCGGCGAACACGAGGAACAGCACGAGCAGGATGCCCAGGATGTGGAACTGCCGGGCGACCGGCAGGTGGCCGATCAGCGGTACCTTCCCCGGCATTCGCGGGCCCGTGCCCGATGTTCGCATCTGCTCCATGACCGAGGCGGACGCGAGCGGGTCGTAACCCTGGATCGTCGCCGGGATGTCGGCCTTCGTCGCGGGCGGATTGGCCCTTGCCGCGACAGCGGGTTCGGGTTGGTCCGCAAGCGGTTTCCGCAGATTCATTGCAAACGCCATGGTGCCTCCAGATGACGCGTTCTCACGCGCCCTTCCGCGCGATCAGTCCGATATCGCGCCGGTCGAGCTACAAGCTGACACGCAAGAAAGTCTCATCCGCCGCGAGCCTCGCAAGGTCGAATTCCTGCCACGCACCGCCGTCCGGGTCGGCCCAACGCTGGCCGTACCACGCGGGCGAATCGGGCATCGACGGAATCGGCGTGAGATCGGCGACGTTGCGGAGGCCAAGCACGCTCTGCACGACGACGCCGACGTTCATGTCACCCGCCCGGGGCCCGAACAGGATGAGCCGGCTCTGCGCGCTCGCGCCGTGCGGCACGACCGTCTCCCGTCCGAGGAAGCCGGCGAGGTCCACGACGCTGTAGAGATTGCCGCGAATGTTGGCGAGGCCCAGGAACCACGATTGCGTCAGCGGCACGGCCGCGAGCGGCGGCACGGCCACGACTTCGGCGGCGTCCGCGAGCCGGACCAGCCAGCGCTCGCCCGCGCAGCTCAGTCCGAGGCGGGACGACTGCACCTGCGCGGTCGTCTTGCTCGCGAGGCGGGTCGCGAGCTCCTGCTGGAACAATCGAAGGTCGATGCGGGCGGGGCGTGCCATATTCGTGTCTGGTGGAAGTTGGGGTCAGCCGAGCGCGGTGATCTTCGCGAGCAGCTCGTTCTTGTCAACGGGCTTCACGACATAGTCGCGCGCGCCCTGCCGCATTCCCCAGATCTTGTCGGTTTCCTGGCTCTTCGACGTGCAGAGGACGATCGGAATGTGCTTCGTCGCGGCGTCGCGACTGATCGCCCTCGTCGCCTGGAAGCCGTTGAGCCCGGGCATCACGACGTCCATCAGGATGAGGTCGGGCATCGTGAGCCTCGCCTTCACGATTGCGTCGTCGCCGCTGTCGCAGGAGACGACTTCGTACCCGGCCTTGGTCAGGAGCGAGTTGAGAACGTGCCGTTCCGTCGGCGAGTCGTCGACGATGAGTATTTTCTTTATTGTCATTTCGGCTCGAATGCTGATGGCACCGCTCGGCTTTCAGTGGGCGACCGGCGACGGGGCGGGCCGATTGACGTGGGTCGCGACGGCCTTGAGCAGGCTTTCCTTCGTGAACGGCTTGGTGAGGTACTGATCCGAGCCCACCATGCGCCCGCGGGCGCGGTCGAAGAGACCGTCCTTCGACGAGAGCATGATCACCGGCGTGTTCTGGAACTTCGAGTTCTTCTTGATGAGCGCGCAGGTCTGGTAGCCGTCGAGCCGCGGCATCATGATGTCGACGAAGATGATGTTCGGCTGATGGTCGGCGATCTTCGCGAGCGAATCGAAGCCGTCCTCGGCGAGGATGACCGTGCACCCCGACTGCAGCAGGAAGATTTCCGCGCTGCGGCGGATGGTGTTGGAATCGTCGATCACCATCACCTTGATGCCCGACAAGCTGTTCTCTCCCGACAAGACGAGTCTCCTCTTCGCAAACCCCCGTGCGGCTTTCAGCAAATTGTGGGCCACAATCGGCGCGGGACAAGTTTGCCACGGGGTACGCCGGTTGACCAGAGCATAAAGTTTGCCTGAATAGGCATTCGCAACCCGATCCGGGGGTTTTGTCGCGGCGGAGCAACTTTTCGTTGCCGCGGGCTGCCGTGGAGGGGCATTCCCTGCCCTTCCTCGGTTCGCTGCGGCCACGGCCTCCGCGCGCCGCCAGCGGGCATCGCGGCCCGCGATCAGGTGGGAGGACTATTGCCCGAGGAACATCCGGTAGGCCGGATTCGCGGTTTCCTCGACGCAGTCATAACCCAGGCGGGCGAGAAACTCCCGGAACTTGCCCTTGTCCGAGGCCGGCACCTGCATGCCGACCAGGACCCGCCCGTAGTCGGCGCCGTGGTTGCGGTAGTGGAAGAGGCTGATGTTCCACCCGCGGCTCATGCTGTTCAGGAACGTCATCAGCGCGCCCGGCCGCTCCGGAAACTCGAAGCGATAGAGGATTTCGTTGTCCGCCGACGGCGCATGCCCGCCGACAAGGTGCCGCACGTGCAGCTTCGCGAGCTCGTTGTCGGAAAGGTCGAGCGCTTCGATCCGGCGGTGCTTGAGCTGCGCCAGCAACTCTCCGGTCTCGCGGCGGTTCGCGACCTCGATCCCCACGAAGATGTGCGCAATGCGCGCGTCGGAATAGCGATAGTTGAATTCGGTCACCTGCCGCTTGCCCAGGAGCTTGCAGAATTCGCGGAAGCTCCCCGGCCGCTCGGGGATGCTCACCGCGAGCACCGCTTCGCGCGCTTCGCCAAGCTCGGCGCGCTCGGCCACGAAGCGAAGCCGGTCGAAGTTCATGTTCGCGCCGCAGGCGACCGCCACGAAGGTCCGGTTCTTCGGCCGGTGTCGCTCGACCCACGACTTGACTCCGGCGATCGCGAGCGCGCCGGCGGGCTCGAGCACGGAACGCGTGTCCTCGAACACGTCCTTGAGCGCCGCGCAGGTCGCGTCGGTGTCGACGCGCACGATCTCGTCGACGTAGCGCCGGACGAGGCGGAACGTTTCCTTGCCCACCTGCTTCACCGCGACGCCGTCCGCGAACAGCCCGACGTGGGCGAGCTTCACCCGGCGTCCTGCCGCGATCGAGCGTGCCATTGCGTCGGAGTCCTCGGGCTGGACTCCGATCACCTTGACCTCCGGCCGCACGCGTTTCACGTACGCGGCGATTCCGCTCGCGAGCCCGCCGCCGCCGATGGCGACGAAGATCGCGTCGATCGGGCCCTGGCACTGGCGCAGGATCTCCATGCCGATCGTCCCCTGGCCGGCGATGACGTCCGGATCGTCGTAGGGATGCACGAACACGGCGTGCGAACGCTTCTGCAAGGCGAGGGCATGCGCGTAGGCGTCGCTGTACGAATCGCCGTGCAGCACGACCTTGGCGCCGCGCGCTTCGACCGCGGCGATCTTGATGTGCGGGGTGGTCACGGGCACGACGATCGTGGCCGCGCAGCCCAGCGTCTGGGCGGCGAGCGCGACACCTTGCGCGTGGTTGCCGGCGGACGCCGCGATCACGCCCCGCGCGCGCTCGGCGGCCGTGAGGTGCGCCATCTTGTTGTAGGCGCCGCGCAGCTTGAAGGAGAAGACGCTCTGCTGGTCA
>Ga0207675_100005394_pt1 | contig 12252 bp, 11 predicted proteins | sample KBSSwiS42_FD_184305 | JGI IMG/M metagenome (GOLD analysis project Ga0207675, IMG submission 184305) | Switchgrass rhizosphere microbial communities from Kellogg Biological Station, Michigan, USA - KBS Switchgrass S4-2 (SPAdes) (version 2) | ecosystem: Host-associated > Plants > Roots >...
CACCCGAATAAATTCTGTAGCAGCTTATTTTTTGATCATGATGGGAGGAATGTTGTTGATTGTTTTTGCCTTATTCGTTCAGTATGCAAAGAATGAGAGAATAAACATGGGGAGATTAACAATTGAGGAATGGGTGATACGAGTTAGGCTAAATAACAAGGAAACTATTTTTGCAATTGATCAACTAAAAGATTTTACAATTTCTAATTTTTCAAATGCCGATGAAAGCTATCCTTTAAATGAAACAACCTGGGTGACTTTTATATTTGAAAATTCAGATTACAAGTATGAAATTGCAAACGACTCCGATTACACAAACAAAAAGTTGGATGACATCGCTACTTTTCTTAAGTCGCGATATGATAACTTTAATTATATAAATCCAGCAGAAAAGGAAATCACCAGTGAACAACAATAATATCCGATTGACTCAATTCTCACACGGCGCAGGGTGTGGCTGTAAAATTTCTCCAAAGATCTTAGATGAAATTTTAAAAACTGATCTTGTAATTCCGGAAAATAAAAATCTTTTAGTTGGCAACAGCAGTAAGGATGATGCGGCCGTTTACGATCTTGAAAATGGAATGGCGTTGATATCTACCACAGACTTTTTTATGCCGATCGTTGATGATGCATTTGATTTTGGAAGAATAGCTGCAGCAAACTCGATCAGTGATGTGTATGCAATGGGAGGCAAACCGTTAATGGCAATTGCTGTTCTGGGTTGGCCAGTCGAAAAGATACCTGTTGGGTTTGCTCAAAAGGTTATTGATGGAGGAAGAATGATCTGTAAGGAAGCAGGAATTCCTTTGGCAGGCGGTCATAGCATAGATTCCCCTGAACCAATATTTGGTTTGGCGGTTACGGGTATTGTTGAAAAAGAAAATCTTAAAAAAAATAATACCGCAGAAGAAGGTGACCTGATTTTTTTGACAAAGCCTCTTGGTGTTGGTATTTTATCAACTGCACAAAAAAGAGGATTGCTTAAAGAAGAACATCTGCAAACAATGATCGATCAGTTATCAACACTCAATAAGGTCGGCGAAGTATTGGGAAAAATAAAAGAAGTAACTGCGATGACAGATGTTACAGGTTTTGGTTTGTTGGGGCATTTGATCGAAATGGCAGATGGCAGTAACTTAAGTGCCGAGATCTATTATGGAAAAATTCCTGTTGTAAATGGTGTGAAAGAATATATCAAACAAAGAATATCTCCTGATGCCACTTCAAGGAACTGGAATAGCTATCATGAAAAAATAAGGTTTGAAAAAGGATTGGACGTAATGGAAGCTTTCATTCTCCTTCCTGATCCGCAAACAAACGGCGGATTATTATTTAGTGTAAAAGAAAATGCAAAAGATGAGGTAGTGGGTATATTAAAACAAAATGGATTAGAAAATTTTGTTGAGCCGATTGGAAGATTTGTGTTGAAAGGGGAGAAGACGATCGAAGTAAAAAAATAGCCATGCATATTCACGACAAGCCACAGATCATCTCAGCACTTACCGAAAAAGTTGATGAATTTAACAATTACATTTCTTCATTGAATAAGGAACAGTTTGAAGCAACTCCAAACGGCAAATGGAGTGCAGGCCAAAATCTTGATCATTTGATCCGTGCAATAAAGCCACTGCAGCTTGCATACAGTTTACCAAAATTTGCATTGACGATATTGTTTGGAAAAACAAATCGTCCTTCGAAAACTTATGATGAGGTGGTAACAAAGTATAAAACGAAATTAGCTGCTGGTGGTAAGGCAAGCGGACCTTTCATTCCGCCAACAATAAAGTTTGAAAAGAAAGATGAGCTGATAAAAAAATATGATCAACAAAAACAAAAGCTGATCTCAAAAATTGAAAAGCAATCCGAAACTGATCTGGATAAATATATTCTTCCGCATCCTTTATTAGGAAAAGTAACATTGAGAGAGATGCTTTATTTCACGATCCATCATAATGAGCATCATCTCAATTTACTGATCGATCGCAACAAGTAAATTATTAAAACAAATGGGTAGCATTGAAGAAAAAATAAAAAGCCTTGGTCTTGATCTGCCGCCAGCAAAACCGCCAGTTGGAAATTATATCGGTTGCAAGATCGTTGGTAGCCTGCTTTATGCGTCCGGTCGTGTCAGTGATTTGAAAGGTGAAGTTGGCACTGATATAACTGAAGAAGAAGCAAAAAAAGCTGCACGGGATACAGTGTTGCTCATTCTTGCAATAATAAAGGAAGACATTAAAGATCTTGATCTTTTAAAAGGTGTTGCGAAGGCCCAGGGATTTATTAAATGCAGTAAAGATTTTATTCATCTTCCCCGAATTCTTGATGGGGCTTCAGATCTTTTGATCTCATTGTTTGGTGAAAATGGAAGGCATGCAAGAACAGCAACAGGTGTTGCACAACTTCCTTTTAATGCAGCAATCCAGCTGGATATTATTTTTGAACTTTGAATAAATTATCTCTTCTTCTCATATTTATTCGCATAAAAAAGAAGATTTGTATTGATCACAAAAGTGAATTGATGTTTTCGAATTTTAGGAAATGGATATTTATTAGTTGAAAAATTATACCCGTAAAATAAATTCACGAACCCCAACCCGAGTCCGTATTTAGGAGTGATCATAACATCATCTACATCTCCATCGGTCAGATATTTTATTTCAATTGCGCCGCTACCGCCATTGTTTACTATCTCATACCCGATTTTTGGACCATAAACCGTTTTCTCTCCGTCGTGTGCCGGATTCCATTCAAAAGCGGAGTAGGCATTATAAACAATAAAGCCTCCATCATGATAAAAATATTTCTGGAGTGAAAGTCCAATTTCAGTAAAAAAAGAACGCTGGGTTCCAATACTAATTCGTGGTGCGATTTCAAATTTCTTCCAACTGGCAGGAATTTTATGATCTGCGGTATCTCTTATTTGTCCATTCACGACAAGAACGATCGTCCACAAGAAAATAAATATGCAGCTTTGTTTCATGGCTAATCCTTAAACGAACAAATAAGAAATATTATTTTTTATCGAGAAATATCTCTGCCATCATGCATCTCACACTTCCACCTTCAATCTGCTCAATAGTTGGAATTGATATTGGAAGCAACTTACATTTTAAAGAAAGCTCTTCTTTCTGATCTTCGTACAAAGAATTAAAAGCAGTTTGACTCATCACTAAAAATTTTTCTCCTTTAGTGTTTTTTACCTGTAGCATATTGCCGGCAAAACAATGCATTTGGTCTTTATAAATTCTTATCACTTCATGACCGCTACTGTCAAGTAATTGCCGGATGGCGATGAGCTCCCATTCTTCTTCGATCGCTTCTTCGCATAAGATCGCAAAGTCTTCCGCCAAGGTCATTACCACATTTGTGTGATAAACAGCCTGGTCATTTTTATCCGATGCAAAAAAGATGATTGCCCTGTATTTATTTGCATTTGCAAATTTTTCCAATATGGAAACATCTGTTCTTGGTGAATAGCAGGAATAGATCACTTTATTTTCATGATCGATCACCATGCTGCCGGTACCTTCCAAAAATTTTCCCTCCACTTCGAATTCACTCCAGTCCTGCACATTTTTCACCAAGAATTTTTCTGCAAGCATTTTTATAATATCATCCCTCTTTTCTGGTCTTCGGTTGGGTGCATACATCGGGAAAACAGAAACGATTCCTTCCGGAGAAGTGCTTAACCAGTTATTGGGAAATACCGCTGAAGGCTTTACAGGAGCTGGCGTATCATCAACAACCAAAACATTTATGTCATGGCTTCGCAAAACCTCAACCATATTATCAAACTCAGATAATACCAATAGTTGAAGTTCCTCTTTGCTGACATTATCAATTGACGATTGAAAAAAATTTGTAGAAGCCGTTTCTTCATTTGGTCCGAACGCAGCAGGGCGGACCATGAGGATGGTGTCAGTTATCTGCATGTTTTATAAAAATAAACAAATGGCGCCTATTTAAAAGGCTGATATATCTCCTTCCTATGATAAGAAATAGTTTTAAATTAGAAGTAGGTTACAATTTCAAATGGATCGTCAACGTCGTCATCTTGCCGCTATTTTATTTACCGACATAGTCGGGTATACCGCTATGATGCAACAGAATGAATCAAAAGCGGTGACCATTGCAAAAAGATATCTTTCCGTTTTACAGAACGCCGTTTCAGAATTCAATGGCGAGATTCTGAATGATTATGGCGATGGAAGCCTCTGCTCTTTTCCAAGCGCAACGGATGCGGTAAAGTGTGCAATTAGAATACAGCAAGAGTTAAAGCATGAGCCCAATGTTCCGCTCCGTATAGGATTACATATCGGTGAAATATTCTTCGAGGATGGTAAAGTTTTTGGTGATGGAGTGAATGTTGCGTCAAGAGTTCAATCATTAGGACAAGCCAATACAATTCTCTTTTCTGGCGAAATAAATAATAAGGTCAAAAACAACCCGGAGTTTACATCAGTTTCATTAGGAAAATTTGAATTTAAGAATGTTGATGACCCGGTTGAAGTTTTTGCCCTTGCAAATGATGGTTTTAATGTCCCCAAAAAAGAACAATTAAGCGGCAAGCTTAAGGACATTCCCCAGGCTTCTTCTTCAAAAAAAATTATTCTGGCATCCGTAATTGTCTTACTGATCGCTGGTTTTTTTGCCTATAAAAAATTTGCGGGAACAAATGCGTCTATAAGTAAAGAGAAAACAATAGCTATACTTCCTTTTAAAAATGTAAGCATTAATAAGGAAGCAAACGAGCCCTTTTGCGTTGGCGTGGCATTAGAGCTTCAGAAAAAAATTGAATTGCTTGGTGCGTTAATACCAATTGCCCCGCAGTCGGTAGAAAGATATCGTAATACCAAACTATCTATTGGTGAGATTGCTAGCCAGCTGGGAGGTGTAAAATATATTGTTCAGGGAACCGTACAAAGAGAAAAGGACAACGTAGTGGTTTTTGTTTATCTCATCGATGCTTTAAAAAATGAAGAGAGATGGAGTGGCAAATTTAATGGGGAAGTAAAAAATATTTTCTCCCTCCAGGAAGATATTGCACAACAAATCGCAACATCCTTACAAGTAAACCTCACTCCTGATGAAAAAAGCCGGATCGATAGAGTGGCAACAAGAAGTGTGGCAGCAATAGATGCTTATAACGAAGCATTAAATGCTTATGTAACCCTCGTTTATACCTTTCAATCTACTTACGGCCCCGGCATTTTATCAAATCCACAATTATATGCAGACTACCTCAAAACATTTTCGCTTTGCAACCGAGTGCTTGAGCTCGATTCGTCTATGGCTGAAGGTTATGTTTTAAAAGCAAAAACATTGCTTTTCAAATACAACAATGGTCCGTTTCCCGGCTTATTGGATTCAGTTATGTCTATTGACCAGAAAGCCCTCTCATTGAATAATAATTCCGTCGATGCTCTTATCATACTTGCAAGCTATTATCAGAACCGTGGAGATCAAAAATCAACAGAACTATTTCTTCAAAAGGGACAAGCGATCAGCCCTAATAATTTTGAGGTCAATTGGGAATTGGGCAAATACTATACAGTAAGCGATCCTGAAAAATCGGTTCGCTTCTTAAAAAGATCGCTCCGCCTTAACCCCCTATCTGTTTGGACACCTATAGTATATCAAAATCTTGGGAACACTTACTTGACTATATGTGATTTTGACAAAGCTGAATTATGCTTTAAGAAAACGATTGCGTTGTCAAGTAATTCATCCGCTACCGCTTTTGCCATTTTTGGACTAGCGGTCACATACCAACGAATGAATAAGCCAGACTCGGTTTTTAAATATGCAGATTGGGGAATTCGACTTGGTGATAACAATGTGATCTATTTTAAAGCAGAAACTTATTGTTATTTAAAAAATGACTGTGCGAAAGCTGCTGAACTCTATGAAAATCTCTGGAACAAAATTCATGAACATAATTATGAGCATCGGTGGGCCATTGCTTTATGGAAGGCTGGCAAAAAGCCGGACCTTGCACAACAATTATTCGACTCTTCTTTTGCCAGGGAAAAAGTGAATCATCCTATAAGTTATGATCTGGCGGGTATGTATGCATATAAAGGTGATAAAGAAAATGCATACAGAATACTAAAAGAAATAGACTGGGTATGGGGAATGCCTTACCTGATAAAAATCGATCCCTTATTCGACAACCTTCGCAACGATAACGAGTTTAAAGACCTTGTGCAAAAAGCTCTTGACGAAAAAATAAAACTTCGTGAGAAAATAAGAAAAATGGAAGATGCGGGAGAGCTATAATGCATCGATTTTCTTTGCCAGATCTTTGTCTTTGTCTGTAACAATATTCCCTGCACTATGCGTATTCAGCCATATCTCCACGGTGTTCCATGTATTGGTCCATGTGGGATGGTGGTCCATTTTTTCTGCTTCTATCGCAACTCTTGTCATAAAAGCAAATGCTTCGCTGAAATTTTTGAAGACAAATTTTTTGTAGAGCTTATTATCTTGTTCCTGCCACATAAATGGAATTTTATACTTTGTTATTTGAAATTTAAAACACCAGGTGTTCTTTATTCCTGATTTTTTCGTTCGTCAATTCTACTACAAGTTGCACGCCACTTATTGAGCGAAGGCTTTCTGTTTGCCGTTGTAGCATCTCGTCGGTAACAATATCGCCTTTCAACAACCATAGAAAATCAAGGTGTTTGAATTCGGGCAATAGATATTCTCCGTCAAATTGATTATTATAGATATAGTGTTCTAAAGAAGTAGAAGGCTCATGATATTCGTACAAACTGAAGAAATAATTCCTGTTTTTTTTCTTTAACTGTATCTCGATATCATTATTTACACGAAAATCAACCCCTAGGATATTATTGATCTGCCAGCAGAATTGATAATCTTTCATCGGCGCCATGATACCAAGAAGACGGGTGTCTTCAAAAAAACCATCAGTAATATCCTGGGTATCTAAAATAAGTTTACTCACAATGGTGGTTTGGTTCTGTATTGATCAAAACTGCACTTCGGTTTCCATTTCATCATTTCCTCTTTTGAACTTCACTTTTGCTTTATCTCCTTTCTGAAATTTTCCAAGGGTTTGCATATAGCTCTCCATCGAGCTAATTGTATAATCGCCAACTTTGATAATTACATCGCCGGTTTTTAATCCTGCTTTTTGCGCCGGCCTTCCATCGGTCACACCATCACAACGAATACCTGCTCCAGCGAAAGTATAATCGGGCATAATGCCCATTGTAACTCCGCCGCTACGCATTGATGATGTTGTTTGTGTTTCTCTTGTTTTTGTAAATGCTAATTTCTGATCAACAGTTAGGGGTGAATTAACAATAGAAGTGATGTAGTTGATGATCTTTGTTTCTCCTATATAATTTATTTTATCTGCATCATCAGTCGGTTTGTGATAATCTGTATGCAAGCCTGTAAAGAAAAACAACACCGGAATATCCTTCCTGTAAAAAGATGTATGATCACTTGGTCCTGTACCACTGCTATCAATACGAATTACAAAAGGATTTTTTTTGTTTGCCGGATCAATTAAAGAGCTCCATTGTGGTGATGTACCATAACCGCCAATCGTAACAACATTGCTGCTGTCATTCAGTCTACCCACCATATCCATATTGATCATATAATTTACATTGCTGAAGTTGATCGTTGGATTTTCTGTAAAGAATTTTGATCCGTTCAAACCCAACTCTTCCGCAGAAAATGCAATAAAGAGATAATTGTTATTTTTTTGTTTGCCACTTTTTAAAATCCTTGCAAGCTCCATCAATGCTGCAGTGCCACTAGCATTATCGTCGGCGCCATTGTGAATTAATTTTTCTCCCGTGCGAAGCATTGAATTGTTATCCTCGCCATAACCGAGATGATCATAATGTGCGCCGAGTACAACAGTTCTTGCGGCACCATTGTCTAAATAAGCAACAACATTGCGGCCTGTTCTTTTTTTCTCACCAATATCAACTTTCAATTTTATATCAAGAGTAGCTGTTTGATCGCTTAGATATTTTTTTGCAGCGGTTTTAGTAACATATACGATCGGAATATTGAGAGCCTGGGTTCTGTCTTTGCTATCGAATTTTAATTTATCATCGATGTCAGAAGTGTTATAAAGAATGACTGCGGTTGCACCTCTGTCCTTTGCTTTTTTTGCATTGTTGCGAATGTATTCTGTCAGATCAAATTGTGGATTGTTTTTATTTTCTTCCAATGTTTCTTTCAAATCAAAGAACCAGGGCATATCAGATTCCTGTACAGCAATAGACGGCAATGCTTCAATGCTTATGTTTTGAGAGAATGGAAAGGGGAAGAAGTCTTTTTCTACAACCAAATTATTCTCATTGATGATAAAATGTGTAGCTGTTTTTATTTGTTTGCCATCATAAATTTCAAAGGATTGAAAAAATCCGTCAGTTCCTTTTGGTTGTAAACCGATCTCTTTGAATTTTTGACTGATATATTCGCCGGCCAGTTTTTCTCCATTGGTACCAGCTCTTCTTCCTTCCAGTTTATCATCTGCCAGGTAACCGATATATGTCTGCAGATTTGTTACAATTAAATTATCAGCCTTGCTTAGTTTGGGTGATTTCTTTTTTTGAGCAAATGAAGTTTGGATAAGGAATAATGAAATAAATAAAAACACCACGCGGATGCTATTCATAAGAATTTGAAATTAGTTAGAGCAAAGTTATTGAATGTGGTGGATGGTGAATCGTGAATGGTGAATTTTAAGGAAGTTCTTATTTGCCGATTGACCATTCGCCATTCATGAAGTCGAATAGAGATTGTGTAGTACAAGTGTGCGACGCAAGGGACGATGATAAGAGTGTTAAAGCTTGGCTCATGATCAAAATCAGCCTTCAAAAACCCGATTTCGTAAATACCGACGAGTCCTAACTTATACATTTGTGGGTTAACGTGGGCGGAAAAAATTTACATATTGGTTTGGTGGGTAATCCCAACAGCGGCAAGAGTTCGTTGTTCAACTGTTTAACAGGGCTGCATCAAAAGGTTGGCAATTTTCCGGGTGTGACTGTTGATCTGAAGGTAGGAGAAGCAAAATTAGACGGTGGTTTGTCTGCAGAGTTTCTGGATCTGCCCGGCACATACAGCCTTTACCCACGGCGCAGTGACGAGCAGGTAACCTATGATGTTTTGATGAATGAAGAACATCAAGAGCATCCGGATATTTTGGTAGTGATCGTTGATGCATCGAGTTTGAAAAGGAATTTGTTGTTTGCTTCACAGATCATTGATCTGAAATTTCCGACAGTAGTAGTGCTCACGATGATGGACCTGGCAAGAAAAAAAGGAGTGGAGATCGATGTTGCCGGGTTGGAAAGGGAATTAGGTGTGCCGGTAATTCCTGTTAATCCAAGAAAGAATAAAGGAATTGCGCAGCTGAAAAAAACATTGACACAGATATCTTCTTCGCTTACTCAAACTACGATCAGAAATTTTGTTCCGGGAGCACTATGGGGAAGAGGAACTGTGCAAGCTATTAAAGAAAAATTGCCACAACTTAGCGATTACAAAGCTTTACATCTTGCATTTAATTATAAAGAGCTTGCGATAAGTGCTTCGCTAAAAAAGATCGTTGAAGAATCAATAAAAGATATTCCGTTAAATAAAACCGTATCTCAAGCCGAAGAAATAACTGAGCGTTATGCCCGCATTAAAACAATAATGCAGCAAACGGTAGTTGAGCCCGATCCATTGCACCAAACTTTGTTGACCGATAAGCTTGATAATGTTTTATTACATCGTCGCTGGGGTTATTTGATTTTACTTGGTGTTTTGTTTTTATTATTTCAATCGGTGTTTTTGATTGCGCAATACCCAATGGATTGGATAGAGTGGGGATTTGCTGGTTTGAGTTCGTGGTTGACAAATGTTTTACCCGAAACATGGTGGAGAGACCTTATTATTAATGGGGCGGTAGCTGGTTTAAGTGGAATACTTGTATTTGTACCGCAAATAATGATCTTGTTTGGAATCATTACAATTCTTGAAGACACTGGCTATATGGCCCGTATTAGTTTTCTTTCTGATAGATTAATGCGTAGCGTTGGTTTGAACGGAAAAAGTGTAATGCCTATGATCAGTGGTTTTGCTTGTGCCGTGCCGGCGATCATGAGTGCAAGAAGTATCGAGAATAAAAAAGAAAGATTGCTGACTATTTTAATTACTCCATTGATGAGTTGTTCTGCAAGATTGCCAGTATTTACAATCCTGATCGCATTGGTGATTCCCAATAATTACTTGCTTGGGTTTTTAAGTATACAAGGATTGGTGATGATGGGGCTTTATTTGCTTGGGCTATTGATGGCTTTGGTTGTCGCTTCAATTGCACGATGGTTTATTAAAATCAAAGAGAGAAGTTTTTTTATTCTTGAATTGCCAACCTACCGATCACCACGATGGGGAAATGTAGTACAAACAATGATCAATAAGGCAAAGATCTTTTTGTTTGATGCGGGTAAGGTTATCATGATAATTAGTTTGATCCTTTGGGCATTGAGTTCGTTTGGTCCTGGCAATCGTATGAAAGAAGTTACCCGACATTATGAGCAATTAAAACAACAACCCAATGCAGATGTTGTGCAGCTCAATAAGGAATTTGGTGCAGCAAAACTGGAAAACTCTTATGCTGGAATTTTGGGAAAATCGATCGAGCCGGCAATTACTCCTCTTGGTTATGATTGGAAGATCGGAATTGCATTGATCACATCATTTGCTGCGAGAGAAGTTTTTGTTGGAACAATGGCAACTTTATACAGTGTAGGCGACCAGGATGACAACGATCTTCGTCTTCGCGATAAAATGAAAGCTGCAAAACGTGAAGATGGAACTCCGGTATACACTCTGGCAGCGGGATTATCGTTAATGATCTTTTATGTTTTTGCTATGCAATGTATGAGTACGCTTGCTGTGGTAAAACGTGAAACAAAAAGTTGGAAGTGGCCCGCTATTCAGTTGTTCTACATGACTGGCTTGGCGTATTTATTAAGCTTGATTGTTTATCAATTGTTCAAATGATCATTTCGTTGATGGCTCCCATTTATCTTTTGGTTCAAAATGTTTCCAAAGCAGTAAAGAAATTTTTCTTGCCATTGTCCATGCTTCGTTTTCGTGAGTCCATTGAGTGTCCTTATTATTCTTTGTAAAAATGCAAAAAATATAAGGATTATGAGGTGCATTTACCAATAGCACTTCGCTGCGGCTTGCATTTACACATCCATTCTTACTAAATACTTCAATATATGGCGGAATTTGAGAGATCGCTTCGTTGAGATCCCAGTAATTTCTTCCCAGGCATCGCATCATCCGATCACAAGCGACAGCAGAAAATATTTCATTTTTATAAATTTTTTCAAATATCGTCCCCATCTCTTTGGGTGTTGTTTGTCCCCAACCATATTGCGTCCTGTTATTTTCTCTTCCGGGGGTTCTCGAGTTTACTCTTGTATAAACAAGTCCAAGGCTATCGAGAATCTCATTTACTCTTGCTCCTTTACCCGCTAAACTTTGCAACCAAAGACTCGCTGTGTTATCACTTGTAGTTAACATTAACATCATTACTTTTTTCAACAATATCTTTTCATCATTTTTGAAAGAACCGAGTATATCTTCTCCTTCGTATAGCAATGAGTCTTTATAAGTCAATACTGAATCATATGCTAATTCGCCTCTTTGTATTTTATCCATTATACCAAGAAGTATTGTGACCTTTACAATACTTGCAGTTGGAAAAATTGTATCTGCATTAATGGAAATAGTTTTGCCATTGTGAAGATCTTTTACATAAATACCAATATCTCCATTGAATCCTTTGATCGCTTCTTCAATTTTTAGTTGCAACTTTTTATCTGTTCTTTGAGCCAATAAAAAAATTGTGCACTGCAAAAGGCAGAGCACAATTGACAAAGTCTTTTTCATTTAAAAGGCTTTTTGCTTTGTGTTGACTGATTGGCTGATGCCGATGCATTCAGGTCTATAGGGCTGGATCGTCGGCAGGCATTGTGGGAGGTAACTGCAAAGGACCGGCCGGTAGCTCTTTTTCAGGGGCAGTCATTTGCTGATGTTGCCGAACAAAATATCAGCCTGCCGCAAATGAGTCTTTCAGAACATGTGGTTCATGATTATGCCGCCACTTCGCTTTCTTTAAAGGCACACCCCGTAAGTTTTATAAGGGAGAAACTCCGGCAACTGTACATAGTATCTACAATAGCGCTTAATGAT
>Ga0207675_100005396_pt1 | contig 12251 bp, 9 predicted proteins | sample KBSSwiS42_FD_184305 | JGI IMG/M metagenome (GOLD analysis project Ga0207675, IMG submission 184305) | Switchgrass rhizosphere microbial communities from Kellogg Biological Station, Michigan, USA - KBS Switchgrass S4-2 (SPAdes) (version 2) | ecosystem: Host-associated > Plants > Roots >...
CTCGATCAGCGGGGCGGGAATGGCCGCGCAGTTGATGGCTACAAACCGTCGGTGGCGGCGGCTGCTCGCATCATGAATGGCTCGTGCGAAGACTTCCTTCCCGGTACCCGTTTCACCTAATAGCAAAACGGTTGCATCCGTGGGAGCTACTTTTTTTGCTAACTCAATAGCATCTTTTATTTGCTTGGAGCTTCCAATAATACTTTCAAAACTGTATCTCTTCCCAACAATTGATTCCAGCTGGAGTACTCTTTTTTGCAGTTTAACTTTTTCAATCGCCTTACTTAGTAATGGTATTATTTTATTATTGTCGTCTCCTTTTGTGATGTAGTCAAAGGCACCATTCTTCATTGCCTGGATACCATCAGGGATATTTCCGTATGCGGTCAGGAGAATTATTTCAATAACCGGATGCTTTTTCTTTATCTCCGGAATAAAATTCACACCGCTTCCATCTGGTAATTTAACATCGCAAAGTATAATATCCGGATCTTCGGACTCAACAAGTTTTTGAGCAGACTTTAAATTCCCCGCTTCAATTATTGAGTATCCCTCCAGTTTCAACAACCGCGCTAATAGATTTCTTAGTTTCTCTTCATCATCTACTATTAAAACCTTTCCAATCATTATTAAAAAAATTTGATTCCGGACATTCCACCAACTAATATACTACACAAGGTAAGAACCAATATGCATTCAGGATTTTATGATTACTTAACTAAGCTGCATAATATGTGTAACCGATCTTATTCTCCAGTGCTATCATTTTGAAAATAACCCTTCCATAATGAGAGGGTTTTATTTATCCGGAATTTTTGCCAAAACCCATTACGCCGTCGCAACATTCACAATATCAATGTTTTACAGAGATAAATAATAGCATTTTATGCTATTGGTATTCCGTTTGGCATTAAGGATAAAAACCAGGCAGATGAAACAGGTGAAGAATGAAAAAAGAAACACAGCTGATATCATTGCCATCATCATGATCTGGCTGATCGCAGCAAGCCTTCTCTTACTTGTTTTCACAAAATTTAAAATCTTAAACAACATACATGCTTACAATCTCACTAGCTCTGGCCGGACTTATTTGCTTCTGGCTGTTCTTTAAATCTCTGGATTTTTTTGAAAATATTTAATCATGATGATACTCTTCATTATATCAATCCTGGTTTTTGTTTACATGTGTTACGTATTGATCAAACCGGATAAATTTTAAACTGATAATACAAATCCACCATGATGACAGAAATTTTAGGCGTCCTGCTGATATATATCATCACCATTGTTCTGGCGATTCCGCTGGGACGCTATATAGGCAGGGTATATGAGGGAGAAAAGACCTGGCTTGACGCCGTGCTGGGCCCGATAGACAAAGCGTTTTTCAGGTTAAGTGGCATCAATCCTTCCAAGGGCATGAACTGGAAGCAACACCTTGTCGCGCTGCTTACAATCAATATGGTCTGGTTTATTTTTTCGACACTTGTTCTTATGAACATGGGCTGGCTGCCGTTCAATCCAGACGGCAATCCTTCCATGTCAGCGGACCTCGCATTCAACACGACCACGAGTTTCATCACTAACACCAATCTGCAGCACTATTCAGGAGAAACGGGAGTTTCCTATCTCGGCCAGCTGACGCTCATCCTTTTCCAGTTTATCAGTGCGGGCACTGGCATGGCCGCATGTGCCGTTGTACTGATGGCGATGAAAGAGAGAACGACGGAAAATCTCGGAAATTTTTACAACTATCTCGTGAAGTCCTGCACAAGAATTCTGCTCCCGTTGTCCATGGTGGTTGCGATCGTTCTTGTTATCAATGGAGTGCCGATGAATTTTGGAGGTAAGGCACAATACATATCAATGCAGGGTGAAACGGTGGCCGTAAGTCGTGGTCCTGTAGCTGCTATGATTGCAATTAAGCAATTGGGGACCAACGGTGGTGGTTATTTTGGTGCCAATTCAGCACATCCCCTGGAGAACCCCAATTCCGTTACCAATATAGTTGAGAACCTGTCAATCATACTCATCCCAATCGCGATGATCTTCGCCATGGGATATATTATCAGGCGGAAAAAGTTTGCCTGGGTGGTTTTCGGAGTGATGACGATTGGCGTTCTGTTATTACTGGGCAATGCGCTTTACAGTGAGATGCACGGCAACCCCATGATCGACAAAATGGGTATTTCCCAGCCCCTGGGAAGTATGGAAGGTAAGGAAGTCCGTTTTGGGCCTGCTGCATCGGCATTCTGGGCTGTTACGACTACGGTTACCTCCAACGGTTCCGTAAATTCAATGCACGACAGTTTGACGCCGCTGGGAGGAATGAGCTGCCTGCTTGGAATGATGGTCAATTCATTCTATGGCGGAGTAGGCGTTGGATTCCTGAACTTTTACATATTTATCATCATCGCCGTCTTCATCAGCGGACTCATGGTCGGACGAACACCGGAATTTTTTGGAAAAAAGATCGAAGCCAGGGAAATGAAAATCGCCTCGATAATTGCCCTGCTTCATCCACTGTTCATTCTGGCCGGAACCGGATTATCTTCCTATCTGTTTGCTCATGATTCAGTACGCTATGCCGGGTGGCTGAATAACCCGACCCATCACGGGTACAGCGAAATGCTTTATGAATTCACATCGGCCACAGCCAACAATGGAAGTGGTTTTGAAGGTTTAGGGGATAACACGCCATTTTGGAATATTTCCTGCGGCCTGGTCATGATGCTGGCAAGGTACTTACCGATTATCGGTCCGGTTTCCATTGCAGGTATTTTAGCGAAGAAAAAATATATACCGGCGGGTGCCGGCACATTGCAGACAGACACCATAACCTTCGGCATAATGGTTTTTGCTGTAATCTTCATTATCGCTGCACTTGCCTTCTTCCCTGCACTAACACTTGGACCGATTGCGGAGTATGTTGGAATGAAACAATAATTAAACCATCATGTCATCACACAGAAGAAAACAAAATTTATTCGCACCAGACCTGATTAACCAGGCCTTAAGGCAGTCCTTCTTAAAACTCCATCCATGGAAAATGTTCCGCAATCCTGTGATGTTTACTGTTGAAGTAGGAACTGCGGTCATGATGATAGTCTGTATTTGGATAGCAGCCGGCAACAAAACCCAGGGCAGTCTTGTATATAACCTTGCTATAACCGCTATTCTCTTTTTCACGCTGCTCTTTGCCAATTTTGCGGAAGCTCTCGCAGAAGCCAGGGGTAAAGCACAGGCTGACAGCCTCCGGAAAGCCAGGGAAGAGACAATTGCCAAAAAATTTACTGGCGAAATCATGTCCGGCAATTTTCTGGAAGTTCCGTCTTCACAATTGAAAATAGGCGACGTGTTGTTTTGCGAAACGGGTGATATCATTCCGATGGATGGCGAGATCATTGAAGGCATAGCTTCTATTGATGAATCTGCAATTACGGGTGAATCTGCTCCTGTAGTCCGAGAAGCCGGAGGTGACAAATCTTCCGTAACAGGAGGCACAAAGGTTTTGTCAGACCGGATTGTGGTTCGCGTGACCACCAAACCCGGCGAAACTTTTCTGGATAAAATGATCTCCTTGGTTGAAGGCGCAACGCGACAAAAAACGCCCAATGAAATTGCGCTTACGATCGTACTGGCCGCATTTACCCTTGTGTTCATCATTGTTTGCGTGACATTAAAACCATTTGGCGATTATGCGCACACGCCAATTACCATTGCAGCCCTCATTTCTCTATTTATTTGCCTGATACCGACAACAATTGGAGGCCTGCTGAATGCCATTGGCATCGCCGGCATGGACAGGGCCTTGCGTGCAAACGTCATTACCAAAAGTGGAAGGGCCGTTGAAACAGCGGGAGATATAGATGTGGTCCTCTTAGATAAAACGGGCACCATTACGATTGGCAATCGAAAAGCAACCCATTTTTACCATGCTGGTGATACAGACGAAAAAGACTTTATAAAAGCAGTCGTCCTCTCTTCAATAGCGGACGAGACTCCTGAGGGAAAGTCTATCCTTGAACTGGCGGGTGTAAATCCATTGAGCTATGATGTGAAAGATCCGCGATTTATCCCTTTTACCGCTGAAACAAGGTGTTCCGGCATCGAGTTCGGACATACAAGCATAAGAAAAGGAGCTTCCGATGCAATCAGGAACCTCGTGGAGAAGGCTGGCAACACTTTTCCTCCTGAAATGCTGGACAGAGTGAGGATAATTTCAACAGGTGGCGGGACGCCGCTCGTTGTCACACAAAATGAAAAGGTGGTCGGGGTAGTAGAATTACAGGATATCATAAAGCCTGGAATGCATGAGCGTTTTCAGCGTTTGCGTAAAATGGGTGTAAAGACCGTAATGGTTACCGGAGACAACCCACTCACCGCAAAATATATTGCTGAAAAAGCAGGCGTGGATGATTTCATTGCAGAAGCAAAACCTGAAGATAAACTGCAGTTTATACGAATGGAACAGCGGGCAGGAAAATTGGTTGCGATGATGGGTGATGGCACAAACGATGCTCCTGCACTGGCACAGGCCGATGTAGGAGTTGCCATGAATAGCGGTACACAGGCCGCGAAAGAAGCGAGCAATATGGTCGACCTTGAAAATGATCCAACAAAACTGATAGAGATCGTTGAAATCGGCAAACAGCTGCTAATGACCAGAGGCACGCTTACCACCTTTTCCATTGCCAATGATGTCGCTAAATACTTTGCAATCGTTCCCGCCCTGTTCGTCGCCTCTATTCCCGGCCTGCAGGCACTAAATATTATGAAGCTTCACAGTCCCGAAAGCGCCATTCTTTCGGCGGTAATTTTCAATGCCCTCATCATACCATGCCTGATCCCCCTGGCTCTCACAGGTGTTGCCTACCGCCCTATTGGCGCCAGTGCCTTATTGAGAAGGAACTTACTTATCTATGGATTTGGAGGGCTAGTCGTCCCTTTTGCAGGGATCAAACTTATTGACCTCCTGGTATCTGCCTTATTTTAACAATCGAATTTATGAAACAAAATATTTTAGCTTCCATCCGGCTTACCCTGGTTTGTATCTTTTTTTTTATGGTTATTTACCCTTTTATCATCTGGCTGTTAGCACAGCTAACCCCTGGCAGGGGACGAGGCCAAACCGTTTCAGCAGGTAATAGAATCGTGGGATGGAAACTATTGGGGCAAAAATTTACAGACGATAGATATTTCCGGAGCCGGCCTTCCGCGGTAGATTACAACGCCGCCGCTTCCGGAGGAAGTAACAAAGGACCAACCAACCCTGAATATCTGCAAAGTGTACAAAGCAGAATTGACAGCTTTCTCGCACATAATCCGGGAATCCAAAAGCAGGAAATTCCCTCTGATCTGGTAACCGCCTCAGGAAGTGGGCTTGATCCCCATATTTCTGTGCAGGCCGCCTATATACAGGTTGCAAGAATCGCCAGAAGAAGAAATCTTTCCGAAGAAAAAGTCAGGAACTTAGTAGCCCGGAACATCGAAAAACCCCTGCTTGGATTGTTTGGGACAGAAAAAGTAAATGTATTGCAGTTGAACTTAAATTTAGATGGTCTAAAATAGTCAATAACAAGAATTGATGTCAAAGTCAGGTATCGACGAGAGAACCGCAAGAGTTGAGCAGTTTTTAAAACTATCCCGGACAGGCAGCCGGGGAAAACTCAAAATCTATATCGGCATGAGTGCCGGAGTGGGAAAGACCTATCGTATGCTACAGGAAGCTCACCGCCGGCTTGACAAGGGAGAGAACATCAGGATTGGATATATAGAAACACACGGTAGGAAGGAAACTGAAGTGCTGACGGAAGGATTACCTATTATTCCGCGCAGAGAAGTTTTTTATAAAGGGAAAAAACTAGACGAACTGGATGTTCAGGCAACGCTGTTACTCCATCCCGCCGTAGTAATAATAGACGAACTGGCACACACCAATATCCCTGGAAGCAGAAATGAAAAAAGATGGCAGGATGTTTTGGACATTCTGGAAGCAGGAATAGACGTTATCTCTGCGCTTAATATCCAGCATCTTGAAAGCATTACGGAAGACGTTAAAGAAATTACCGGAATTGAGGTAAGGGAACGCGTGCCCGACCGAATACTGCAGATAGCAGATGAAGTAGTTAATATAGACCTGACCGCTGATGAACTTATTGCCAGATTAAAAGAAGGGAAAATTTACGATCACAGCAAAGTACAGCAGGCGCTGACCAACTTCTTTCAGGCTGACAAAATACTTCAACTCCGGGAACTAGCCTTGAAAGAAGTAGCCGGACAGGTAGAAAGAAAGGTGGATTATTCAATTACTTCCAAAACGAATCCCTTTCAACATGAACATCTGCTGGCCTGTATTTCCAGCAATAGTGTAACAGCGCAGCGGATTATCAGAAAAACAGCAAGGCTGACTTCATACTACAACAGCAAGTGGTTTGTCCTTTATGTACAGACTCCAAATGAGGCGTTGGACAGGATACCATTGGACAGGCAGCGTCATTTGATAAATAATTTTAAGAATGCAACGGAGATGGGCGCCGAGGTAATTCAAAAAAAGGGAGAAAGGGTTGCAAAAGCCATTCTTGAAACAATCCGGGAAAAGAAAATAACTACTGTCTGTCTGGGCAAACCTCATTTGAAGCTTTGGCAGATCGTATTAAAAACCAGTCTGTTCAACCAGCTTCTGAAGGAACTTTCAAAAAACAATGTGGATATAGTTATCTTATCCTGATGGGCCAATCTGTAAAAAATAAAATCCGGCTGGGAACTATCTTTCTCTTTTTGCTTGTTGTTGCATCAGGTGGGTTCAGCATTTACTATCTGACAAAGCTCAGGGGACAATCTAAAAATGTATTACAAGCCAATTATGAAACTATTCAGTATTGTCATTCAATGCAAGAGGCACTTGATAGCATTCAGGACAGCAAAACCAACTACATTGACTCCTTTGAGATTGAATTAAGAATGCAGGAGGCTAATATTACAGAACCCGGCGAATCCGATGCAACGAAAGCGCTGCGGATTGCGTTTAATCGCTTAAAGTCCGGAGATTCGATAAAAGCAAATTCGAATCAGATCGGTTTTGAACTTCAGCAAATTCTGCTCATGAACATGACAGCGATAAGAATAAAAAATGAGAAGGCAGAAAAATCAGTAGAAGATGCAATGGGCCTTCTCATTACTGTTGTCGCCATTATTTTTCTCGTTGGCTTCACCTTTGCCTTTAATTTTCCGGGGATACTTACCAATCCTATCCGCAAACTGACAGAAGCGATTAAAGAAATTGGCCGGCGAAATTATTCTCACCGTATCCACATCGATTCAAAGGATGAATTCGGTCAGTTAGCGGATGCTTTTAATGAAATGGCAGAAAGGCTCGAATACTTCGAAAACAGTAGCCTGAATAAAATTATTTTCGAGAAATCGAGAGCGGAGGCCGTAATCAACAGCCTCAGGGATGCCAGTATAGGGATAGACAAAAATAATTCTGTGCTGTTTGCCAACCAGCAGGCCTTGCAATTATTGGGATTAAAGGGAGAAGACACGATAGGAAAGGCTACAGAGGAGTTAAGCAGGAAAAATGATCTCTTCCGATTCCTTATGGAAAATGAAGGAAAGAATCCCTTTAAAGTCGTTCTGGATGGTAAAGAGAATTACTATGCCAAAGAAACCATCGACGTGTCTCAGGGAGAAACGAATAATAAAGTGATTGTACTAAAAAATATCACTTCATTTAAAGAACTGGACGCAGCAAAGACTGATTTTATAGCCACCATTTCCCATGAACTGAAGACGCCGCTTGCATCCTCCGATTTCAGTCTGAAGTTGTTGGAGGACGAGCGCATAGGCCCGGAAGAAAGAAGAGAACTTATTCAGCAATTAAAGAATGACAATTTGAGAATGATTCGCATTCTAAGTGAACTGCTAAATATGTCGCAGATCGAAGCAGGAAAAATCCAGCTCGACATTCAATCGGTCAGTCCTTATCAAATCATCGAAAATTCTACTAACACTGTTTCGGCAGCAGCGAGGGAAAAAGAGATTAAGATAGAAAAGAATCTGACAGAAGATCTGCCCGCCATCAGGGTGGATCCGGATAAAATAAGCTGGGTATTAAACAACTTCCTTACGAATGCCATAAAATATGCTCCCGACAGAAGTAATATTATTATTATTTGCTCTAGAATGGATGGACAAATTTCATTTTCTGTGACGGATAACGGACAGGGAATAGATGAACCCTATCTGGATCGCATTTTTGAAAGATATTTTCAGGTTCCCGGCAGATCCGATAAAAAAGGTTCCGGAATAGGACTCGCGATCTGTAAAGAATTTATCGAAGCCATGGGTGGCAAAATCTGGGTCAGAAGCAGAATAGGTGAGGGCAGCACATTCGGATTCAACATTCCCCTTGGATAATGTGCGTATTTTATCCGATTATCACGCAAAATACACGACCCGGGATTGCACAGATTCGCAGATTCACGTTGCCTTTTCAGTAATTAATACGTTATACTAGTAAAATCCCTATATCAGCGCAACATGATCGTCTTATTTGGAACAGTCTTTGCAATTAGCAGGTATTAAACGTCACTTTATGAAACGACTTCAGTCTCTGTTTTTTATCCCATTATTTCTATTTTTCTTATCCCTGATTGCTTCCTGTTCACACGAAAACGTGAATTCCAATTCCGGTGATGCCCGCCTGCAGGTGGCGCTCACGGATGCTCCTTTTCCATATGTAAAGGAAGTGTGGATTGATGTTCAGCAGATTGAAATTCTGGAAGACGGTCATGATCCGCTCATCCTGAACGGTACCCATCCCGGTCTTTACAATTTGTTTGATTTGACCCAGGGAAAAGATACGCTCCTTGCCGACGCAACCATCCCGCCTGGTAAAATCAGCCAGATCCGCCTGATTCTCGGTGACAACAACTATTTGGTCACTCTGGATGGTACGAAGATTCCACTTAAGACGCCAAGTGCTCAGGAATCGGGATTAAAAGTGCAAATTCATCAGGATGTCGCAGGAGGTATACTTTACCGGCTGACGCTTGACTTTGATGCAGGAAAGTCCATCAACAAGGCAGGCAATAGCGGCCAGTATCTCCTGAAACCAGTACTGCGTATTCTTTCCCTGGAACCATCCGGTGGAAATATTGAGGGTGTTGTAATGCCTGGTTCAATAAGAACAGCCGTATATGCAATCGCGGGGCCGGATACCGTTGCATCAACCTTTACAGATACCACCAGCGGCGGTTATTTAATCCGCGACGTTCCGGCAAATACTTATTCACTTTCATTTGTTCCATCAGACACTACTTACCAGGTTGCTGCAAAAACCGCTGTAGTGACTCTTGGACAGGTTACCGTTGTTGATACCGTAACATTGCAACACTAAATTGTATCATTCGCAGGTCCTGATTATATTTTGACAGTCTCTCATTGTATGGCGCAGAATTTTTTATTTTTGCAGCCTTTCCGGAGAGATGTCAGAGTGGTCGAATGTGCCTGTCTCGAAATCAGGTGTACTGTCAAAGGTACCGGGGGTTCGAATCCCTCTCTCTCCGCCAAATAATGAATGACCCCGCCTCATGCGGGGTCATTTTTGTTTGTCAGCGGAGTCAACGAAATATCCAGAAGAACGGGGTTTTTTTATCCCGACTCGCAAACACTGATAGCATTTTTGTCACTCCCTGCGCATACAGACACTTAACTGTTACTGCATATCCGTTTAAGTTTTATATTTTATATTTGACATCTGGTCCACCTGACCACCTGTAGTCCTTCCCTGCAAACTTCAGATCGCTTCCTTCCGTTTTATTACAAAACAAAACCTTTGATCATGTTCGGTTTTGAACTAGACATTTGGGATTACATCACTTTTATCGTTCTCTTTCTTTGCATAGCCGCCGTGCTTGCAGTGGTTCTTTGGCTGGCCGGTCTGCCGGGCAGAATAGCCATCGCCAGAAAACATCCGGATGCAGAAGCCGTCAAACTGCTTGGGTGGGCCGGCTTCCTGCCCGTAGTTCCCTGGATTCAGGCATTTGTCTGGGCGTTTAAACCTACACAGGTTATCGATGTCCGGCGTTTCCCTAAACAGGAAGATGAAGCCATCGATGAAGAGATCGCACGCCTTTCAAATAAGCCGGTTATCAAAACAACTTCAGGAAACGACGCAGAAAGAAATAGTGAACCACCTGATAAAAAAGAAAATCCATGATTGCTGCCCTTCTTATCATGTTCTTTTATGTAGTGGTCATCTGGCTGGTTTTCTTTAAATTCAAATGGCTACGGTTTACAATGACATGGGCTGCCCTGTCCAGTTTTGTTTTTGTGCATGTGCTCTTTGTGTTTATGGTGGGACTTCGTTTTGTAACTCCCTATTCTACTGATGCGAGAATTATTCAGCATACGATCCAGCTTGTTCCCCGCCTCACGGAACCCACTCTGGTCACTGAAGTACTGGTGCAGCCCGACGTGCCGGTAAAAAAAGGAGCTCCGCTTTTTCGTTTTGACCGCCGCCCTTATATCTACAGGGTTCAAAAATTAATGGCTCAGCTTGCCCAGGCAAGGCAAAACGTAAAAGTCCTGCACGCAGACATGGAAATTGCGAAGCATAAGCTAGACAAGTCGACCAGCGAATCGGTTTTTGCCAGGTATCAGCAGGACCTGTTGACAAAACTGGCAGCAAATGGCGGCGGGTCTGCAGAGGATGCCCAGCGGGCGGACGTTCAGCTGAAAATTAATGAGGCTGCCGTTAAGGAAAGCGGTTCGGAACTGAAGAAATCCAGCCTGAATCTGCAGTCAAGCATCGATGGAGTGAACACGGCAGTAGCCGAGGTCGAGGCAGAATTGTCGGAAGCTTTGTATTACCTCGACAATACAACGATTTTCGCTCCCGAAGATGGTCATATTGTAAATCTGCAGGTTCGGCCGGGCATGGTGGCAGGCGATGTGCGTCTCGGAGCGATCGCTTCTTTTATCTGCGACACAGGACGCTATCTCCTCGTTAATTATTACCAGGAAAATCTCAAATATGTCAAAGTCGGACAGCCGGTGGAAGTTGCCCTGAATCTGTATCCCGGACAGATATTCAGGGCTAAGGTCGCGGCTATCTGGAAGGCGAATGGAAGTGGTCAGCTTTTGCCAAGCGGAACATTACCGGATTTCCAACCTGCTCCTCCGACAAGACCACAGGGCCAATACGCCGTAAAAATTGTTTTTGACGGCCCCGATCTCTCCAGGTTCTCTATCGGAACGGAAGGAGCGGCGGCAATTTATACGTCAGGAATGAAGGGTGCCTGGGCTGCTTTGCGACGGATCGGTATCCGGACATATTCCTGGTTGAACTGGCTTTACCCAATTCCTTTCTGATGAAATTTTATTCGCGACAGTATTTTTCATCTATTGTCCATTGCGCGATATTGGGTTGTGTATTGTATGGTTGTAAGCTGAACAGTCCCCCTGCGCAATCAAAAATCCTCGCAGACGCCTTGCCAGATTCAACCCGAATACCTGAAACCTGGATTGCCGATACGGATACAGGCATATCCCTTAACAACTGGCTTTCCTTATTGAATGATTCCTCTCTGAACAGGATTGTGGAGGAATCTGTCCTTAACAACCTTGACCTTAGGAAGGCGGCTTCACTCGTAGAAATCGAACAGCAGCGTTTCATTGTTGTTTCTTCCAGGCTAAAGCCGCAAATCGGAGGCGATGCAGGCTATAGCTCTATGCTGGATGATCAAAACAGTGGCGCTTATTCGGGCACCAAGGCCATCGGTTTGGTTGCATGGGAACCTGATGTTTGGGGAAAACTTCGATCGGAACAGGCCGCCGCCGCATCGGGCTACGAGGCTGGCCAGCTCGATTTTCTTTTCGCAAAGCAATCACTGGCGGCTACAACCGCCAAAAGCTGGTATCTGACCATCGAAACGAGGCTTGCTTTATCGGTTGCGAGGCAAACTGTAGCCAACTATAATGATATGCTCGCCATTGTAAAATTAAAACGGGACCTGGGCAGGGTGGGCGACCTGGACGTAGAAGAGGCGAAGGCAAATCTGCATGCTGCACAGAGTATGGAAATTCAGGCTGAGGGATATGAAAAAGAAACACGTCGCAACCTGGAAGAACTATTGGGCCGGTATCCGTCGGCGGAATTGAAAACTGCAGAAGATTTTGCTGTACAGCCTCCACCGGTCTCCCCGGGCATTCCTTCTTCATTGTTGACAAGGCGTCCGGACATGTTAGCC
>Ga0207675_100005399_pt1 | contig 12246 bp, 16 predicted proteins | sample KBSSwiS42_FD_184305 | JGI IMG/M metagenome (GOLD analysis project Ga0207675, IMG submission 184305) | Switchgrass rhizosphere microbial communities from Kellogg Biological Station, Michigan, USA - KBS Switchgrass S4-2 (SPAdes) (version 2) | ecosystem: Host-associated > Plants > Roots >...
ACCTACTTCCAGGTTTTTTTTCGCGGCTTCTATTTTTACACGTTGTATATATTCTATAACGGTGTTAGACGTGGCTTTTTTAAACCGGCGCTCCATGTTCCGTCTGCCCAACGCAAGCATAGAGGCCAACTGATCTACTGTTATTCTTTCCTGGAAATTATTTTCAATAAACTCCTGTGCTTTTTTTACAGGCTCGTCTTCATGTGTTTTTTGCCCGTTGAACATAATGAAGGGCGATTGACTGTTGCGGTCAATGTCGATCATAAAGCGTTTGGCAATAATTACAGCCACATCACGGCCGGCATACTTTTCTATGATGTAGGCCAGCAGGTTTATAAAGGAATAGGCACCCCCACTTGTATAAATGCCACCATCTTCAGTCATTATTTTATCATCTACAAGGTTGACTTCAGGAAATAACGTTTTAAAAGTATTGGCAGCAATCCAATGAGTAGAACATTGTTTGCCGTTCAGCAATCCTGTACCGGCAAGAAAGAAAGATGCTATACAAAGCGTTGCTATTTCTGCACCGCCTTTATATTGATCAGCTATCCAGGGAACAAATTGTTTATTCAGATCCATCACCTGGTGAGGTTCACCATGAATAGCCGGAATAATTATAAGATCAGTTTTTTTAACATCCTGTATCAATACTTCGGGGTTTATAGTGAATAAGCCATTACGCTGACTTGTTTCATTGCTGATACCCACCAACTGTACTTTAAACAAAGGAGGTTTATCCATTTCAGCTCTCACGGTATTCACTTCGTTGAATATCTGGTGTGTGCCTTCAATGTTCACGACACTTGTATGGCCATGTGGAATAAGAATTGAAATGTGTTTCATATGACTCTTTTGTTCTTTAAACTGTAGTGATTTCTTTTTTGAGTACCGCAAATATAAAGCCAGCCCTTGTCGCGATCAACACCTTATATTGGCGCATTTACACCCCGTCTGTTGAAATTTGGGAAACTAATTTCGTGATATAATTCAGAAGTACAATGGAAAAGTTAGAACTTTTAAATGAGATAGTAGTTTTTGGCGTGCAGGTAAAAACTTTTCCTATGGGAATAGGAGAAGCTTTTGAAAAACTCGCCGGTGCAATTCCTGAAGGGCGTAATCGTCCTTATTATGGATTCAGTTGGATGGAAAAAGATGGCAGCATAATTTATTATGCAGTAGCCGCAGAAAGGTTTCCGGGGGAAGCTGTTCTTTATAGCTATCATATAATGGAAATAGAGAAAGGAGAATATATGACAGTAACAGTAAAAGATTGGCAATCCAAAACAGATAAACTGAAAGGCATCTTCCATGATTTAATGGAGGATAAAAAAACAGACAACACGAAACCCTGTATAGAATGGTATAAATCGCATGATGAAATGCTATGCATGATGAAAACAATATCGTAGAATAAAATTTTAATTGGTTAAGGTTCTTTAAACTATATCAAATGTTGCTTCAACATAAAAATGCGATTATATACGGTGCAGGTGGATCAATAGGGGGAGCCGTTGCCCGTGCCTTTGCAAAAGGAGGTGCGAAAGTATTTCTTGGTGGCCGCACATTGTCATCGCTGCAGACTGTGGCCAACGACATCAATAATGCGGGCGGTAAGGCTGAAACCGTTATTGTGGACGCATTAAATGAAGAATCCGTGAATAAGAATGTTGAGGCCATTGTCAATAAGGAAGGATCCATCGATATTTCATTCAATGCTATTAATGTGGAAGACAAGCAAGGTATAACCCTTGCAGAAATGAGCCTGGAAGATTTTTTCAGACCTATCAGTATTGCAATGCAGTCACAGTTTATTACAACTCAGACTGCTTCAAGGTACATGCTGAACCAGGGCTCAGGAGTTATCTTATCAATAACGGCTACACCTGCTGCAAAAGCATATCCATTAACCGGAGGGTTTGGCCCAACATGCAGCGCCATTGAAGGGTTTTCAAGAAATCTTGCAGCAGAACTGGGATCAAAAGGTATACGTGTGGTATGCATCCGGTCTGCCGGTTCGCCAGATTCTGAAGTATTTAAAAAAGCCATGGCAAAAAAAGTAAAGCTGGCGCAGGAGGAAATTGTTGATATAGCAAAAGACACTATGCTCAATAGATTACCATTAATGGCGGAGATTGCTAATGTGGCTGTATTTCTTGTATCTGACCTTGCAAGTGGTATGACCGGAACTTCGGTTAATGTTACCTGTGGTACCACCATTGATTAATAATAATTAATAAACCTGAGTTGATACAACCCAAAAATATTTCATTTCTTATTTACGAATGCTTTCAAACTACTTATAAAATGAAAGAAGAAGTGTATATGCATTATGAAAACGCGGTCGCAGAGTTTACAGGATTAATTTCTTCGTTCAGCCAGAAAGAAATCAATGCAATTCCCTATGAAGGAAGCTGGACAGCGGCACAGGTGGGGGTGCATGTGCTTAAGTCAAACAAATCCATAGCCCAGGCATTAAATATGGAAGCACAACCTGCTGACAGATCGCCGGATGAAAGAGTAGGGGAATTAAAAGCTGTGTTCCTGGATTTTAAAACCAAATTGAAATCACCCGATTTTATTATACCGGAACCTGGAAATTACAAAAAGGAAACGCTGTCTGCTGATCTTGATAAATCTATTGACGAATTGAAATCGCTCAGTAAAAAAGTCAGCTTGTCAGGAACTATCCGTCATGTTGCTTTCGGAGACATCACCAAGCTTGAATTAATGCATTTTGTTGTTTATCATACCCAACGGCATTCTCACCAACTGAAAAAAATACTGGAATCGGTAAAAAATAAATAGCCGGTAACCGGGAAAAAAATAATTTCGCAAGCTCAATTCTATTTTCCGGGTTGAACAGATTGGTTTTTGAATGGGTAAAACGAAAAGATGATTAAACAACGAAGCAACAGAGAAAACTTTTTCCTGGTTTTGATGCTGGGCATACTGAATACAATTTCGCCGATTTCAATTGATATGTATTTGCCGGCTTTTCCTGAGATCGCAGCTGACCTGCATACAACAATTAATAATGTAGCCTTATCAGTTTCGACTTATTTCCTGGGACTTTCATTAGGGCAAATCATATATGGCCCGCTGTTAGACCGGTTTGGGAGAAAGCGGCCGTTGTACATCGGCTTATCCTTGTATATCCTTGCAAGCATTGGTTGTGCGGCTTCCGGATCCATCGGCGCTTTACTTGTTCTTCGTTTCATGCAAGCGGTAAGTGGTTGTGTCGCTGCTGTTGCAGCTATGGCGATGGTGCGTGATTTTTTTCCCGTAGATAAAAGTGCCAGGATTATATCTTCGTTAGTCCTTATTTTGGGCGTATCACCCTTATTGGCTCCAACTGCCGGCGGATTCATTGTGGGTGCATTAAACTGGCGATGGATTTTTATTATTCTGGCGATAATTGTTTTCATCGTTTTAATAATTACAGTGTTGTTTTTGCCTGAGGGGCATCCTGCAGATACCTCTATATCATTGAAGCCGAAACCTATTATTAATGGATTTAAAGAAATACTGATAAAAAGACAGTTTATTGTATTCTCACTGGCCGGTACATTTTCTTTCGCAGGCCTTTTTGTTTATGTTGCCGGTTCACCTGCCATATTTATGGATAGCTTTCATGTGAGCCACAAAGTATACGGAGGCATTTTTGCTTTGCTATCCGTCGGTTTTATAACATGCAGCCAACTGAACCATGTTTTTACACGCAAATATTCAAGCGAACAGATTTTTAAAACTGCTCTTATCATTCAATCTATAGCTGGTTTATTTTATTTTATAGGGGTACTCAATGGCTGGTATGGGTTAGCAGGGAATATCATATTCCTGTTTGTACAACTGGCTTGTACAGGTCTTACTTATCCCAATGCAGCGGCCATCGCCATGGCGCCCTTCTCTAAAAATGCAGGAAGTGCGTCAGCTTTACTCGGATTTATCCAGATCGGTGTTGGCGGAATTATTTCTTCCGGCGTAGGAATGATGAGTATAAAAGGAAGTTTACCGACAGCCCTCATTATGGCTGCTTCATCTTTATTGGCATTAATTATTTTGTTGGCCGGCAATGTTCGCATTACGGATGAAATGCGTGAAGAAATAAAACTTGCCGGCAAAAGCGAAATACTTTAATATCACCGGGCACCAACTACAATTTACTTATTACGAACTGCAATTACAGACCAATATAAATCAACCCGGGTATACCGGCAGGGGTTGTAATATTGTTGAACAAATACAGCTATCGGATCGCTTTAGTGCCATTCAATTTACCTTTCATAAAGATGCTGACATACAGAATAAGCTGTTGTAAAATATTTTTTAATCCGGATTTTGATAAATAAGCATGATATCACCGGGTGAATATTTTCCATGTTATATGTCGCAATTTCACCCCCACAAAGTCGCAATTACAACCCATGCAACGAAAAGGTTTCATTTATTTTTACAACCGAAAGGTTACATGAAATATGCGAAGAGATGTTTACCAGGCAATAGCCGATCCGACCAGGAGAGAGATATTGGGTATGATTGCGCAGCAATCTATGAACGTTAATTCCGTAGCCGAAAATTTTGAAGTAAGCCGTACCGCTGTTTATAAGCATATAAAAATATTAACTGAATGCGGGTTGCTGGTTCTGAAACAAAATGGCCGGGAAAAATATTGTGAAGCGAAATTAGAAATGCTTTCTGAAGTGTCTGATTGGATAATGCAGTATAAAAAATACTGGACTTCAAAATTCGATGGGCTGGAAAATTATTTAACAAAAGCTCAAATAAAAAGGAAGAGCAAAAGAAAATTATCAAAAAATAAATAAATCATACTATCATGGCAACAATCAATCCTTATTTAAATTTTCCGGGTAATACTGAGGAGGCGTTTAATTTTTACAAATCCGTGTTCGGGGGAGAATTTGCCTCATTGCAACGGTTTAAAGACACTCCTGACGCGGACAAACTGCCTCCGGGCACAGCAAACCAGATCATGCATATTGCACTACCCATCGGAAAGAATAATATGCTGATGGCAACTGATGCTCCTGAAAGTATGGGATTCTCTTTAATAACCGGAACAAATCAATATATCTGCATCAGCCCGGATAGCAGGGACGAAGCAACAAAACTGTTTAACGGATTGTCATCAGGAGGTAATGTGGAAATGGAATTACAGGATATGTTCTGGGGTGCTTATTATGGATCGCTGACTGATAAGTTTGGCATAAAGTGGATGGTAAACTATACAAACTCTTAATTATTCAAATAAATCAACCATCATGAAAAAGTTTTTAAAAGTTATAGGAATAATTCTTTTGTTGATTATAGCATTTGTATTGATCGCCGGCATTTTCGTTTCCAAAACGTATCATATTGAAAAGGATATAACGATTAATGCGTCCCGTGACACAGTCTGGAATAACCTAAGTTCATTACAGGCAATGATGAAATGGAGTCCCTGGACAGACGCCGACCCAAATGTTCAGGTGTCATACGAAGGCCAGGAAGGTGCGGTAGGCTCACTATACAGATGGAAAGGAAATAAACAAGTCGGAAGCGGAAACCAAACCATTACAAAGATTGACAAGCCTTCGAAGATTGAAACACATCTGAATTTCATAGAACCATTCAGCGGCGAGGCAGATGCATATCTTAACCTGGGTGATGCGGGTAACGGGACAAAAGTTACCTGGGGATTTGATACAAAATATCCCTACCCGATGAACGTAATGACGTTATTTATAAATATGGATGAAATGATGGGTAAGCAATATAATACGGGATTGGAAAGACTGAAGAAGCTGAGTGAATCTCATTAATTAATGCCGGGCCTATAGTTTAATTGACAATTATGAATGCGGATAGCATTCAATGGAATTATTTTTTCAAAGCCAACTTCAAATTATTAATATGAAAAGGACTAAAATTTTATACTGGGTATTTACGGGTTTATTATCTGCGTTCATGTTGTTCAGTGCAATACCGGATATAATTGTAATAAAAGACGCGATCGATCTGGTGAGCGGTCATCTCGGCTATCCGAAATATATTATCCCATTTTTGGGCGTTGCAAAACTGTTGGCGGCCATAGCCATCATTATACCCGGCTTTCCCCGCATAAAGGAATGGGCTTATGCCGGACTGGTGTATGATTTAGCGGGAGCTACCTATTCAAGCATTGCCATGGGTGATCCATTTATGGGACCACAGGGTGGATGGATCTTTATGATTCTTCCTTTCACCGTTTTAGCACTTTCCTACACATTTTATCATAAGAAACAGAAGCTTACACTTAAATGACTAAAAATGTGAACAGGATGATAGAAGTTTTCAAAACAAACGTGAAGAGGCAATCGGAAGCAAAAAAAGTTATTGGTATCTTAATGCAGCATTTTCCATGCAGCAAGATAAACTTTGACCTTAAAGATTGCGACAGGATATTGCGGATAGAAGGAGAGAAGTTTGTTGTGGAAAAAGTGATGACCCTGGTAAAAGAAAACGGGTATTATTGTGATGTATTGGAATGAACGTCCGGCGACTGTTTTTTAAATCTTCAGCTTCGTGTATTTTGCAGGCGGGAAACTAATCTGAAAATTATGGATGAAACTGCCCGCAGCACATCAATAACCACTTTATTAAAGACCCGGATATCCATTACGGGTCTTTCCGGTTTTTTATCAATGATACAAAAGAGCCAGCCGCATGGGCGTATGAGATATGGGGGGACCTGGTATAAACGAAAAGGACTGTGCGTTTGATCGTTATGATGTCATTGAAGTATTGTGCAAAATTTATAATGTTGTGAAACATGAGGCGGTAATGAAGAAAGCCTTGGAATTAATAGAGACCGAAAAGAATGAGAAGTATAAGAAAAAGTATGCCGGTTTGGGGAGGATATTCTTCTGTTAAAATAATATTTAACCGGCATCTATGAAGTTTGTCCTGAAAAATATTCTTAAAAGCATTTTTGCGTATCTCATTCTTTGTATCGGAACTTTTTTGATGTTAAGGCTCGTCATCCGGTATTTCAGCTTTAATGATACTGTTGGATTTTTGCGATTTAAGCAGGAGTATATTCATATCGGGATATGGAAGACGGCTTTTTACATACATGTCTTCTCCGCCATTTTATTATTGATGGCAGGGTTTACACAGTTTTCCGGATATATTCAAAGGGAATATAAAAGGATACACCGGTTTATCGGCAAGATGTATGTTTTTAATATCCTGGTTATAAATTTTCCCGCGGCGATGATAATGGCTATATACGCAAATGGACTATTGCCCTCTAAAATCGCATTTGTAATTCTGGATAGCCTATGGTTTTGGTTTACATTGAAAGCGTTTATTGAAGTAAAAAGGAAACATTTTGATAACCACCGGGATTTTATGATCAGGAGTTATGCGCTTACTTTTTCCGCTATTACTCTCCGTACCTGGAAATTAATATTGTCAAATTCTTTTCCCTTAGATCCGCTTAGTATATATATGATGGATGCCTGGCTTGGCTTTGTCCCTAACCTGTTGCTGGCGGAATGGATAATAATGAGAAAAAGGCAGCGACGTTTAGCGTTCAAAAGGCACAGTATAAAGAACAATTAGAAATGCGACGAATACTATTATGGTAAGAGTAACCAAAAAAGTGACGGCACTTAACAGAAATGCGTATTTATTGCCATTGCTTTCTAGCTTTTTATACGTTCTTGAGGCAATAAAAAAAGAGCTGAAGATGATCAGGAGAATGGTTATAAGAAAAAGCATTGGCATGTTAAATTGGTAAGTGGTTATGTAAGTTAAAATAAAGTATCAATTCCTGAAAATGGTGCGGGTGCAGGACTTGAGTTTTAACAATTATTTTCTGATTAAATATTTTTCTAAAAAGCAGCTATATTTTCCTGTTATTTTCAGGCCGCCAAAATAATTTTTATGCTCTTTTCACAGGGACGGTGTTTTGTGTTTATGCTTTCCCTATTTTTACACCCCGACAGATCCCCACCTTTTGAACCCGCTTCCAATTCAATTCATTGTATGAAGAGCCTTTAGGTACTTGAGCAAATTATACATATGAATATACTTTTACGCAGTTTTACAAAAAAGGCTGTTTTTTTCGTTTTCCTCCTTTCATTCCTGTTGTTCACTATCTATGGCTTTGCACAATCCACGTGCAACAATATAAACGTGAATGCATGTACGGGCGGCAATGTTTCCCAGAATTTTAATGCCGGCAACGGTAATTTCTATTCCGCTTCATTGGGTTACAGCGCTGTTAACGGACGATGGCAGCTTAACAATCCCAATTTTTTTGCTACTTATACCATAAACTCTTCGAACTACACCCTCGCTATGAATGGGGTGGCACGCATTGGTTTTACTTTTGCCAGGATAAATGGGAGCTGTACACTTAATCCCGAAGGTTTCCGGATAACGGTTATTAATAACCTTACAGGTCTGGAAATAGCCCGGTGTAATAATGTTTCGTTTTCTGCCGGAAATACGGTCTGCGCTAATATCAGTGATCCTGCTCTTGTAGCGGGCATTCCGGTGCATTATGTTATTTCATTCAGGATGATTTTTCCGTGTTTCCCATCGTCATTTTATTTTGATGATTTTTCTGTCGGGAACAGCGCAATCGTTGCACCTATTCCCGTAACACTTACATCGTTTACAGCAAAAAGAAAAGACAACTCTGTAAACATGGAATGGCAAACAGTTTCAGAATTTAATAACCGCGGTTTTGAAATTGAAAGGAAACTCCAGGGTGAGGAAGGCTTTGAAACGATTGGTTTTGTGCCATCCAAAAAATCCGACGGTAACAGCTCCGATGAACTTAACTATGTATACAAAGATGTGAATATTTCAGGTGATGCATCGCAATACCGCCTTAAACAAGTGGATTTTGATGGTAAATATAAATACAGTGATGTGCAGATCGTGAAAGGGACTACTGCTGCCGGAAGAGTGCTGATCTATCCTAATCCTGCAGCACAGGGTACGGTAAACGTTGTTTTCGATTCGTTCACTCAAAAAGATATACAGTTGACCGATATTAATGGCAGGGTACAACGGAAATGGACAGGATATACGTCAGCTCAATTACAATTGAAACAATTGCTTTCCGGCATATACTTAATAAAGATTACAGACCGGGCTAACAATACTAACCTGGTTAGAAAGATTGTGGTGTTGTAGATTAATCCATTAAATAAAAAGACCTGTACTTATGTGCAGGTCTTTTGCTTTCAGATAGAATTGCTTGCTATACAACTATGCTGCACAGTAACGTGCTACTCCTGTTGCAACATCTGTAAGAAATACTGTGCGATAAAGTAAAAAGAATGATGATGCCCTTATAAAGCCGCACTTTATTCTTCATTCAACGGATGGCCAATTTCCCAATGAAGGCCGAATGGATCGGTGAGCCTGCCTAATCTCCAGCCATGGCCTTCGCCGATAGGAAATATTTCTGTTGCACCCGCTTTTAATGCCCGCTGAAATAATTCATCCGGGTTTGCAATAGTTACTATCATCCGGATTGTATTTCCGCCTAATTGTTCAGGTGCAGAACTACCGGCTTCTGTTGATCCATCACTTACCCAAAACTCGGCGCCGTTTACAGATAATCTTGCAATAACGCCCCCGGGAACATCCAACCGGTATGTTTCAGCAGCAGTAAATGCCAACTTGTAAAATTCAACTGCTTTTATACTATTGTTTACGGATAGCCAGGGAGCGATGGATGTTTTGATTTCGGGTGAGCCCATAATTCAATACTGATTTATATAAATGTATTGAATACTATTGAAACAAACCGATTGAAAAAAAATAAGAAATCAAATGCTTTGGGTCATTTGAAGGGTGACGAAAAGCCGCTGACCTTTTTCAATCACAGGTTCAACGGCTATTGAAATTAGTTTTTACTTTCAGTATACTTTTTGAAATTATCCAGTATTGCCTGCCAGCCGCCTTTCTGCATCTCTGCAGGGTTTGTATCTTCTGCTTCGAAGGCCTCTGTAACTTTTGTTGTGTTTCCATGGGGCGTAAAATTTACTTTTACCTTTCTGCCATCACCCATTGTATATTCAATGGATTCATTCTTTTTTACATCATCATAAATACCGCCAAAGTCAAAACCAAAACTGCCATCTCTTGCTTCCATTCTTGCAGAAAAGCTACCGCCTGTCCTTAAATCATTTTCAGCACGGGGCGTGTGCCAATCGTCTGAAGCATTGTTCCATTGTGTGATGTGTTCCGGTTTTGTCCAGAACTCCCATACTTTTTCCACCGGTGCATTTACTGTGTTCCCGACAGTAATTACAGTTTTTTCTTTTGTTTCCATGTTTTATGGTTTTAATCGTTAAGTGTTTTGTTTCACAAACTTCCTGAAACAATTTCAAAAAAATCATGCGTGAACACGACATTTGCAGGGGCGGATGCGACATTTTGTTGCCAGATATTGGTTTATAAATTTAGGATAAAAATTACTATTGATTACCTGTTACCGGGTTGCCTTTAAATAAATTCCGATGATCAATGGAAGAATTAAATTTGACTACAATTTACCAGACTCTTCAAAAAATCATACCACACTAAAATGAAAAGAATTTTCATCGTTGCTTTTCTCATTACTGTTACTTCTTTTTTACAAGGTCAAAAGATTGCTATCGTCTGCAAAACGTTAATCGATGGAACGGGCAAAACAATTTCTAATCCCGCTGTTATCATTAATGGTAATACTATAATCGCCGTTGATAAAAAAGAAAACATACAAAAAGGCACAACAATAATTGATTTGGGTGACTTCACGTTATTGCCCGGATTAATTGATGTTCATGTTCACCCGGATATTTCTGCTGATGATTACCAGGTAGCACATCTGCGGGCTTCTTCAGCTTCAAAAGCCTTGTCCGGGTTAAAAACAGTACAGAATTTATTATCAGCAGGATGGACGGCGATGCGTGTTGCCGGTGATGCTGATGTGGGATATGCAGACTTCGAAGTTCGCAATGCTATCAATAAGGGGTTATTTACCGGACCGCATATTTATGGTGCAGGTCATTATCTTTCAGTAACAGGCGGCGGAGGCGATATCAATTTTTTTTCTGACGAACAAAAAATAATCCCTGATGGATTGATTGTTGACGGGCCTGAAGAAATCCGGAAAGCGATTCGTAATGAAATTAAGTATGGCAGTGACTGGATTAAAATTTTAGTTACGGGTGCCTTTATGACAACCGGCGATAATCCGCAAAACGTTCATTTCAGTCCTGAAGAATTAAAAGCAGCAGTAGTAGAGGCGGGGCGGAGGGACGTGCCCGTTATGGCACATGCACACGCAACAGATGGTATCAAAGATGCAGTGAAAGCGGGTGTTCGCTCTATTGAGCATGGTACTTTTTTGGATGAAGAAGCAATCGACCTGATGATACAGCACGGCACTTATCTTATACCTACACTGACTATCGGCTTATATTTCGAAGAACAAATCCCGGACAGTAAAGCGTTGACAAAAGCGGTTGAGCTGAACAGAAAAGTAAGGGACGGATTTTATAAAAATTTACGAATAGCAATTAAGAAAGGAGTGAAGATAGGGGTGGGCACTGATTATGTAGGCTGGCCTGCGCCGTTTTCCGCAAGAGAGTTTTCAGAACTGGTTAGCCTTGGTATGACACCAATGCAGGCAATACAGGCAGGCACAAAAGTAAACGCCGAGTTATTAAAAAAGGATAAAGAAATCGGTACGATTGAAGTAGGAAAGCTGGCGGATATGATTGCCGTAAAAGGCGATCCGCTGAAAGACATAACAGAATTACAACGCGTAAAATTTGTAATGATTGGTGGAAAGATTATAAAGAACGAGAAGTAGGGCTTGTATCAACGTAGGGTGGCCAATGATTTCGAAGAATCCTGGTGCACTAAAGGGATTATTAAAAGAGGAAGGGAGTTATTGTCACGCATTAATTATGTACTTATAAAATTTGACATCGACTCCCATAACCGGGAACTCTTCGGGTAATATTTTTTTTTCAATTTCTATAAAATTATTCTTTTCATAAAAGCGATGTGCTGCAATAAATTTTTCAGTTGTTCCCAAAAATATCTTTTTGAAATCTTTATTTTCGGCCCAATTAATCAGAGTATTTAATAACCTCTGTCCAATACCATGTTCTTTACCGCGGTACTCCGCATCTACAAACATTTTCCGCAGAGCACCATTCTGATTCCCGATATCTAATAAGCCAATTG
>Ga0207675_100005400_pt1 | contig 12246 bp, 14 predicted proteins | sample KBSSwiS42_FD_184305 | JGI IMG/M metagenome (GOLD analysis project Ga0207675, IMG submission 184305) | Switchgrass rhizosphere microbial communities from Kellogg Biological Station, Michigan, USA - KBS Switchgrass S4-2 (SPAdes) (version 2) | ecosystem: Host-associated > Plants > Roots >...
GATATTTTATGTATGGAAAGATGAACATGAGGAATTCTTTCATACCTTGGAGGTTGCTAAGGAACTAGAACAGCTATGGTGGGAAGAAAAAGCGAATGATTATTTGATAGAGCATAAAGATGGCCCTAAACTGAATTCTACCATTTGGAATAGGTCTATGGCGGCTAGATTCCCTAAAAAATATAGAGAGCAGACTAAGACGGAGATTACTGGGGCTGATGGCGCACCGCTTATTTCTAATATTTCTGTGTCTTTTGTGGAGAAAAAAGATAAGTGAACCATTTTATCTATGACGAGGATTATCATAATCCATATGATTTTCACCATTTCCCCAAATTTAAATATTTATTTAAACTGATATTTGATAAGGTACGCAATATATTTGTAAAAAAGAAAATTAAAGAATCGCCGTATCCGAAAGGTCATTTATTGCATCCCAATACTATTAATGAGCAGGCTTTAAAACTTTTCGAAACAAGTTTAAAGAATGTTCCTACTCTATCAATTAGAAGGCCAGCTAGATTTAATGAGATAGTAAATGATAAATGATGGAAAATAAATTAATGTCCAATGATGAAATGGCGGATAGAATTCAAGAATTTTTTGAGCAAGTTGTCCAAATTTTCGTGCAAAGATTAGATACTGAAGATGAAAAACTTGAGAAATATGTATATTATTCAATTCCAAAGAATGATTAAAATAAATGATTAACAAAATAAAACAGTTATTTAAATCCAATTATTCATATAATAAGCATATAGATTTACTCGAGAATCAGGTTCTTCAATTAAAGAATGAACTCCAATGGTATTTATCTGGAATTAGGTATTTGGCAAAAGAAAACGATCAATTAAGAAAATCCTTGAGCCAATCATATGGTATCGACTGGGATGAGAAAAAAACATCATTGGTAAATAAAAATGAATATCATTGAAACTTAATGAATACCAGTGATGTTAAGTTCCCTACTAAATTCTCACCTCTCTTCCAAAAATATCGATACAAAATAGCTAAGGGCGGACGCGGGGGCGCTAAGTCATGGGCCTTCGCACGTGCATTGCTTATTCTCGCTGCTCAAAAACCGTTGCGCATTCTCTGCGCTCGCGAGTTTCAAACCTCCATTAAAGATTCGGTTCATAAATTATTATGCGATCAGATCATCGATATGGGACTGATTGGATTTTATGAAATCACTCAAGCGTCTCTGCGTGGCCGTAATGGTACTGAGTTTTTCTTTGCCGGTCTTCGTAATAATATTTCTAGTATCAAGTCTTTTGAAGGCATTGACATCTGTTGGATCGAAGAGGCGCAAACTGTAAGTAAAAGCTCTTGGGATACGCTCATTCCAACTATTAGAAAAGATGGGAGTGAGATCTGGATTTCTTTTAATCCGGATTTAGAGAGCGACGAGACGTATCAAAGATTCATTGTTAATCAAGTGCCGGATAGCGTCGTTATTAATGTTAATTGGAATGATAATCCATGGTTTCCTGAAGTTCTGCAGAAAGAAATGGAGAGCCTAAAGCGGCGTGACTTTAGAGCTTATCAAAACGTATGGGAAGGACTTTGTAAGCAAACTGTGGATGGCGCAGTCTTCGCAGATCAAATAGACGCAGCTGAGCAGGAAGGGCGCATTACAAAAGTCTTATATGACCCCACTAAGCCAGTACATGCGGTTTGTGATTTGGGTTGGTCTGACGCTACGGCATGGTGGTTAATTCAATTCATAGGAATGGAAACTAGATTCATTAGATATTTTGAAGACAGTCAAAAGACTATGACGCATTATTTAGCTGAACTGCAAAAATTTGGATATGTATATGATACGATTTGGCTGCCTCATGATGCTCAAAATAAAACATTAGCGGCTTCTGGTAGAACTATAGAAGATATAGTTAGATCTAGTGGATATAAAACTAGAATATTAGATAAAGTTCCAGTTGTGGACTCCATTAATGCAGCTAGAACTATATTCTCTAATTGTTGGTTTGATAGAGAAAACTGCGCGGATGGTTTAAATTGCCTTAGGCACTATCGGTATGAAGTAGATCCAGATACTAAACAATTTAGTAAAACGCCATTGCATGATCAATATAGCCATGGGGCTGACGCATTTAGATATATAGGACTAATGCTTTCTCCACCTAAAAAGATAAAAAAACAAGTCTCTAGTGAACATAATATTTCTTGGATGGCATAAATGGATTATGACAATTCTTTAGATGACAGAGACACGATTAATGAGGCCGTGAACTTCTGGAATCTTTGTAATGATGCGGACGGAACTAATCGCGCAGAAGCACTAAATGACATTCGCTTTGGAGCGGGAGAGCAATGGCCCGTTGAAATTCAAAACTCGCGCAATCTAGAAGCCCGACCATATTTAGTTATCAACAAAATTGATGCCTACATCCGCCAAATTTGCAATCAACAAAGAATGCAAACTCCTGGGATTCGTGTCCATGGGATGAATAATGAAACTAGTGAAGATAGGGCTCAAATAATTGAGAATATTATTCGGCATATTGAGGTAAATTCAAACGCAGATGTCGCCTATGACACGGCATTCGAATACGCAGTTCGTATGGGATGGGGATATTGGAGGTTATCCACGAGATATGTACGAGAAGATTCATATAATCAAGAGATATATATTGATCCTATCATCAATCCTTTCTCAGTATATTTCGATCCTAATTCTGTTCTGCCCGATGGATCTGATTCAGATAGGGCATTGATTACAACGGTAATGAGGAAAAAGGATTTAAAGGCGGAACATCCCAATGCCAATGTAGAAGCAAATTTCACTCAAACATCTACAGGCGATTTTACTGCCGCATGGATTACTAAAGAAGATATTAGAGTCGCCGAGTTTTATAAAAAAGAACGGAAGAAGGAAACTCTTTATTTGTTGAGTAATGGTAAATCTACGTTTGCTGATGAGGATTTTAAAGAAAGACTAAAAAGATACAAATTAGAAATTGTAGATGAACGTGAAAGTTATAGAACTCGCGTTAAATGGCGCAAGCAAACAGCCATTGAAATTCTCGAAGAGAAATATATTCCAGGGATTTATATACCCATTTTCCCGGTGTATGGTGCTCAACTAATTGTTGGGGATCGACCGCTTAAATACGGACTAATCCGATATGCCAAAGATCCACAGAGGATGTATAACTTTTGGCGTACTGCAATGACTGAATCTGTAGCATTGGCTCCTAAACCTAAATGGTTATTGGTAGAAGGACAAGATGAAGGACATGAGAATGAATGGTCAACAGCTAATATTAAGTCTGATCCAGTTCTTAGATATAAACAAACGGATATAGAAGGTAAGCCAGCCCCAGCACCTCAAAGATTGCAACCAGAACCTCCGCCGGCTGGGATTATGGAGGCATCTGCTGCAATTTCATCAGACCTACAAATGGTTTTGGGAATAATGGATCCCAATCAACTACCCAGTGGGAACATATCCGGAAAGGCGCTTCAGGGGCAGCAAAACCAAATAGATATTTCCAATTATCATTTTTATAGTAATTTCATTCGTACTCGTCGGCATACTGCAAAAGTTATTCTTAATTGGTTACCTGAAGTTTATGACACAGAGCGCGTTATTAGAACTATTAGCGCAGATGGGCGCCCCGACCTTACTACGATTAATCAAATGAATGAGGTTGGAGAGATATTGAATGACGTTACTGTTGGTGAATACGATATTGTTATAGATCCAGGTCCAGGTTTTGAAACTAAACGTCAGCAAGCCGTAGAAGCAATGATGCCCCTGTTGGGGGCGAATGAAAAATTATTTGATATTGCAGGGGATCTTGTATTTAGAAATATGGATTTTGCTGGAGCAGATGTGATAGCGGACCGGTTAGCGGCAGCTAATCCATTGGCTCAGATTGATAGTAAATCAAAAGTTCCTCCTGAAATTCAAATGAAGATGGCTCAGGCGGACCAAACTATTAAAGCCATGCAGCAACAACTTCAAATGATGCAATTAGAAATTAAGAATCGTAATCAAGTAGCTATGATTAAAGAAGAGGGCGCGACAAAACGTAAATTAATGGAAGTTACTGCGGAAGCCCATAACACAGAGACAATGGCGGAGGTAAAAGTAAATGATCAAAATACTAGAGCAATTACAAGTCAAAACAAGTCAGAAATTGACGGCATTGTGCAATTACTTTTGCACCACATGGACACGAATAGGCTTGAAAAAGAAATCGAAAGACGAAATCTAGAACAGTATGGGTACACTGAGTTTGCCAAACAAGATGTTGATAACAATAGTCCCAGGGCGGGATGAACTATATATTTAAAAAATTAAACATATAGTTTGTTTTATATATAAATTTTATATAGAATATGTTTCATTGCAGTTCGTTAAAATTTATCAATTATTAATTGAGAAAATCCTTAGGTTGATCCTATGTCAGAAGAAGCTAAGAAAAGTTCAGTTGTTTTAGTTACTAGTGAGAGTTTGGCGCAGCATCTTAATCTAGCTGAAAGTCCTCAAGAAGCAGTTAATACGGAAATCAAAGAAGATAAGTCCGTAAATGATGAGGTTAATATTCAGAGTGGAGAAGATGAGGCAATTTCTTCTAAAAAGAATGAAGAAAAAAAACCAAATCATAAGCTAGAAAAGAGATTCTCTGAAATAACTAAACAACGTGAAGCGGCTCGAGAAGAAGCTCGTAGAGAGCGAGAAGCGCGCGAATCTTTGGAATTAAAACTTAGAGAACTTGAAAATAGTCGCAAACCTGAAGTTAGAGAATCAATTAATCAGGAGCCTGACGCTTCGCAATTTAGCGATATGTATGAATATGCCAAGGCATTAACAGACTATCGTGTAGAACAGAAATTGAGGGAATATAAGCAAAACGAAGAGAAAGCTAAAATTGAGCTGGCTCAGAAAAAAAAATATGAATCTTGGGTAGAAAAAATTAATGAAACTAGAAAAGAAATAGAAGATTTTGACGAGATGATTAATTCTGCTGATGTAAAAGTCAGCAATGAAGTTAAAGAAACAATCATTGAGTCAGAAGTCGGACCCAAAATTCTATATTACTTAGCTGAAAATCCTGAAGTTGCTGAAAAATTGCAAGATATGAGTTTGACATCTGCAATACGAATGATTGGAAAAATTGAAGCAAAGTTTGAAAAAACAGAAAGCGTTCCAAAGATTGAAAAGGCAATTAAATCTAAGGCGCCAGCTCCAATTAATCCGATCAAATCGGGCATGACTGGTACAGAACAAGCCCTCGCATCAGATGGAAAATTTACAGGCTCTTATAACGAATATAAAGCTGCGCGTAGGTCAGGAAGGCTGCGCTAGCTTATTTTATATAAGAGGAAAAAATGGCTGGCAATCAATTACTAAACGTTTCGTTAGTAACTAATGAAGCATTGATGGTTCTTGAAAACTCTACTGTATTCACTAAATGCGTAGATCGTAATTATAGTAATCAATTTGCAGTATCAGGCGCAAAAGCCGGGGATACCATTAACGTACGGCGTCCTGGGCGCTTTATTGGTACATCGGGGCCAGCATTAAATGTCGAAGATTTCAATGAAACTTCCGTCCCTGTAACGCTACTTCCGCAATTCCACGTCGATACACAGTTCACTACGCGTGAGTTGCTACTAAATATCGATGAATTTAGCCGTCGTATTATTAAACCAGCAGTTGCAACTATTGCTAATAAGATCGATTATGACGGATTAGTATTGGCTAAAAACTCAACTGCAAATATTGTAGGTACTGCGGGCACTCCTCCGACAGCATTGCTAACTTATTTGACTGGCGCTGCAATCCTTGATTCTGAAGGAGCCCCACGCGATGGAGAGCGCACAGTAGTTGTTTCCCCATTTACTGGTGCATCAATCGTAGATAGCCTCAAAGGCCTATTCATGCCAAGTCAAAAAGTCTCGGCTCAATATGAAAAGGGTTTGATGGGAACAGATTCTGCGGGCATGGACTGGAGAATGGATCAGAACGTCGCTAACCAAACATTTGGTAGCTATGCCGGCACAATGACTGTAGATACTACTTCTGCATCATTTGGAATTAGCTCAGGATGGGCTCAAACATCGACTATTGCGATCACTGCGAGTGCAGCCTTGACCTTAAATCAAGGGGATACGATTCAAATCGCGGGCGTTCTTCCAGTTAATCCACAAAATAGGAATGTATATTCCAATACCCCGCGTAATTTTGTAGTTACTGCTAATGTAAACGTCGGAACATCTCCTACCTCTGTAACGGTGTCTCCTGCGATCATCACAGCAGGACAATTCCAAAACGTTTCCATAGTTTCTACCAGTGCTACTGCTGCAGTTACGCCATTTAATAAAACAGGCGTCACTTCTCCGCAAAATATTCTTTTGCACAAGAATGCATTCACTGTGGCAATGGCTGATGTCGAACTAGTAGATGGTGTTGTATTCTGCGGGCGTGCATCTGATCCAGAAACCGGATTGTCTATTAGGGTATTGAGACAATACACAATTAATAATGACTCGATTCCTATGCGATGTGATGTTATTTATGGTTGGGCGCCGTTGTATCCAGAATTGGCTTGTAGAATCGCAGCATAACATAGAGGGGGTTAAAAACCCCTTTATGTTATCTAAAGTACTTTAAAATTGTGTTTTATACACATAAAGTACTTAAAAACTCGGCTCACATACATAAAGTACTTAAGGAAAATTTATGTCTAATCCAGGACCGGCGATTACTATAAGTAATCACCCACAAAATATTGCAACAAATCAGGCTTTGAGACTCATTGCAGCTTATCAAGGGATCAATTTAAATGCTGTGGCGGATACAGTAGCAGCTGTAGTGGATAGTAATTCATGGCAGCCCACATCGATGATCGTCACTAATGCTAGCGTTAGTCTGACCACTGCTCAATTAAGCGTTTATACAGGTCCAAACGCTACAGGCACATTGTTGTTTGGCCCGCGCGCGCTCACTGCTTTAACGGATGCTAACAAAGTAGATTCCTCTGCGCCGAATGCAACTGATAGGCGTACTGTGAATAATCTCTATTTAAGATGCACTACTGCGCAAGGAGCCGCCGCTACCGCTGATGTATACATCTATGGATATGATTTTGGTTTTTTACCATAATCTAAAGGCATCATATGGCCAGCCCATTCATAACTACTAATATACACCCGCAATCTTTGGGGTCTAACCAATCATTGCGGGTGCTAGCAAATCTTCAATCGATGGATTTGAATAAAGTAGCTGATACTGTTGTACCTATTATTAATTCAAATTCATGCTCTCCTCTGTATATCGTTGCGACAAATGCAAGTACTTCGTTAACGACGGCAGTTTTTAGAATTTATACTGGACCGGGGGCTACGGGGACTTTGATTGCATCCATGGCCGCTGGAGTATTAACAGCTTCTGATGTTGTATATTTCAATACCACATCAGTATTTCCTAGCCCTCAGCTAAATGTCGCTAAATTATATTTTAGATGTTTTACTGCCCAGGGAGCGCCAGCGACCGCTGATTTTTGGTTGTATGGGTGGGATTTTACAGTTGTATAGATTTTATAAGGAATGGTCATGCCTAATTTAGGCCCGGCAGTTACTATTACCAATCATCCTCAAGTTTGGAATATTAATCAGAGTTTGAGATTATTGGCGTCTTTGAAGGATATGAATTTTAGTCAAATTCAAGAAACTAAAGTTCAAATCATCGATAGCGCCAAATGGTATCCGCTCTATATGGTTTTATCTAATGCCAGTGTTAACTTTACTGCTATTGGGGCGGCGATTTCTATTTATACAGGCCCAAATGCAACTGGCAACCACATTTTTGGCGGTACGCCATTAGCAACACATACCAATTCTAGAATTGTGAATCAAATAAATGTCAATTCCGGGACGCGTGCGAATACCGCCACCGATATTTTTATTCGTTCTGATAACAATACGGGCATTCCCAACGCGACTTTAGATGTATTCATTTATGGGTTTGATTTAGGATTTCTGCCGTAAATTTCTGAGAAAATTATATGTCTACAATTGGTTTTCCTGCCTCCAGTATTTCTAACCATCCTTCTACGATTGCGAACAATCAGGGTCTTAGATTGATTGCGAACTTATCAGGGATGAATTTAAATTCTGTTGGGGACACGATAGTTAATGTTCAAAATATTAAAACTTGGTATCCTTTGTACTTGATTGGGACTAATGCAAGTACAAATTTGACCACAGCCGCTATTACAATAAATACTGGTGCGAATGGTACCGGTGATAATTTATTTACCACGTCCTTAGTAGGTTTAACTAGCTCAACCGCAGTAATTTTTGTTACCAATTCAGGGAATCTTTCTGAAGATGTTCAAAGACTCTATTTCCGTTGTACTACAGCTCAAGGCGCTGTCGCGACTGCTGATTTTTGGGTTTATGGATGGGATTTAGGATTCCTTTCTTAAAAAGAATAGGATAATCCATGAGCCATCCTCACAAGGGATGGCTTTTTTATTTTAAAAGGTAAATTATGAACAATAGTGCGTTCGCCCCATTTGGTGCTACCTATCAGATAGGCACCTCACCAGTCCAAGTTACAAATAACAATAATAATAATTCCACAGCCTATAGAATTAGAAATTTACTCTCAACTCAACAATATTTAAGTTGGGCGCCTCCTCTTCCATTACCCGCAGGCGCGCCAACAGTTACCGTAACTGCTCCCGGAGCCGGAACGCCCTCTACGAACACTTTGGGTTTTCTCCCGAACTCTGTTGAAATTATTGGCGGGCTGCCTCCTAATGCTTGGTTTGCAGCGAGTTCAGCGGCGGCATTTGAAATTACAGGGGGAGAAGGTCTATGAGCCTTAGAGCCATTGCAGGGGCTGCTAATGGTCAGAGTGCGGGCTCTACATCGAACCCTCGGACTTCTACCATAGCGGATGGTACCAGCGTCACGATTAATGCTGATACGACAGACATTGCAGAACAAACAAATACCCAAGCAGCCGGTACTTTGACAATTAATGCGCCTACTGGAACCCCAGTTGATGGGCAAAGGATTATTTTTAGATTGCAAAGTACCAATGTACAAACTTTATCATTTAATGCCATTTTTGCAGCGTCTACAGATTTATTTATGCCAACTGCATCGAGCGGCGGTAATAAATACGATTATGTAGGGTTTATATATAACTCTACTGCGAGTAAGTGGCAATTAATTACAAAAATATTTGGATTCTAAAGGGTGAAATATGTCTGTAAATCTCTCTTATCTTGGGGGTGCAGGATGGCAGTTTTTTGATAATAATGGGATCCCGCTAGCAGGTGGATTGATTTATACCTATTTCGCAGGGACTACAACACCATTAGCGACATTTACAGATAATACGGGATTGATTGGTAATACTAATCCTATTGTATTGGACGCAGCTGGAAGACCTCCCCATCAAATCTGGGTCCAAAATAATACTCCAGCAAAATTTATAATTAATACCTCAACAAATGTAACCATAAGAACAGAAGACAACATTTCTTATAATGCATTCCAGGAGTTCCTAAATGTAAAAGATTTTGGTGCTACTGGTGATGGTGTTACAGATGATACCGTTTCTATCAATAACGCCGTGGCGGCTGCATTTACGCAAAATGCGATTCTTGTATTTCCCAATGGATCTTATTTAACGACATCCAGCATTCAAAATATCCATAACATTAGAAAAATGGGGCCGGGCGCTATTAAGAGAGGTTCTAACCTATTTTATGTCGATATTGACTCATCCCATTCCAATATGCTGTATGTCGATCCTACCGGGAATTTAATTAATGATGGGTTTAGCTCATTATTCCCAATTTCAACAGTACAAAAGGCTTTTGATACATTAATTACATATGGACCTGTATTAAATGGGACATGGAATGTACAAATGGCAGCAGGAACTTATCCCAATCCTGCATCATTATCATTAAAAAGTGAAAATCCCATCACTATTGCCGGTCCATTAGTAGGCCATCCAAATGTTCCCATAGCAATAGTTGACGGCACTGGATTAACCTCTAGTGTTGGCTTAACGTTCTTAAATTTTACGAATGTTAACTTAAGCAATGTTCTTTTAAAGAATTGGAATTATTTGGGTAATGGGGATGGATTAATTTGTTTAACAAATTCAATAGTCAACACAATAAATGTGCATACGATGGGATGCGCAACGGGAGGGATCATAGTTGCTTCTGAAAGTTATGCGACGATCGATGGCGGCATTGTAGATGGAAGTTCTATTGTTAATTCGTTCGGAATATTCGTCGATCAAAATTCTTCTGCAGTAATTGGGAAAATAGGTTCAGTTGCGGGTGACAATGTCATCGTTAAGAATTGCAATTCTGGCATTAGAATTTCTCGGAATAGCTATACTCAAATATTCTTTGCGAATCTCATTTCCAATTCTTTTGGGTTATTAACTACAAATTCATCATTTTCAGAGTATTTCTCTACAGTTTTTACCTCGAATGGCGTCGCAGTTCAAGTTGAAGCGGGATCGAATACTGCTCAAACAGGGCTAGGAAACGTATTTACGACGAATACGAAAGATTATGTCAATTTAAGTGCTGTAGATGAATTATCGAATCTAAACATTTATTTCGATAAACCAACACAACATTGGCTCTATGGCGGGAATGGGGCTACTACGTTATTGAACGCCGCGAATGCTAAGTTTCAATATAGGGGTGATGCCACAGTAAGCGCGATTACTTATAACGCAGCTGATAAGTTTATAGTCGATCTCGCGACAAGCGCTAACGGGAATTTGGTGTTATCTGGAGCAGATGCAAATTCCGCCGGCGTAGCCTTTAGATCACCTGCCGGTACTTCTGGAAGTATTCGATATGCGTTTACAGGGAGCACTTTTACATTCGATGTAAATGGCACCAGTTCTTATTCATTATCGACAACGGATTACAGACCTCTTGATGACGGTGTTAAGAATCTCGGGGCTCCTGGCAATCGGTGGAATACCGTGTATGCAACTGTAGGCGCTATTAATACATCTGATGCAAGAGAAAAAGACTATGTTAATGAGCTAACAGATATAGAAAAAAAAGTGGCATCAAAATGCAAATCATTGATCCGGTCATTTAAATTCAAAGATGCTATTAAAAGTAAAAATGAGGACGCGCGCATCCATTTCGGTGTAATCGCTCAAGACATTAAAGATGCATTTGAATCAAATGGTCTAGATCCATTTAGATATGGGTTATTTTGCTATGACGAATGGGAAGAAACGCAAGAAATTAAAGATCAGGATGGAAATATAACTCAAGAATATAAAGCGCCCGGCGAACGATTCGGGATTAGATATGATGAGTTGTTAGCATTCATCATAGGAGCATTGTAATGGCCAATCGTTTTTGGGTGCTAGGAAGTGGAACTTGGGACGGCTCGAATACCGCTAATTGGTCCACTACCTCGGGCGGTGTTGGTGGGGCATCAGTACCTACCGCATCAGACAATGTATTTTTTGATTCTTTATCAAATGCGACTGGGTACACAGTAACGACTAGTACTGGAATGTTATGTAATGATTTTAATATCAGCGGTCCGCTTACTGGGAATGTGACTTTAGCCGATAGTGCTAATCAAATAACAATCAGCGGGAATGCAGTAATTGCGGCAACGGGGATTACTTGGTCTTTGGTAACAGGTGGTCTAACTTTTAACGCTACAACTGCTAAGACTATCACTACTAATGGATTTAATATCCAATCCGGAATTACCTTTGATGGTGCCGCAGGAAGTTGGCAACTTCAAGATAATTTAACAATACCTAATACACAAACTGTAACGTTGACCAGAGGCACAATTATATTTAATGGTAAAACGTTAACTTGTGGGTTATTTATAGCAAATATTGCAAATACTAGGGCATTAGATTTTTCTGTAGGTGGAAGTAATATAGTTGTTACTGGAAACGGTGCAAATATATGTAATATTAACAATACGACAGGATTAACTGTAACAGGTGTAGGTACGGTGAATGCTACATATTCTGGAAATTCTGGTACTCGTACATTCACATTAACTGCGCTGACTGAGTCACTTTCAATCAATGTTAATGTAACAGCTGGAACAGATGCCCTAAATTTCACAGCATCTCAACCAAGAAGTCTCAATTTCACAGGATTTTCTGGAACACTTTCTAATGCATCTTTTAGGACATATCAAGATGTTACTTTTTCCTCAGGGATGTCATTA
>Ga0207675_100005401_pt1 | contig 12244 bp, 7 predicted proteins | sample KBSSwiS42_FD_184305 | JGI IMG/M metagenome (GOLD analysis project Ga0207675, IMG submission 184305) | Switchgrass rhizosphere microbial communities from Kellogg Biological Station, Michigan, USA - KBS Switchgrass S4-2 (SPAdes) (version 2) | ecosystem: Host-associated > Plants > Roots >...
GAAACCATAGGGCTGGGCCTGGCTGGCCCGCAGCGATCGGACCTCCCGGCGCAGTCGCGTGGTCTCGAGTGCCTTCTCGACCAGGAGGACGATCTCGTCCAGGTTGAACGGCTTGTTCGCAAAATGGTAGGCGCCGTGTTTCATCGCCTCGACGGCGGCATCGACACTCGCGTACGCGGTCAACAGGATGACGAGCGTATCGGCGTCGCGCTCCTTGATGCGCTTGAGCACGCTGACCCCGTCACCATCCGGCAACCGGTAATCGAGCAAGACGAGGTCGACACCCTCGTCGTGCCTGGCAAGCGCGCCCGCGGCCGTCTCGGCCTCGACCACGTGGTACCCTTCCGCCGTCAGCCGTTCGGTCAGGGACCAGCGAATCAGTTGCTCGTCGTCGACGACGAGAATCGTGGCAGGCGGCACTGGGTCCTAGTATATCGACCGGGCCGGAAGTGCCAACGACCTACGGCAGCCGGACCGGAAGTCGGATCGTCGCCGACGTGCCCCCGGCCGGCGGGCACTCGATGCCGAGCGTGCCGCCGTGCGCCTCCAACAAGCGCCTGGCGGTCGACAGACCCAAACCGGTGCCGCGCGCCTTGGTCGTGAAGAACGGCGTAAACAGTCTCTTCCGCACCTCCGGAGCAATGCCAGGACCGTGATCGGCAATCGTGATCTGACACGCGACGTCGTCGGCGGTGACCGAGATCTGAATCAGTCCACTGCCCTGCATCGCCTGCGCGCCGTTGATCAGCAGGTTCTGAACCACAATCTTGAGCAGCTCCGCGTCCGCGCTCAGCACCGGAGCTTCTCCGCTCACCTCGACTCGCAGATCCTTCAGCGCCGGGTCCTGGCGCACGAGATGCGTGACCGTCTTCAACAGGACAATCACGTCGACCGGCGCGACTCGCGGCTGCGGGGGCCGCGCGAAGAGGAGCAAGTCCTTCATCAGGTCGTTGAGCGCGTCGATGCGCGCCACGATATCCCCGATGACCGGCACGTCTTTGCTCCCGGCCGGCAAGCGGCTGCCGATCACCTGGATGGCGCCGCGAATTCCGGTCAGCGGATTCTTGACTTCATGGGCGACCACCGCCGCCATCTCGCCGAGTCTCGTCAGCGCCGACTGCTCGCGCAACTGTGTTTCGAGCTGCACACGTTCGGTGAGGTCATGCAGAATTCCCGTGAACTTTGATTCGCCCTCGATCAGCGCTTCGCCGACGGAGAGATGGAGCGGGAACGCGCTGCCATCTTTTCGCAACCCTGTGACCTCACGGCCAATCCCGATGATTTTCTGGATCCCCGTGGCGCGATAGCGGGCCAGGTAGCCGTCGTGCTCGTCGTGATAGGGCGCGGGCATGAGCATGTTCACGTTCCGGCCGACCACTTCACCGGCGGCATATCCGAACAACCGTTCGGCGGCGCGGTTGAAGGCCTCGACGGTGCCGCGGGCATCGATGACCACGATGCCGTCCACGGCGGATTCGACGATCGCGCGCCAGCGCGCTTCGCTGCCCCGCAGGGCCTGCTCCACCTTCTTTTGCTCCGTGATGTCTCGCGCGATCGTCGAGGCCCCCACAATCCGACCGGCCGAGTCCTTGATCGGCGAGACGGTGATCGCGATGTCGAGCTCGCGGCCATCCTTGGTCAGCCGTCGCGTCTCGTGGTGCGCGACACGCTGGTCGGCGCGGATGCGTTCGAGGATCGTGTCGAATTCATGACGCTGATCATCCGGAATCAAGATGGAAATTGACCGTCCGATCGCTTCGCTTGCGGAATACCCGTAGATCCGCTCGGCGCCCCGATTCCAACTCAGGATGATGCCGTCAAGGTTCTTGGCAATGATGGCGTCGTCCGAGGATTCGATGATGGCGGCCAAAATGCGCCGATCATCATCTCTGTTGAACGGTGACGTCTCCATAGGCGCCCTTACTTCCGCGCCAACAGGACGGTCTGGGGGGTCGGCAACGGGTGCGCGGAAACGTCGCGGAAGCCGGCCTCTTCAAGCTGGTGTTGCAGTTCCGCGAAGGTGTAGGCATCGCCGCTCGGTGTGCCGGCCAGCATGGCGAGGCTGAAGCGGGCTGGGACTGGCGGCGACACGCGATCGGGATTCGGCACGAACTCGAGGACGACGATGCGGCCGCCCGGCGCCAGGGCGGCATGCACTTTCCTGAGAAAATTCACGCACGTCGGCGGATCGAAATGGTGCAGGAAGTTGGTCACCAGCGCCGCGTCGAAACCCTCAGGGAAGCCCACCTTGAACGCATCACCGGGCAACGTGCGATACCGGTCCTGCACCTGGACGGCATGCGCATGCTCGCTCGCGACGGCCAGCACCGCGGGCCAGTCGACGGCGACGATCTGCGCGAGCGGATTGCGCTGGGCGATGGTGATGCCGAACAGACCGTGACCGGCCGCGATGTCGAGTACCTTCAGCGCGCCCGAGCGCCCCGCGACCAGAGCGGCGATGGCGCGCGCCGCAGGGATCATCATCGGTCCCATCGACCGGGCGAACTCGACCCAAATCGGGTTTTCATCGGCGATATCGTTGTCGCCGGCCGGCGCCACGCCGCCGCGCCGGACCGCCTCGGTCAGATTGTCGAAATTGCGTTTCATCTCCGGCCGCAAGAGGAACCGCGCCGTGGTGCCGAGATATGCCGGCGATCGCTTGCTGAGGAACGCTGCCGATTCCCGCGTCAGGTGATACGTCACCTCGGACTTGGCGAGGAGCCCGATGCTCGCCAGGTAGTCGCAGAGAATGCGCATGCCACGTTCCGAGGTCCCGCACTCCGTGGCGAGCGCGGAATTCGTGGTGGCGCCGCCATCGATCGCCGTGAACAGGTCGAGATCGATCGCGCTCTTCAACGCCGCCGATCGCTGGTAGGCGAACATCGTATCGAACACGATCTCGGCAGACGGCATCGTCGGCGTAGCCATCAGGTCTCCCGGTGTTTGCGAAAGATCGTGAGTGTAACGCGGGCGGACCTTTGTGAAGCCTTGGATTTGACCGTGCGTCGGAATGCCAGGATGGCCGTTTCGCCCAGGGAGCGATGCGGGGAATCGCCGCGCCAGCCGCTCGAAGGTGGGGTGATAATGCTGCGTGCCGCCATTCAGTCCTGATCGCTGGCGCGCGCTCAGCCCGTACTTGGACGAGGCCCTGGCGATGACGGGTGACCGTCGCGCCATCTGGCTCGCGGCCATCTGCGCACGCGACGCGGCGTTCGGCGCCGACCTGGAGAGCCTGCTCGCCGAACACGACCGCCTGCAGGAGTCGCTGTTCCTGGAGCCGGCACTGCCGATCGTTCAGCGCGCCGACGAAGTGCCATCGCTGGAGGGGCAGATCGTCGGCGCGTACCGGCTGAATTCGCTGATCGGCCAGGGCGGAATGGGCAGCGTCTGGCTGGCGGAGCGCTGTGACGGCCGGTTCGAAGGACGCGTCGCCGTCAAGCTGCTGAACATCGCGCTGGTGGGCCGCGCCGGCGCCGAGCGATTCCGGCGTGAAGGCAATTTTCTCGCAAAGGTGACGCACCCGCACATCGCCCGGCTCATCGATGCGGGCGTATCGGCAGCAAGCCAGCCGTACCTCGTCCTCGAGCACGTGAACGGTCAACCGATCGACCGCTACTGCGACGAGCAGGCGCTGGCGGTTGAGGCGCGCATCCGTCTTTTTCTCGATGTGCTGGAGGCCGTCGCCCACGCGCACGTCAACCTGATCGTGCATCGAGATATCAAGCCGGCCAATGTGCTCGTCAGCGTGGATGGCGAGGTCAAGCTGCTGGACTTCGGGATCGCGAAGCTGATCACGGGCGACGCGCCGTGGGGTGGTTCGCCGGTTCCCGAGGCGAGCGCGCTCACGCGAGAGGGCGGTGGACCACTGACCCCGGCATACGCGGCGCCGGAACAGCTGGCACAAGGACAGGTCACCACGGCCACGGACGTGTACGCGCTCGGCGTGCTTTTGTACGTGCTGCTCAGCGGCCAACATCCCACGGGAGCGGCCGCGCGATCGCCCGTGACGCTGATCCGCGCCATTGTCGACGTGGAGCCCCGCCGGATGTCGGACGCCGTTGTCAGCCGGACAGAGACGCCGGACGCGCTCGCTCATCACGCCGCCCGCTGCGACACGACATCGGGCCGGCTGCGCCGGGCGCTTCGGGGGGATCTCGACACGATCGTCGCTAAAGCGCTGAAGAAGAACGCGTCCGAGCGCTATGCCACGGTCGCGGCCTTGGCCGACGATCTCCGCCGTTTTCTCCGTCGCGAGCCGATCAGCGCCCGCCCCGACACCCTGCGGTATCGGGCGACTCGATTCGTCAGGAGGCACGCTCGCAGCGTGGCGGCCGCGGCCATCGCGGTCCTCGTGCTGAGCGGCGTGACAGCGTTTTACACGGCCCGGCTCACGACGGAGCGCGACCGCGCGCAGCGAGAGGCGGTGAAGGCGGCCAGAGTGAGCGAAACGCTCACCGGGTTGCTGATGGGCGCCGATCCCATCGCGAACCGTGCCAGCGCGGACGGACTGACGCTCCGCGGGCTGCTCGATGCCGCCGCCGAGAAGGTGGAGAACGAGCTCGTCGATCAGCCCGAGGCGCAGGCCGAGATTTTTACGGTCATCGGAAGGATGTACCGCCGCCTCGGCATCTACGACCGGGCCCAGCACCTGCTCGAACGAGCGCTGATCACCGGGCGGGCGGCGTTCGGGCCGGAGCACGCGAGCGTGGCAGAGACGCTCAACGATCTCGGGGCGCTGGCGGCCGAAAAGGGCGACTACGAAACGGCGACGGCGAGCCTCGAGTCCGCGCTGAGCATGCGCCGCCGAATCTATGGTCCTGAGCACACGAACGTCGCCGACACGCTGGCCGAGCTCGGCCGCACCTACCAGGATCAGGGACTCAACGGGCGCGCCGAGCCGGTTCACCGCGAAGCGCTGGCGATCAGGCGAAAAGCGCTCGGCGACGAACACGGACAAACCGCCGTCAGCTTGAGTGACCTGGCGTCGGTGCTGCGCCTGAAGGGCGACCTCGATGGCGCCGAGGCGCTGCTTCGGCAATCGCTCGAGATCAACCGCAAGACTCGCGGCGAGGCTCACGCGATGACCGCGACCACACTGCACGATGTCGCGCTGATCGCCGGCGCCAGGGGCGAGCTTGCTTCTGCCGAATCGCTGTTTCGCAAGGTCATGGACACGCACCGCAAAGCCCTGGGCGCGAGCCACCCGCTCGTCGCCGTCACGCTCAACAGCCTGTCGCGGATCTTGCGCGACCAGAGGCGATACGACGAGGCGGCGGCCGCGCTCGAGGCCGCGCTGGCGATCGCGCGCCCGGCGCTCGGGAGCGACCATCAACTGATCGCGATCTACACGATCAATCTCGCGTCGGTCCAACTGGCACGAAAGGAGCCCAGGGCCGCCGAGGCGCTCCTGCGGGACGGCCTGCGGATTCGACTCCTGTCGCCTCGGCTGATACCGAATCGCCGGCGCATCTTTCCTGAAGACGACTGGAGCATCGGGGCGACGAAGAGCCTGCTCGGCGCCTCGCTCATCGCGCTTGGCCGCTATAGCGAGGCCGAGGCCGTGCTGCTCGAGGCGCGCAGCGATCTCGCCGCGGCATCGCCCTCAGGTCGTGACCTCCAACAGACCATCATGCGCCTCGTCGACCTCTACGTCGCGTGGGGCAAGCACGACAAGGCAGCTCAATACCGGGCGCTGCTCCGATCCTCACCGGAGCGCAGCGCGCTGGGACCAGGCGGCTTACAATAGCGGCCCGGTGGCGCCTCTGACACACCAGATACGCCAGATCCGGCAGATTGCCCTGCCTCGACGCCTGCATTCACCCGAGGCCGGCTCAACGCACCGTAGCGTTTTCCTGCAGATTCTCTGTCAACCGGCTGCCAGATCCTGTATCTTCCAGGTCCAGGCGGGCCTCATCCGTCAATGGAGGTGACTGCCCCGCGGGTCGGAAGTAGCCAGGAAGGAGTGTCTGTATGTCGCAGTCCCGTCGCGAATTCGTGCGAACGCTAGGCCTGGGCGGCGTGGGGGTCCTTTCGGCGGAATTCATCGCGTCACGCGGGTTCGAAGAGGCAATGGCGATGGGCCGGCAGCAGGCGCCCCGCGCGCCGCGCGCCGCCGACGCCATCGTCATCAGCAGCAACGAGAACCCGCGCGGTCCCGCCGACACTGCGCTCGACCTGCTGCGCGGGCGCGTGAACTATCGGGTGGGCCGCTATCCGGACAACGTCGGCGCGCTCGAGGACGCGATTGCCAGGAAGCTCGGCGGCAAGTCCGAGAACGTCCTCATCGCGACCGGGTCGGGCTCGATTCTCGAAGCCGCCGTGCTGGCGTACGCGTCGGGCTCGAAGGCGCTCGTCAACGGCACGCCGTCGTACTCGTCGCCCGACCGGACCGCGAGCCAGATCAAGGCGGCGATCAAGCTCGTGCCCGTCGAGAAGTCGTCGCTCTCGCTCGACCTGGGCGCGATGGCGGACGCCTCGAAGGGTGCGGGGCTCGCGTTCGTGTGCAACCCGAACAACCCGACGGCCACGGTGCACTCGATCTCGGCGATTGCCGATTTCGTGAAGAAGGTGCGCGCGACCTCGCCGGGCACGGCCATCCATATCGACGAGGCGTACCTGGACTACGCCGCCGATCCGAACGGCACCGCGGCGCCGCTGGCGCTCGAGTATCCGGACGTCTTCATCACCCGGACCTTCTCGAAGGCATACGGCATGGCGGGGATGCGGCTCGGGTACGCATTCGGGCAGCCGGCGACGCTCAAGAAGCTGTCGACCGCCTGGGGGCTCGGCAGCGTGAACGTCCTCACCGCGGCGGCAGGGGCGGCGACGCTCAAGGACGCGGCCCACATGGACGTCGAGCGGGCCGAGAACAAGCGCGTCCGCGACTTCACGCTGAACGCGTTCAAGGAGATGGGCTACACCGGCTCGGTGTCGAACACCAACTTCGTGTTCCTCAACATCGGACGGCCGGCGGCCGCGTTCCGCGACGCGTGCGCGAAGCGGAACGTGTTCGTCGCGCGCGACTTCCCGCCGCTGGAGAAGACGCACGCCCGCATCACGATCGGCACGATGGACGAGATGAAGAAGGCGGTGGACGTCTTCCGCGAGGTGCTCTCGGTCCGCTCCAGCACTGCCGCGCAATAGCGCCTCGGCCCACACAGACACTCGGACAGCGGGCGCCGGAAACGGCGCCCGCTTCCCTCGCGAATCGACCTTCACTTTCGGCGCGCTCACGCAGCAACACGCGGGAGCCGATATCCGATATGCCAATCTCCATGCATCACGAGAGCGACAACACCTATCGCCTTGAAATCAGCGGCGTTCTCGGACGAGCGGACTTCCGGCGGTGCGAGGCCGAACTGGCGAGCGAACTGGAGCGCGTCGGCTCCGCCAGGCTGCTGTGCGTCTTCGAGGCCTTCGAAGGGTGGGAGCCACACGAAGACTGGAACAATCTGGCCTTCTACGCGACACGCGGCGACGCGATCGAGCGTATCGCGATCGTCGGCGAGGAACGATGGCGGGACCTGACGATGATGTTTGCGTCGGCGGATCTGCGGAAGGCGCCGGTGGAGTTTTTTCCCGACCACGACCTCGCCCGGGCCCGGGCGTGGCTGTCGGCCTGACGCCACGAGCCCGCGGTTCACGGGTCAGTCGCGTGACCCGCGCTTTTCGGCGGCGCCGTCCATCGCCAGACTGGGCGACACATAGCTGTGACCCAGCAACACCTGCTCGATGGCGCCCACGAGCTCGCCGGCCGCCAGCAACTTCATCACGAACCCGGAGACACCCAACCGGATCAACTTGGCTGCGAGCTCGGCATCGGTGTGCAGGGTCAGGACGATGACCTTCGCCTCCGAGCCCGCGGCCTTCAGCCGTTCGAACGCCTCGATCCCGCTCAACCCCGGCATCGAAATGTCCGTGACGATGACGTCGGGACGCAATTCGATCGCGGCATCGACGAGGAGATGGCCATCGGCCACCGCGCCGACGACTTCGAATTTGTGCCGCAACAGGTTGAGGAGGCCTTCGCGCACGAATGCATGATCGTCCGCGATCAACACTCGCGCACGATTCATTGAACGCTCACGGCCGACACGGCCGGCGCTCGCACGTGAATCGTGGTGCCCTGCCCCGGTCCGGTGACGATCCGCACGTCGCCGCCGATCACGCGCGCCCGCTCCTCGATGCTGACGAGGCCGAGGCCGCCGCCGTCGCCACGCACGCCCTCGAGGTCGAATCCGCGGCCGTCGTCGGTCACGACGAGGTCGAGGTCATCGCCCGGTCGGGCCAGTGAGACCGAGAGCCGTCGCGCGTCGCCGTGGACGACGCCATTGCGAAGCGACTCCTGTGCGATTCGGAAGAAACACAGCGCGACGTCGGGATCGAGGCCGGCGAAGTCGCCGTCGGCGGTGAACTGGACGTGCACCGCATGCCGCTGCTCGACTTCGACACAGTGCGCTCGCAGTGCCGTCGCCAGGCCGACCAGCCGCAAGGTCGCCGGGTGCAGTTCGTGCGAGAGACGCCGAATCCCGTCGAACATGCCCAGCGTCTCGAGGTGGATCTTTGACAACGCCTGCTGCGTGTGCAGGTCCTGAATCGAGCCGGACGAGCTCTTGAGGCTGCCGACGGCGATCGACACGCCGGCCAGGTCCTGGCACACACCGTCGTGGAGGTCGCGGGCGATGCTCGCGCGCGCGGCCTCCTGCGCGTTGATCAGACGTCCGGCCAGCAGCCGAATCCGTTCGTAGCTCGCGCGAATCGTCGCCTCACGGGCGAGAACCGTCGCTTCGGCGCGGCGCCGCCTGGCGCGCTGCACGAGCAGTCCGGCGATCGCCAGCAACTGCGCGGCCACGACGATGGCGATGGCGATGATGTACGGACGATAGGCTTCCCACACCGTCGGCGTGAAAAATCGGATGCTCGAGTGTGCCGGCAGGCGCGACGGATCGATGCCCCATCGTTTGATCTGACGCCAATCGAAGATCGGCACGAGCGGCGCGTCCTCGACCGGAATGTCCTGAGCTCGCGTGCCGCGCAGGACCTGAAGCGCAACTTCTCCGGCTCGAACGCCTGTTTCGTGCGTCCCGCGGACCACGCCGCCGACGATCCCGGTTCCGATGTTGAGATCGACGGTCCCGTAGACAGGCACCGGCGCCGCCGCGGCCACTTGTCGCGCGACGTCCACCGGATCGGGCCTCTCCGTCCGCTGGAAACCGCGCTGCCAGAGGTGGAGGATGATGCTGCGGGGCGGGACGGCCCTGATCACCTCCAGCGCGCGCGGCAGCGTCTCCTCCTCGATGTAGGTGAGCTGGACCTGGCGCGAAAAGTCGCGGAGCTGGGCGCGCACCGAGCCGACGTCCTGCTGGTTCGGCGACGTCGCCAGGACGAACACCCGCTCCGTCGACGGGTGGAGCTCCAGCGCCAGTTTCAGCGTTTCCACATAGGCGCTGCCGACCCTGATCACCGCGATGCCAGCGCCCGCGCGGCGCACATCCTCCCCCGGCACGGTGATGCCCGCGAAGACGATCGGCACGTCAGGGAACAGCTCGTCGCGGTGATCGAGCACGAACCCGAGCGAGTCGTTGGTCACCGCGATGACGAGATCGATGCGGCGGCGAAGATACTTGCGCCGGACGTATTCGGCGAGTGCCACTGACGCGCTGCTCCCGAACCGGTCGGCCTCGAGGTATTCCGCGTAGTAGTCGATCGGGATCTCGGGCCCCGCGACGAGGACATCGCGAATGGCGGCGTCGAGCACGGGATTCGCCGGAAAAAACACCGAACCCGAATGAACCGTCAGGACACTGCGCGGCGGCCGCTCCTGAGCCAGCGATGACGGACCGAGCCACAACGCCGCGACGAAGGCAGCCGCCGCGGCAGCGAACCCCCGCGGGATGCTCGGACGCCCCATCTCAGAACGTCAGCTTCGCCGCCAGCTGCAGCTGGCGCGACGATCCCGCTTCACCCGTCGGTAGCCGCGTCCTCGTGATCTTGCCGAACGTGGGGCTGCCGACGATGTTGCCCGGCGGGCCGAAGTTGGGGTGGTTGAACAGATCGAACACGTCGACGCGGAACTGCAGCGCGGCGCCCGCGCCGAGACGCGCGGTCTTCACGATCGACAGGTCCGTATTGTAGAAGGCGGGGCCGGCGACGGCGTTTCTGCCCAGATTGCCGAACCGGTTGACGGCCGCGAACGCCGACGGATCGAACCACTGATCCGGCGAACCGACGATCCGAATCGGTCCGACGAGGTCGGGGCGAACGGTATTCGGCAGGCCGTTGAGGGCCGCGGTGGTCGTGACAATGTTCACCGGATTCCCGCTCTGCGCCTGCACGACCGCGGCAACCTGCCAGTCGCGAACCAGCGCGTGTCCGGTGAACGGCAGATCGTAGATCGCGCTCACCACGAACCGGTGCCGGGCATCGAAATCCGACGGGCCGTACTCGCCGGCAATGTCATAGCTGTCCTGAATCGCGAAGCCGGACGAGTTGAGCGAATTGGTGTCGAGCGACTTCGACCACGTGTACGACGTGTCGAACTGCAGCCCGCGCGACAGGCGCTTGGTGACCGACACCCACGCGCCATCGTAGTTCGAAAAGCCGCTGCTCTCCACCTGCGTAATGTTGGCAAGCGGGATTCCGGGCTGTATCGCGCTGAGAGCCGAGACGACGGCGAACGGACGAACGCCGTCGACCGGCTGATTGAGGTTGCGCGAGATGCGCAGATCGCGGCCGTGCGAGCCGAGATAGCCGGCCGTCGCCGCCATGTCGCGCGCGAATTGCCGCTGCAGATTCACGTTCCACGACTGCACCGACGCGTTGCGGTAGTTCGGATCGGTGGTGGACGGCGCGAGCCCGGCGGGTCGCGCGGTGTCGACCGCGGTCGCGAGCGCAATCGGTCCCGAGGCCGTCAATGGAATCCCGTAAGGCGGATTGCCCGCCGTGTCCCTGACCGCGGTCGTTCCTGGCTGGTCGACCGCCCGCGCATACGCGGCGCGCAGCACGGTACGGCCGTCGGACGAGACCTGCCACGCGACACCGGCGCGCGGTTCGACGTTCAGGTTGTTCTGCGCGTAGATCTCGTCGACGTCGACGCCCACTCGGACCAGCGAGGCGCGCGCGGCATCGAAGACGATGAACCGGTTGTCCCGCTCGGTGGGCGTGACGTGCCACTCGTAGCGCATCCCGAGCTCCAGCGTGAGCCGGTCGTGGACGTTGACCTGATCCTGGACGAACACCCCCACCGCGCGCTGGTCGATCAGACTGCCACGCTCGCCGAGCGTGGTGTTGAAGGCGTTCGCCGTGCCGGTGAGGAACGCCGCCACGCTCGGGAAGTTGAACACGCCGGTTCCCTCGGCGAAGTTCTGGTTGATGAAGTGCCGGTACTCGCCGCCAAATTTGATCGAATGTCGTCCGCTGGTCCGGCTCACGGTGTCGTTGACGACGTACGACGTGTCGAACCGTCCCTGCGGCAGCGTGCCGGGCCCGCCGAAGTTGAACGCGCCGGCGACGATCATCTGCGGCAGTCCGATGGCGCGGGTGACGCCGTCCCTGATCCCGAAGTCCACCGGGTTCAGCGTCGAGGCCGGAAAGGTGCCGCCATCGAGGTGGGTCCGGCCGAAGCGCGCTTCATTCAGCAGGCCGGATCCGAAGATGCGCGTCGCGCCGGCGGTCAGCACGTTTCGCGACGGCTCCGACGTCGAGCCGAAACCGGGGATGCTGTTGCCCTGCGCCGTCGGTTCGAGCGAGCGAACGAACTGACTGCCGTAGAACACGTGGAAGCGATCGTGCTCGCCGGCGTTGTGCTTGACGTCGATCGTCCAGCGATCCTGATCGGCCACCGCCGGTGCCGATCCGACGAAACGCGGCGTGCCGTCCGCATCGAAGAAGTTCGCACGCGGGATCAACGGCAGGAGCTGCCGGATGACCGGATCGGTAGCGGCCGCACGCTGCGCGTCGCTCGGCACGACGCTGTTCAGGTCCACGCCCTGACGCTGCCTGAACCCTTCGTAGGCGGCGAAGTAGAACGTCCGCCCGCGCCGGATCGGACCGCCGATCGATCCGCCGAACTGGTTGCGCCGGAACGGATGCGGATCCGGCGTCGTGAATTCGAAGAAGTTGCGCGCATCGAGCGCGTCGTCGCGGAAGAACTCGAATCCGTCGCCGCGCACCTCGTCGGTGCCGGATCGGGTGACCAGGTTGACGATCGCACCTGACACGTGCCCGTGTTCTGCGCCGAAGGCCG